>Ga0209636_10008973_pt1 | contig 10191 bp, 5 predicted proteins | sample DeeMarSWOR152_54_FD_187464 | JGI IMG/M metagenome (GOLD analysis project Ga0209636, IMG submission 187464) | Marine sediment microbial communities from White Oak River estuary, North Carolina - WOR-1-52-54 (SPAdes) (version 2) | ecosystem: Environmental > Aquatic > Marine > Intertidal zone >... | reverse complement strand
TGGCACGCGTCTCGGTATCCTCAGAATTCAAGTCTTCGAAAGCTGGGTAAAGATCTTTTTCTGTCTCGACCACAATCTCCTCATCAGGCAGCACTCCCGCATATTTTCCCTTCGGGGCTGGAGCCTCTTTGCCTCCTGCAAGCGGAGCGGCTTCCGCTGATGCGGGGGCGGCTTCAGACGCCCGCACAGCTTCCTCGGCCCTGGCAATGTCTGTGTGCTGGAGGAGATTCACAAGTTGACGGAACTCGGCCTTGCCTATATCTTCCGATTGAATGGCATCAAGCAACTCTTGCTTCTCCTTGACAAACTGATTCAGTATTTCCTTGAGCTGGTCTAATTGCTCATCCGACACAGACAGTGCAGCATTGCCTGGGAGAACCACAGCAGCTACAGCAGGCCCCGGAGCCTTCTCCCCGGCATCCGTTGGGGCTTGAGCCAGAAGGTCCTCTTTCTGGAGAGTGACTTTATGCTCGCTGACTGCGATAAATACTTTTCGGTCGGGCAGTATGTGGGCTAAATCAAGCTCATTCACCAGAACATCCCACTGTCCCGCCACGTCCTCAGGATGCCTGTTGAAGGCCTCTAAGAACCGCATGATTTCCTCTTTGGTTATCCCCTCGAGAAACAACACTCCCTGCAATCCAAAAAGGCCCAGAGCGTCATTAAGGTCTGAAGTCAATCGTTGATCATCCCGAGTCGGCGGAGGAGGCTGGCCGTTAAAAAGCACCGACTCCGGTGTCACTGATACTGAAAGCACCTCTGTCTTTTCTGCCAGAAACGGCCCCAGAAGCTTCATGAACCGCTCCACCGAGTTCTTTACATTCTCGTGTTCCTTTGGATAGAGGCGAAAATTATGGATGGCAGTCCTGAATGCCCTCGCTAAATCGACGGCATTTACCAGGTCTTCTTCTTCAAGCGCCGATTCTTTGGCTAGCGATGAGGTGAGCGTCTTTTTCTGCAGGATTTTTCTCGCGCCTCTTGAGATAGAGACTGAACTCATTTGTTTCCTGAGAGTGGAAAACATCTGCGATGCCTGTTCCAACTGTCCCGCACTCTGAAAATGATAGGCCAGTTTGCCAACGACCCGTTCAAGGGCACCTGGCGCGAATTTCTGTTCAATATCAGCCGCAAGAGAATGATACTTACGGCGCTCCTCTTCACTCATCAGCGAATAAAAAACAGACCGATCAAGACGGTGAGAAAAAGTGAACTCATCCGGGTTTGGAGACTCCTCGATGAGAAGCGCTCTTTGAGCGTTGACAAGAATATCTAAAACCTGCGGTATATTAAGCTTGGACATCTCCGCAAGTTGACGCGTGTTGATTTTTTCCCCGAGGATTGAAGCCAGCTTAAGGACATTTATGGCTTCCTTGTCCATCTTCAACAGCCTCTCTTTGAGCATTTCATTGAGGTTTGAAGGAATATCATCAGGCTTCACCAGGGAAAGATCCCATTCATCCCCCACGACTTCTATCTTCCCCTTCATTAAAAGCAGCGATATTGCCTCCACAATAAAAAGCGGACTTCCACCGGATTTATCGAACAGGGATTTTTCTGACTCAGCAGGCAGTACTTTCCCATCAAACAGCTTTTCCGTGAGCTCCGTTATGTTTTCCTGACTCAAGGGATCAAGGTGGAATCTCTGGACAGTGCATCTAGATGTCATCTCTGGCATCGAGTCGAAAAGGAACAAGAGCTTTTCCTCACCTGTCAGTAAATCCGGACTGTGGATTGAACAAACAAAGAAAAGTTTCCCTCCTTCCTCTTGGGAAGACTGAGAGTCAAAAAACTGCAATGATGGCTGATCGATCTGATCGATGTCATCGAGAAGGATAGCCCCATCACCTATTTTCCGAAGAATTAAAAATACCTGGGTTAACGCTTCAAAAAAAGTCGTGCTGTCCGCTCGTGGATCTTCCTCGGTTGTCTCAACCTCTTTCATCTCCCAGGGGTGCAGATAAGGCTTGAGGATGAGTTTGTATTTGTCTTCTATTTCCGTGAATACCTGGTTTGAAATTGATGTATCCTGTTCAAAAAGTCTTCCCAGTGCTGAGAATACAGCGCCATAAACTTCTGTCTGCCAGAGAGGGTATCCTCTTGCGAAGAGCATGAAATCGAGCTTTTTTTGCGCCCTTTTTCTCGCATACGCCATCAATCTTGTTTTTCCCGAGCCATCTCCGCCTAAGAGCACAGGGAAAGCAGAGGATTTTCCTTTCTTGGAAAGATGTGTATCCATGAATTGAAGGACGTTATCCCTGCCGACAACGTAAGGAGTATCAAGGATAGAATCGAGCTTGGAAGGCACGAGGAGCTTGCCCGAATCGGGAAAAACGACGACTGTGCCCCTTCCTCGATCCTTGGCCACATAGAGGGCTTCATCGGCCTTTTCGAAGAGCACCTTCACGGTATTCCCATCCTTTGGGAACAGAGAAATGCCCATACTGCATTCAAGTATGATTTCTTCCCCTTTGGCTTTGAGAGGAGTGTCTGCCAGCTTTTTCTGAATATCCAGGCCGAGCTGCCTGGCATCTTTTTTATCCAACTCGGATAAGATGAGGATGAACTCATCACCCGCATAACGGATTGCATCCCCCTTTTCCTTGCTTTCTTCAGATATGATTTTGCTGAATAACTGCAGGGCATTATCGCCAACTCCATGTCCGTATGTATCGTTGATATTCTTGAATCTATCCATATCGATCATGTAGAGGGCGACGTTAAAGCCCTCTTCTTCAGCCCTAACTAGATGCCCTGGTATCACTTCTTTCAAGTACCGACGGTTGTATATTTTGGTTAACTCGTCAGTATACAGGAGTCTATCCAGCCTTTTGGTTTTTTCTTCAGTACTCATGGGATTTAATAAGGTTCAATCATGGAGACAGGTAAAATCACGAGGAGATGCGTCTCATATGAATGTTTATCATCCGGTCTATTTCCCCTCTAAAAAATGTAAATTTAGGAACTTCACTAGGAAAATTATATCTATTTTTCGAAAAAAATCAACATTTTGGACGCTATTTATTTGTAGGCTGAAAATGCTGCCTATTAATATTATTGATAATCAAACACTGGTTAAAGACGCTGCAAAATCATAAGGATCAAACATGCCACCAAAATTCCTGCCCCTGGATTGTGTCCATACTCAATAACAGCTACAAAACCAAAAAGGCTTGCTCGCACCAATATTTTCTGCTTCGATTGATTTAACTCAGGTTAATGAAAGCTCTTGCAATACCTATATATTCTAGGTATAATACATAGATATTTTAGGTACTGGAGTTAAAAAATGGTGTCGAAAAACTTGATGGCTGCCTCAACAAAGCCCATAATCTTGGCCATCCTTGCCAATGGAGAGATCTATGGGTATCAGATCATTCAGAGCGTCATAGAAATTTCCTGGGGGACCCTGGAATGGTCCGAGGGGATGCTCTACCCTGTCCTTCACCGGCTGGAAAAGGAAAACTTTATCCAATCCAAATGGAAGATATCCGAAAATGGGCGGCGACGAAAATATTACAGTCTGACTGAATCAGGGAAAAACGAATTGGAAAAAGAAAGAAAACAATGGTTAAGTGTCCACAAGGTGCTTTCCAGGGTATGGGATCCTTTCCCTGCCTTCGATTGAAAGAAAAAGAGAAAGAAATAGGAGCGTCAAATGTTTGATCTCGAAAAAGCAATAATAGACTGGCGGAAAGCCCTGAATAAAAATGAAGCTCTTGAAGATGGCTACAAGGAAGAACTGGAGTGCCATCTCAGAGATAAAATCGATTACCTGATAGGCCTTGGCTCCTCGGAAGAAAAGGCTTTTGAAGAAGCCGTGGAAAAAATCGGGGAAGCGGATAACCTTGGCGGTGAATATTTCAAAACGGACACCCGGGGTGCCAGCGGGCAACCACCCTGGAAAAAGAGCCGCTGGCTGCCCCCTCTTTTTTCGAATTATTTTAAAATCGGCCTCAGGAAAATCAAACGACAGACACTCTATTCCATCATCAATATTGCAGGACTGGCTTTGGGACTTGCCTGCTGTGCTGTGATCATCCTCTACGTGACCAACGAACTCTCCTATGACGCTTTTCACAAAGAGGCAGAACGGATTTACCGGCTGGCCGTGCACAGGATCAACATAGTCGGGGAATTCCAGTTTGTGGCAACCCCCGCACCATTAGGACCGGAGCTAATAAATAATTATCCTCAAGTGGAACAAGCCGTAAGAGTAGTTCCTCCTTATGAGAACGCAAGCCACGTCCTGGTGGTGCAAAGCGAAAAGCGTTATTTCGAAAACCGCATCTGGTTTGCAGACGAGGATATTTTTCAGCTTTTCCACATGCCTTTCATTCAAGGAAATCCTCAAACAGCTCTTACTCATCCCAACACAGTTGTTATCACCGAGGGAATGGCCAAAAAGTATTTCGGCGAAGAAGCACCTCTAGGGCAAACTCTCCAGATCGAGATCGACTATGATACCGGTATTGTAGAGCTCCAGGATTACGAGGTAACAGGCATCATAAAAAACGCGCCCGCCAACACTCATCTGAAATACGACATGTTCCTGTCTATGGAGACAATGAGAAGCAACCTGTCTTCTTTTGAAGAAGATTGGTTCAATCCTAAACCAAAATACACTTACGTGAAACTGGTTCCTGATACAGATGCCGCAGATTTTGAAGAAAAGCTCAAACCCATTTCCAATTTTCTGATTCAGAGATATTCAGAAAAATACAATCGGAAAATGGATCTTTATGAATTATTCCTCCAGCCCGTGACCAAGATCCATATGTATTCCCACCTTATGAGAGAAATCGAACCTTCGGGCAATTGGTACTACATCTATATTTATTCAATTATCGCTTTTCTGATCTTGCTCATCGGGTGTATGAATTTTATCAACCTGTCTGCCGTTCTTTCCACTACCCGGACCAAGGAGGTCGGCCTGCGCAAGGTGGTGGGGGCCCAGCGTCGGCAGCTTGTGTGGCAATTCCTGGGGGAATCATTCCTCATCACCTTTCTTGCCTTTATTCTGGCTTTTGGACTGACTTCCCTTCTGCTTATCCCGTTTAATCAGATGGCAGGCACAGAATTAACTTTGGCCGGCCTCACTCAGCCCGTGGTGCTTTTATCACTGCTGGGGTTGCTTCTTTTTGTCAGTATTGGATCCGGAATCTATCCAGCCTTCATCCTTACGGCCTTCAGCCCTGTCTCTGTTTTTCAGGGAAAATTGGCCCCAACCTCCCGTGGAGCTTTAGCCCAGAAGGTCCTGGTCGTCGGACAGTTTGCCATTTCCATTTTTCTCGTCATCTGCGCTCTCACTGTTTTTAAACAGCTCCAATTCATGAGGGGACGGGCTTTGGGATTTGACCTGAAGCAAAAACTTGTGCTTCGTGTCAAAAGCAATATGGAGCATTTGAGACGGGATTACGAGGCTATCAAAAATGACTTTCTCCAGAATCCTTCGATCACCGGGGCCACTGTCTCCTCCTCAGTTCCAGGAGACAGGACGAATTCCGGCTATTACATGACACCGAGAATGGAGGATTTCAAGGGCGCCCCATTCATCAAGGTTATCACCATGGATTATGATTTCATATCCGAATTCGGAATCAAGATAGTCGCCGGAAGGTCCTTCCAGCGGGGCGTTGGAAATGACGAAAGAGAAGGATATCTGATCAACCTGGCCGGAGTCAAAGGATTGGGATTTTCCTCGCCCGAGGAAGCTCTGGGAAAGAATTTCATGGCCTCCTACCACAGAATAAATAAGAGAATAATCGGTATCACCGATGATTTCCATTACCGGGGTATGCAGGAAGTTGTCGAACCTCTGGTTATGGATATCGAGAATTCCCTTTTCGAAACCATTACCCTTTCTCTTCGTGTGGAGAACATGAATGATCTCATGCGGTTCATCCGGAGCACATGGGACGATCATTTTCCAGGAGTTCCTTTTGAGTATTCCTTCCTGGATGAAAGTTTTGACAGGGAATACCGATATGAGGAGCAGATGGGCAGGATGCTAGGGATTATCACAACCCTGGGTTTCATAATTGCCTGCCTCGGCCTGTTTGGTCTGGCATCCTTTGTCGCCCAAAACCGGACAAAAGAGATCGGAATCCGAAAGGTTCTTGGCGCTTCAACGCCGAATATTGTGACCATGTTGTCAAAAAAGTTTATCCTGCTTGTTCTTATCTCAATCATCATCGCTTCCCCTCTTGCCTGGTATTCTATGAGCACCTGGCTGCAGGACTTTGCCTACCGTATTAACATGAACCTGTTTGTGTTCTTTGTGGCTGCGGCTGGAGCGCTAGCAATAGCTCTGGCGACAGTCTGTATTCAGGGAATTCGAGCTGCTGTGGCCAATCCTGCAAACTCACTCCGTAACGAATAAAAAATAGCACTCATTATCTGTATGGGCAGTCAAAATAATTGCTGATAAGTGCGTGTATTGAGTGACATCTCAGTCAAACTGCATTCCCCACAAGTTGAATTAATTGTATAATGGACAAAACATCAAAGAAGGAATGAATCATGGCCGAACAAATAAGAATGGTTGATGTCAGCCTGGAAAATATGTACGAATCACCCTGCTGCGGAATCAAGAATACCGAACACAAAGGATATAAACGGAAGACGAACTGGCTGAAAACCTACTTCAAGAAAGGTTTTCACGCGAAAGTGCTGTACACGGAGGACAACAGGCAGTTCGGTTACATCGAATACCTCCCGGGTCAATACGCCTGGCGAGCGGTCAAGGCCGATGATTACATGTTCATCCACTGCATCTGGACATTCTATAAGAAATATAAGGGGAAAGGCTACGGCAAGCTCTTGATCCAAGCCTCTATAGACGATGCGAAAAAAGAAAAGATGAAGGGAGTGGCTGTGGTCACCCGGAAACGACCCTGGTTGGCGAAAAGTGACATTTTCTTAAAAAATGGCTTCGAAGCCGTGGATACGGCGCCGCCTGATTACGAACTGCTGGTGATGAAATTCAACAGGTCCTCCCCCAATCCAAAATTTAAGGACAACTGGGATGAGAAATTGAAAAAGTACGGAGAGGGCTTGACCATCATCCGCGCGGATCAATGCCCTCATTCTATCAAGTTTGCTGACGAAATAGCAGAAATGGCAAAAAACACCTATAAATTGAAAACCAGTATAGTCGAACTCAAGACGCATCAGGATGCCCAGGACGCTCCCACTCCTTTCGCCGTCTTCGCCATCATCTATAACGGCCGGATACTGGCTGACCATCAAATCAGCCGGACGAGATTCAAAAACATCATGACAGGAGCCTGATCTTTCTATTTAGATTTTAAGCTCATGCTTGTCTTTGAACGTCCTTGTGATCTTGACGACAAGACCGGCTTCAGTTGGATCAGGGCAGCGGATATATTCCGTGGTCACACCCTCAAGGTCAATGACTTTTTCATAGGGTGTTCCTTTATAAAACCAGGGATAGATGGCTCCCCCAGCCAAAGAAGTTAAGACCGGGTCCAGTGCACTTCTCAGCCAGTGACACAGATTGCCCATATCCCGGGGCCAGGTAAATTTTTCTCCCTTTTTGTGACACCGGGTCCTTGAACCAACTTCATAGACCTCGACTTCAATGTCGAACCTGCGGAGGACCAAAGGCTCCTTTTCACCCGTGGAAGCCTGCGCCATTGGAGATACAGCTAATCCAACTGCGCCGCAGCCGGCTTTTCCCAGAAATTCTCTTCGTTTCATAATTCCTCCCGACGATTATTTAAATGCGCAAAGCAACTTGAGACCTTTGCTATTTTCCAGATAATCCTAAAAGAAGCGACCTGAAGTTCGCGTTCTGGATGTCCACAGAATAACAAAAAAAGGAGTGGGAATTATGCCGACAGCTTTTTGCATATGATTCTATTCCAGACGATAAAATCAAATACCACTGCTGTACCAATCCCAACGAAATATGCGACGAAATCATAAGGATCAAATGTACTGCCGAATAATCCCGCCCCTCGATACTGCAAATATTCAATGACGGTACCGAAAACAAAAATGCCAGCACCAACCGTGATTTTCTGCCATGTCTGATTGACATTCAGTGTAAATAGAAAATAGAGAAAAAATGGAAGAAGAATATCTATGAGATAACCTCTGAGAAAACTCTTAAAAGGCCCCTTGTATTCCGGTCCGATAACAAAATGCAATAGGGCGACTATAATCGCCAGTGTAATAACAAACGCTCTCTTATAATTTTTCAATCTCTTCGCATTCATTGTGAAATGACAAACCAAATAAAACTATGATCTCCTCCTTATTATTGACATCATTCATACCTGAGTGAATCGACGGGGTCGGCTATGGCGGCTTTGATGGACTGGTAACCAATGGGCAGGGCCGCAATAACAAACGATAGCACTCCGGCAAGAATGAACAGCCAAGGATTGAGATTCGTTCGGTAAGCAAAATTTTCCAGCCATTTGTGCATTGCATACCAACCGATAGGCCAGGCGATGATGTTGGCCAGTAGGATCCATCTGGAAAACTCTTTGGAAAGAAGGATCACGATACTGGAGATAGTGGCTCCAAGGACCTTACGAATACCAATCTCTTTAGTTTTCTTCTCAGCGGTAAAAGAAGCGAGGCCGAAAATCCCCAGACAGGAGACAAAAATAGCGACGAACGCAAAGTAACCGAAGATTCTCCCTAATTTTTGTTCGGCCTGGTAGAGGTTCCCGACTCCTTGATCGAGAAAACTGTATTCGTAGGGGTAATCAGGCGCATAGCTCTCTGACGTTTCTTTAATATATCTGAGCGTATCCGGAATATTACCAGGCATTATCTTGATGAATACATATTTCAGCGCGCGGAAATTGCGCGGGTTTATGGTGAACACATGCGGCATGATCTCCCTGTGGAGGGGAACATGATGGTAATTTTTAACGACGCCGATAATGGTCCCATCATTTCCCCAGAATCGGAGCCGCTGTCCGACCGGGTCGTCCATCCCCATGTATCTGGCGGCTTCTTCATTGATGACATAATTATTTATATCGGCCAAAGACTCCCTTCTAAAACTGCGGCCATCCACAATTTCCATCTCGAATGTCTCTATATAATCGAAATGCGAAATAGAGTATCTCACATTGGGGGATAACTCCGGGTCTTTTCCCTCCCATTCCACTCCGCTGGTCTTATAATCTTCTTCGTAGGGAACTTCCTGTCCGGCCGTGACATTTAAAATGTTGGGATTTTGAAGCAGTTTGTTCTTATAGCTTCCAAACCGATTCAGGAGGGGCTGGTTAATGCGCGCTTTGATCACAAGATCTGTCTTGATGCCCAGGGGCCTTTTCTGGATATAGCTCAATTGTTTAAAGACCACCGCCGTGCAGGCGATAAGCAAGACGGAAATGGCGAACTGACCAACCACCGACACCAGGCGAAACGATGAACGTTTGGACTTAAAACCCAGAGAAGCCTTAAGAGTGTCCACAGGCCGGCTGGATGAGAGGAAGAAGGCCGGATAGAATCCTGAAATCAATCCCACAGCAAAGATCAGTGCGAACAGGAAAAGATACATCGAATGACCATGAAGGAGAGAAAACGTGAGCTGTTTGGAGGTGAGTTCGTTTATTAAAGGAAGGCCGATCCTGACCAGGATGAGAGAAAAAACAAGCCCCAAAGCAGACATGAAAATGGATTCTCCTAAAAACTGTTGGATGAGCTCAGCCCGTTTGGCTCCCATCACCTTCCTCAACCCGACTTCTCTGGCTCGATTGGATGAGCTGGCTGTTGCCAGATTCATGTAATTGATAGAGGCGATGAGCAGGATAAAAACAGCGATCACGGAAAATATGTAGACATAGGTCCTGCGCCCAAAATTCAAGTGAACTTTAGTCAACGGCAAAAGATCGGTTTTTAATTTGTCGGCCTGCTGGTAGGGACTGTATTTTTTTAAAGCTCCAGCGATCTTCTCCTTGAGGTCAGATAAGGAAGCATTCCTGTCGAGAAGCACATAAGAGGGGTCACTCCAGTTCCAGTTATTTTCCAATCTATTGGGCAAAAGCGCAATAAAATCCAACTGAATGTGAGAATTGGAAGGGATGTTTATAACACCCGAGACGACCAAGTCTGTCCTGTTGTTCAGGTTTAAGATTTTTCCCATTGGATTGATGTGACCGAAATACTTGGTAGCTATTTTATCGTTGATGACGATTGAATTGGGAT
>Ga0209636_10008972_pt1 | contig 10191 bp, 5 predicted proteins | sample DeeMarSWOR152_54_FD_187464 | JGI IMG/M metagenome (GOLD analysis project Ga0209636, IMG submission 187464) | Marine sediment microbial communities from White Oak River estuary, North Carolina - WOR-1-52-54 (SPAdes) (version 2) | ecosystem: Environmental > Aquatic > Marine > Intertidal zone >... | reverse complement strand
TACTCTGTCTGGTTGCTTTACATTGTCTGGTTGGTTTAAAAAGATTTTCCAAACGTTGCTGATGTAACTTTCTTCCAGTCACAGCTACCTTTTTCATTTTCATTCCCTTTCAAACCTCAAGAAAAACAGTAGTAATGAGCTTGCCTAGTAAGAATCTTGCGCGCGAGCGCAAAAAAGCAGAAAAAAAGGACAAGATTTTTAGGTTTTGTGTCCCACTTGTTAATCAGTGAATTAATTGGACGATCTCGATATTTCCATTCTTAAGATGTTGACAACTAACAGTCGAATGTCGGATCACAGCATGGCCAAAAGGCTTCAAGTTACCACAAACACGGTGAAGAACAGGATAAGGAATTTAATGAAAGAAGGGGTTTTGCAGGGATTCGAGACCCATCTGAGCGCAACGTTTTTCAACGCTACTCACTGCTGGCTAAGCGCACAACTATATGGTAATGAACCTGAGGGAAAGATTGTTGAGGAACTCGGCGAAATTGACAAAGTGAGTTTCATTATGCCCACCACAGAAAATTTGATGTTGATAGCCATGGATTTTTTCAACTCAACCGATCTTGACAACACTATACAACAGATGAGTGGGAGAAAAGGGATAACAGGGATTCAGACATACATCTACTCGTCGCAACACCTTCACAAGAAAATTGACATCTCACCGTTAGACTGGAAAATCATCAGATCCATCAGGTTCAACAGCAGAAAAAGTCCAAGCGAAATCGCAAGGGGATGTGGCATTTCAACAAGAACCGTGAACAGAAGACTGAGAAGACTCTACAATGGCGGAGTTATCCACCACATAATAGCCTTTGATCCAATGGCGTCAAAGGGCACCATAGTTTACGGGACCTTCGCGGAATACGACGCAAGATTCCCGCGAGACAAAATTGTAAAATCAGTCACCAGTAACGTCAAAAATCTCTTCAACCATTTCGTCATGGTTAACTCACCAACTATACTGATGATATTCTTCGGAAAAAGATTCAGCGACATCTACGACAGCGAAAACGCTATAAAATCTGTGGAAGGAGTCAAGTCCATAAAAACGTATTTTTGCACAAAAGTCTACCACTTCAAAGACTGGAGAGACAAACTAATTGAGAAAAACGCACAATAACCTAGATCTTTTCCAAGCTTCAGTCACGGAAAAAAGTCCTTGCTTCAGAACCTACCGATTTGCTTGTAAAGACGTGTAGTAAACTTATGGTTGAAATCTGCGGGTGAAACAGGTGTTGGGAGGCGCAAAAATTTGGCCACGAACTTCTTCCTTACACATCTACCTTGATTTTCGATATGGCGCATCATCTCGAAGAAAACGAGCTTTACTCAATTTTCATAGCTGACCATGCGAGGTGTAGGATTGAGCGCGCGCATTGTGACAGCTGTTGGTTCTAGGGACATGTTTCCCCGAAGTGTATGGCAATTACAAGTATGTCTAAGATGTTGATTATGTTGTTGCAATCGACGTCAGCGTTGGAGTTATAGTTTGGCTCGCCTATTCCAGTTCCAAAGTGAACGGCAACCTTTAATATGTCGAGGATGTTCACGATTCCAAACGGTTCCGCAACGTCACCTATCACGGTGACTCTAACCATACAATCGATGAACAAGTTGTCACCTGTGTCTATTTCGCCCAGAACGGGGCTGGCATAGGCGCTGACGGTGTAGTTGCCTTTGGCATATTCTGTTGTGTTCCACGTGAAGGTGAGGGTGGTGAAGTTGCCGCTTGTCAGAGTGATGTTTGTATATGTGGCGATGTTCGCTGCGTTGGCGTAGATAGTTACGTTAAAGGTTTCGTCAAAGGCTCCTTGGTTCTCCATGGTTATGTAGATAGATACGTTGTATCCCATTCCTATAACGGTCTTGGAACATACAACGTTGGTGACCGCGATGTCTGGGGGGTTTCCGTAATATTGGCGTAGAACATTTTGAGCTGGCTTATTCTGGGGGGGATACCAATTGTAGTCTGGAGTGCCTGGGCTTCCTGCTAACGGGTCTGTTTCCCAGTTCCACCAGAACCAGCCTGCGAACCATGCTTTGTCCTTCAAAACTTCAAGTGCGGCTTGGTAGCAATCGGCCTGTTCTTGAAGGTCAATTTGCTCAGGGGAACCTCGAGGAAAGAGATGTGTCCAAGGCTGGGTGTTTGTCCCATTTTGGCTGACATATCCTATTTCTGTGAAGATTATTCTTTTGCCTGTCTGTGTGTAAGTGAGATACAATTCGTTGGTCCAGTTGCGTCCAGTCCAGTCCATCCAGCCTACCGCGGTGGAGTATGACCATGCGCTGATTAACTGTTCAACTGTGGGATTATACGAGTTTGTTAGTGGAAAATATGCGTCTACTCCAACGTAGTCCAGTACATCCCAAAATTTTACATGACTAGTTCTATAAGCGTCCCAATTAGCTGCGTAGGTGATGCTTCCATTAAAGCGACTGTCAACATCGCTTATGATCTCTCGCCATTCAGACTCGTAGGGTTGAGATGACGTGAGTTCGGTTCCAACCGTGAACAATGAAACGTTTTTTGCCTGGGCAAGATCGGCGTAATAGGTTATGAAATTGCGATAGTTTTCAAACCAGAGGGTCCAGTTGGATGGTTGGATATCACCTCTCCAATGACCATCCCAATCCACGAGGTCAACCATCGGTTTTAATGCAACCTTCATTCCTAGTTCGTGCGCTTTTCGAATTGCATGTATCAGAGACGAATCAGATGCTGTATACTTGTCGGGTCTCGGATGCATTTCCGTGTCAGTATGGTTTCCCATGAACCAGAAAACTGTGAACGTTACCCAGTTTGCTTCTATGTTAGCAAGATTCAAAATGGATTGATCGAAATCTGAAGAGTTGTATGCCTCGGCGCTCCATGCGTTTAGAGTCATTCCTTTTATTGGAGGCATTATGCTGACCGAATTTGTTTCTGCGAGAATCTGTTGCCGGAGAGTAGATATACATATTGTTTGTATGAACATTGAAAAGATAAGTAACTGAATAATTGTGGATGAAACTATCAGTATTACGTGCGCGCCAGAAACTTCTTTCTTCACTTTCATTCCTCTCTCTTGGAATCGTATTCAACAAGGTGGATTTTAGTCTTTCCTTTGAATTTCTATCTGCGCGCGCTGTGTGTGAATGGTTTGATCATTTATGGCTGACATTTTTTTGAAATTGATAGAATTGGTGGTCTCGAGGCGGGACTATGTGCGCCCCATATGAATCAATGATACATATAATGGTTTTTTATTTTACTAGTCTTTCCATAGAACAAAGTTTCGTATAATTTATATACTCAACCGGATGTAGTATACTATTCACGCCTTCAAGGCGTCATAAGCGCAAAAAATAGAGAAGGGAGAGAAGATGAAGAGTAGATTGACTGCTTTGATATTGACTTTGACAATTCTCTTGAGCATCTTTGTGGTTGCAATACCAATAGCAAGTGCCACTGAAGTCACTTTGACTCTTTCGGATGCAGAGTTGTTCAATCAATTTGCCAAATTTTGGGGTCCAGGGACCCTTACAGCCAAAACAGACATACTTGGGCTAGGCGTCCAGTTCAATTTCACTGGGTTAAGTTCCTCCGGCACAATGTTAGGTGACCAATTTCCAGTAAGCCAATTAGCAGGCGGGGCACCTGACAATATCGGAGGATGGGGAAACTTCCAAGCATATACCCAGTACAGGCTGGCCTTTACTAACGTTGGGCCAAATCCAGTAACCGTTCAAATTGACATTAATACTGGCTGGACAGGTTCACCGGGAACCCCGGCAAGAGACACTTATTGGGAAAACACCTGGACCTATCTCGGCGTTGGCGAGAGTAAAGTTCTTACACTTGACTTCTCATGCGCCACATGCTGGAATGCACATGACGATCCTGTACCCGAATGGCGATATCCAGGTGGAACAACCGGAGTAGTCGTTAGGAGACTCAGCGAAGTAAGTCAAATAGGGTTTCAAGTGTGTGGGAATGGTGCAGGCTCAATTGTTGTGTCCGCCACAACTCCAAGCGATGTTGTCTTGACCCTTTCAGATGCTGAGCTGAGCACACAATTTGCCAAAGAAACAGGGCCAGCAACCCTAACAGCGGTAACCGACATACCCGGACCAGGCGTTCGCTTCGATTTTACTGGCTTGAGCAGTTCAACCGGCACGGTTGTAGGCGACAATTTCCCAGTCAGCGGATTAGCTGGTGGTGCATGGAAGGATTACGGATCCGGTTTTGCAGGACCCTACGATTTTTCAGGCTATGCTAGGTATGTTTTGCTGTTCAACAACGTCGGGACAACAACCGTCAAAATCAATCTCAAAATAAACACAGGCTGGACAAATCCACCATGGGGAAGCTCTGCAAGAGACACATTTTGGCAAAATGGTTGGACCAATATACCCCCCGGGGAGAGTAGAGTTGCTACCCTTGACTTTTGGAGCGCCGAAGTTTGGCATGCTGGCGACGATCCTGTACCGGAATGGCAATATTCGGATGGAACTAGTGGCGTCATTGTTCGAAGATTGGACGAGGTAAGCGATATAGGCTTCCAAATACTGGGAGCAAGCGACGGTTCAATTGTGGTCAGTGGCGAAACTATACTAACTCTCTCTGATGCTGAGTTGAGCACTGAATTTGCAAAGGAAACTGGTCCTGGAACTTTGACAGCAGTCACTGACATACTTGGTCCTGGTGTTAAGTTTGATTTCACTGGCTTAAGAACTGATGTGGGTACCGTTGTAGGCGATAATTTCCAGGTTAGCCCACTGGCTGGAGGTACATACAAGACTTACGGAGTCAACCAAACGTTTTCAACATGGGGAGACTTCTCAGGATATACTAAGTACAGAATGACCTTCATTAACATTGGACCAAACCCAGTTACTGTAAATCTCAAGATGAATACCGGTTGGACGATTCCGCCTCCTGAATATGCCAAGGCATGGCGGGATACTTATTGGCAGGACTCATGGACATACATTGCGCAGGGAACAAGCCAAATTGTAACCTTAGACTTTTCATCTGCAGAAATATGGAATGCAGGAGACGAACAGGAGTACACGCCACATCCTGATGGAACGACAGGCGTAGCCGTTTGGAGGTTGGACGAAGTCAGTGATATAGGCTTTCAAATACTTGCAGATGGGAATGCCTCAATTATACTGACTCCAGAAGTAGTTCACGATGTCGCTATAACGGATGTCGCATCATCGCCGCAACAAGTGGCCCAAGGCAACCTCGTAACAGTAAACGTAACAACGGCAAACCTAGGAAACATACCAGAAAGTTTTACAGTGACCGCCTATTATGATGATAATGCGGTAGGCTCACAGCCTGTAAACAACCTAGATCCATCGACAAGTATCATCCTAACCTTCAATTGGAACACGTCAGGAGTACCATTAGGCAACTACACTATAAGCGCAAACGCTACACAAGTGCCAAGTGAAACAAACGTAGTCAACAATGGTTTCATCGATGGAACAGTAGAAATCATTTCCGGAGTTATACACGACATCTCGATAATAAACGTCACAACAAGCACACCCAAAGTATGCCCTGGACGCAGGGTAAACATCACAGTAGTCGTCAAGAATAATGGAGAAGTATCCGAAACCTTTAATGTCACAGCGTATCGGGACAGCATTCCAATAGGAACAATACCGGTAACTAATCTTGGCGTTGGCGAAAACACAACCATAATCTTCCAATGGAATACTTCAGGACTTGTTCCATGCCACACTTGGACAATAAAAGCCGAAGCCCCACTGGACGGAGACACCAATCAAAGTGACAACTCATTTACTGATGGCACAGTAAAAATCAGAATGCTTGAAGATATAAACGGCGACGGCGTCATAAACATCCTTGACATACTGGAAGTTGCTGTGGCCTTCGGATCAGAGTCAGGATGGCCCAACTGGAATTCAGACGCAGATCTAGATAGTAACGGCATCATTAACATTCTCGACTTGGTCAAAATTGCAGTAAAATTTGGAGAGACATGCCCGTAACCTCCAACACAAACATACGCACGCGCAAACCCCCCTTTTTTCTCTTTTTAGAAAGTAATAAGAAATGTACTTTTCGGCGATGCGCACGCCCAAATCTACTATAACCTCAAAACGCGCGCTCAATGAAAACTGAAAGGCAGACTGTAGAAAGGTTTTTGCAAGACTCTGATACTACCCTAGGGCCTCAGATATATTTTTCTTGAGCGACTCTCGTGTAGGTGAACTAAGGATAGCAATCATGATTAAGCTGGCTTTAGGGTTCGGGATGGTGTAGTTTTCTGCTTCAGGGGTTTTAGGGTAATAACGCAGCGTACTGTTCTCGTATACTGAGTCGGGACCAACGGTTTCCATAGTTTCTGTGACTGCTTGTTTTATTGTTAGTTCATGCAGAATAAGGTTTTGAAGCAAATGCATTGTTGCTTGGTCAGTGTGGCTTACGCCTACGCGCTTGTCCCAGCTTATGTAGGCTTTGGCTCCTTTTTTGACGAAGGCTTCGGCCATGCTGGTGTATGTTAGTCCGTTGCAACCCATCATGATGATTACGGTGTTTTGAAATTCTCCGTATTCTTCGATAAACCTGTGGGTTATTCCAAAGTATGTTTCGCCTTTCGCACGTTCTTCCTCGCTGAAGTAAGCCTCAACAAGTCTGTCATCCATTACATCCTGGTAGTACTTCTCCGGTATGTTTTCTGGGTCATAACGTTCCCAAGTGAAGATGCCAATAACCTCCTGGTCACGTATCATTGTTATCGCTGAATGCACCCGGAGAACAAACAATTGATAGTTCTGTTTGAGTATATTTTTGTAATTATAGACATCAGTTAGTCTCGTCCATCCATGATAATCTACGGTGAACCCTGCTTCCTGTAAGATTGTTCTAGAGTCTTGGACGAAGGTTTGGTTGGGTTCGCGTCGGCTTAGATGGTCAACTATTGCCGCCTTGGGTTGCGATGTCGGATTTGACTGGTTTAGAGAGAAATAGATGAGAAAGATGAGAATGGAGGCGACGGCGACAACTCCGTATGCGACTTTTTTTCTGTTTCTCTTTTTTCTATCTCTCTTTCTTCTGCTCATGGCACGGTGGTTCTCCGCTAGGCCACAGAGCCTTCAAGGTTCCCACTAGAACGTTTGTTTCTGCGTCTTATTAAGATGATTGTTATAGCCATTGCGGCTGAAAGAATGAAAGCTAGGCTTATTCTCGGCGTCAAGTCGATTTTTGGGGCAAGAAGAGGAATTTTGTCTATTGGTATGACATGGCCTCCAACAGGGGTAGGAGTGCATGCGCTAAAGACGGCGTGTAGAGTGTGGTCTTTGTCCATTGTTACGGGTATGAGGTGGCCGGAACCTGCATTTGAACCATCTAGAACCCAGCGATCAAACTCAAAACCTGTATCAGAGTTGGATACAACGCTAACAACAGTTCCTTCTTCATATGAGTACGCGCCCGACAGAGGATTAGTCGTGCCGCCAGACGTTGAAGTGATAGTCAAAGTATAGCAAACCACGGGTTTGAAAACTGCGTGTAAGGCGTGGTCATCGTTCATTGTCACAGTGTAGGGATTGTCTGAACCAACATTCGCGCTGTCCAACTCCCAATGATCAAAAATGTAACCGGCATCAGGATTGGCGGTGACAGGAACATTGGTTCCGGAGGAGTAAACATGAGCACCGGGAGAAGGACTAGTGCTTCCGCCGGTAGTAGCGGTGATAGCGAGAGTGTAGGTAACTTGGGTGAAGACCGCTCTCAAATTATGGTTATCGTCCATCAAAACGTCGATTGGAATAGTCGAACCAGCAGGAGAATCATCCAGCGTCCAATGGTCAAAACTCCAGCCGGGATCAGCAGTAGCTGAAACAGTTGCGGTTGACCCAGAAAAACAAACATGATTTCCCTCAGCAGGATCTGTAGTTCCATGACCGCTGACGGAGATGGTTAACGTGTAGGTTATCCGAGTGAAGACAGCCTCCAAAGTATGGTTGACGTTCATTGTCACGTCAATAGGATTAGGTGACCCAACATTTTCGCTGTCCAGTTCCCAGTGGTCAAAAACGTAGTCTATAAACGAGGTTGCAGTAACTGTTACAAGAGTGTCTTCCGGGTAAGTGTGATTACCTGGTATCGGATTTGTTGTTCCGCCTGATGTGGAGGCTACGGTTAACGTGTGTGTCGGAGGAATTACGGGAGTAATAGTCATAAGTGCACTATCTCCTGGATTAGACTCGGTGAACAGTTCAATATCCACGGTCTCATTATGATTCACCCGGACAACATGGTCTCCCTGATAATCTGTGCTGTTCCAGTGAACATCTACGGCTAGACTTTCCGGCGTTATTTCAACACTGAAAGGGTTCTTCCAAGCAGCATTACGGTCTTCTAGGCAGATTCTTACGGTTATCATATCATTGGTAGTGGCGTATAAACTAACCACGATGTCATCCCAATCATTATCTGTCCAATCTTCAAACACGTATGTGTAGTTCGCGTCACTATCACTCCAGTCATTGTCCACGAAGGTTGTTCGTGCCGATTTACAAGGGTAGTGAAATGGTTTATAAACGTCATTCTCTAGGGTGGTGCACATGATGATAGGCGCTACCGTTAGGTTCTTGCCGTTTACAGGTATGACCATCGGCGCATACTCGTCGCAGAGATGGTCATCATGATGCGCCGCATAAATTGCTTTGATGGTTCCGTCGCCAAAAACTGTCACAGTAGTTGGATTAGCATACGCGTCAGATACTGAGACCAGAAGAGTTGTCTCCCAATGATCAAAGAAGTAGCCAGCATCAGTAGAGTACTCAGCAGAAAAGGGTGCGACCGTTTTAGAAACCTCATCAGGAAGGTTATATGACACGCCGCCAAAGGTTATCGTTCCCAGATTTGTGGATGCGCCTGTATCTTGCTCAGACTCCAAATGAACAGTTTTGAAAGAGCGCGAGTTCATGGAGCTAAGTGTTCCTAGTAGGAGGCTGAGAAATATCAAAAATACAAGAGAGAAAAGTAGAACGTCATATGCGCGCGCGCGCAAACGACCTAGTTTCACAATTCTCTTCCTCCGTCCTCTTCCCATGAATGGTATTTGACGAAATACGTCTTAAGGTTTCTGGAATTATCTTCTATGCATGCATGCATCACGTACCTTCGGCAACAATTTTCAATATTCATTCTAGGATGAACCACTTTAAACGTCGTATTCCTAAATGGGAAGTATACCCATTGGGGATACATCTTGGAAGGCGCGCGCATACATGCACGATGCTCATATATCTCATCATTCTAGTGGTTATTCAATCAGACAAAATAAATAAATGCACACACGCCTTCCGAAGAAAGTTGAAAGTTTTTGGTTCAATAGTCGCAGATGAGGCTGGAAAAAACAAAACCTTGAAGAACCACGATTGTTCCCAAGAGATACCTTTCTTCTAAACGCTGTTAACCGATACATAGAAGGGTGGGCAATGCAGTTGTGCCGATTTTGCGCTACTACTTTTTTGGCTTTCCAAGAGAGAATCGATTCGCGTCGAGGCAACGCAACACAACGATTGTTTCCTGCTTCGGTTCATTCAATCGCGTTAACTTTTCATTTTTTCTCGGTTTGTATCCCGTACTTCAATTAATGGTATGTGTGTGCTGTTCTTTCCCTTTCTAGACGCGCGCGCAAAGAATAGTTATATTTGACTAGAACTTTCTGAAAATCAAACATATTTCAATTCGAGTTTTCAGCGAAAACTGCTTTCGACATTTCGTCTAGAACTATCTTTCATAGAGAGTTATAAGTTGCCAAGATAGTTTCTATTAATGGAAGGAAACAGACATTAGGGGTATAGTTTGTGAGGAATCAAGTATGAATACAAAGAAAATCTTGAGGATATATTTTTGTTTTGTTGCATTTCTTGTTTTAAACAGCATAATTGTAGTAGCGCCATCCAGCGTTGATCCGCAGCCTGCCCAGGCGATGTGGGTGGATCCGGCTTTCACCAGCGGTCTCGAATATTGTGACACCTTCAGCGTCGACATATACATAAACTTGACCGCAGCCGGGATGAGCTCTGGAGCCAACGGCATGTGGGCCTGGGAGTTCAAGCTCTACTGGGAAAGCGCCTATCTGAACGCCACAGGCTATACAGACAACCTCCCAGATGCAAGTTGGGACCCACCAAATCACGTGGCAGCTG
>Ga0209636_10008970_pt1 | contig 10192 bp, 10 predicted proteins | sample DeeMarSWOR152_54_FD_187464 | JGI IMG/M metagenome (GOLD analysis project Ga0209636, IMG submission 187464) | Marine sediment microbial communities from White Oak River estuary, North Carolina - WOR-1-52-54 (SPAdes) (version 2) | ecosystem: Environmental > Aquatic > Marine > Intertidal zone >... | reverse complement strand
TGACCAGTATGAAAAGATTTTGCAGGCTTACAAAGAGAAATTGCAGCAGGCTGATATCGTTTGCCTGCAGGATTATAATAAGGGATTACTAAATCCATCTGTTTGCAGGCAAATGATACAGTTAGCGAACCAGGCGAAAAAAAAGACTCTTGTTGACCCTTCGCTTGCTTCAGACTATTCAAAATATAGCGGCGCCACTCTCATTGCACCAAACAGACAGGAAGCCTACGAGGCGGTTGGCTTCGAGATAAAAACTGAAGAGACTGCAGCCAAAGCTGCCCGGCACCTCGCTGAAAAGCTAAACCTTGAGGCTGTAGTAATCACACTAGATAGAGAAGGCGCATATCTTAAGACGAAAAAGGAAAGTGAAATCGTAACCACTAGGCCTCGCAGTGTTTATGATGTCACCGGAGCAGGCGATATAGTTTTAGCCACGCTGGCTATAACTTTGGCGGCAAATTGTGATTATAAAACAGCCGTGCAACTATCCAATATAACCGGCGGCATTGAAGTGGAAAAATTTGGAGTTGCAACAGTAACCATTGATGAAATCATTAATGAAATTGTCAGTCAGAATCGCAGCAAAGGCGGCAAGCTGCGCTCTATTGACTCTTTGGTGTCCGAGCTGACCTACCATCGCAGGCAGAAGGAAATTATAGTGTTCACTAACGGCTGTTTTGATGTCGTGCATAGAGGGCATATCGAATTCTTGAAATTCTGCAGGTCACAGGGCGATATTGTCGTGTTGGGATTAAACAGTGACAGTTCGGTAAAAACCATCAAAGGACCTGACCGACCGATTAACAACCAGCACGATAGAGCAGCCGTCCTTGCAGCCTTGGAAACTGTCGACTATATTACGGTTTTTGACGAGCCGGACCCGCTTAACCTAATTAAAAAAGTAAAGCCCGATGTGTTGGTAAAGGGACAGGATTGGGCACATAAAGGCGTTGTCGGACAGGAATTTGTGGAATCTTATGGCGGCAAGGTCATCCTTGCACCGCTTGTTGAAGGTAAAAGCTCAAGTACAATAATTGAAAAAGTAAAGTCGCTGACTGCAACAATCAAAAAAATCAAATCGTTGGAAAAGAAATCCTAATGAGCAACGAGTTGAAGAAACAGATTACGAAAGTGATAGAACAACACAAGAAAGCAATTGCCAAGTTTGAAGCTGATGGACTTGAAGCAGTGGCTGCCGCCGCCGAGGCAATAACAAAGGTCTTCAGACAAAACGGCCGAGTTTATGTCTGCGGCAATGGAGGCTCGGCGGCAGATGCTCAGCACATAGCCAGTGAGCTTGTCGGAAGATTTGAACGAGACCGCAAGGGATTGCCTGCAATCGCATTGACAACCGATACATCCGTGATAACCTCGATTACCAACGACTACGGCTATGAAAACATGTTCACAAAGCAGGTCGATGCGCTCGTTAAGGAAGGTGATATTCTATGGGCAATTTCAACGAGCGGCACATCCGCAAATATTACTGCAGCGGCCGTACTGGCGAAGAAAAAAGGCGCTTGCGTGCTGGCTTTTACAGGCAATAGTAATAGTAAACTTGAGCACATTGCCGATATTTGCGTTTGTGCCAATGAGAAATCAACAGCTCGCAGCCAGGAGATTCACCAGCTTGCATATCATATAATTTGTAAACTTGTAGAACAAAACTTCAGTTGATAATTTATAATTGATGGTGGATAGTTTCCAATAATTATGGCTGATAAAGCAATATTCTTAGATAGAGATGATACATTAATTGAGGACCCTGGTTTTATTAATCATCCCGACCAGGTTAAGCTCTTAGATGGTGTTGCTGAAGCGCTTATAGAGCTTAAAGCCCTGGGATATAAGCTAATTGTCGCCTCCAACCAATCCGGTGTCGCACGTGGAATTCTCAGTGAAAAAACTCTTGGCCAAATTCACGACCGGCTAAAACAGCTGCTCTCTGAAAGTGGAGTACATTTAGATGGAATTTACTACTGTCCTTATCATCCCGATGGCGTTGTTCCAAAATACCGTAAAGATAGCGATTGGAGAAAGCCCAATCCTGGGATGCTGCTGGCCGCCGCTGATGAAATGAACATCGACCTTAGCAAGTCCTGGCTGATTGGCAACATGGACCGCGATATTCAGGCTGGTCTAAAAGCCGGTTGCCAAACTATATTGATAAACCAATCTCCTCATCAGAAACTGACTGAGCCGGGGCAGCCCAACCCTGATTACAAAGCTGTGAATATGAGAGAAGCTGCAAACATCATTAAAAAATATCATCGTTCGTCTCGCGAATCGCCGGCCAATCCGCAAGCCGCCAAGTCTCAGGCTGATTCGGTCTCACAAGATGTTGAACATCACCACCCTCAGCCGGAGATTACACAGCCTGAAAATGCACCAAAAGAGCAAAAGATTTCCGCTGATAGAACAGAACAGCTACTTGGCAGCATTCTCAGTCAGCTTAAAAGTATGCAGCGGGATGATATATTTGGCGAATTCTCCATAATGAGATTAATAGCAGGAATCGTGCAAATAATTGCCCTGTTTTGCCTCTTGATAAGCATATGGTTTCTGATGAGCCCGACCAGGCAGCTTAATTCCGTCTTGATTACGCTTGGCTTTGCTATACTCCTCCAGCTTATGTCACTGACTTTTTACATAATGCACGGCCGAAAATAGTGACGAGCAAAGCGTGTCTCTTGAAAACGAGATACGAGATAACAAATGCAAGATACAAGAGACGAGATTTTAGTCTGGCTTCCCTCCCCTATGGGCGATGCTGTTCTTTGCACGCCGGCTTTGCGGGCTATTCGCCAGCATTTCAAATCCTCTCAAATAACGTTCTTTGCTAATCCTGTCGTCCACGATGTCCTATCGCCCAATCACTTTAACGATTTATGGCTCCAGCAACAAAATAAAAATCCTTTTGCAATTGCAAAAATACTCAAAGAATATAAATTCACACATGCAATCCTTTTCAAAAATTCTTTTGCTTCGGCACTGGCAACTTATTTAGCACAAATACCGTCGCGTATCGGCTATGCCCGTGAGGGCCGAGGGTTTTTGCTCACTGATAAACTCTATCCGCCTAAACTGCCCGGCGGCAAATTCAAGCCGGCTTCTATGATTGACTACTATCTTGCAATTGCCTCTGCGCTTGGTGCGGATAATGTTGATAGAAACCTTGAACTGCTCATCGACCCGGAAGAGGACAAGAAGCTTCGTACTAAACTACCCGAACTTACTAAATCCAAAGGGCCGGTTGTTGTTATTGTCCCAGGTGGGGCATTTGGGCCGAGTAAATGTTGGCCCAGCGATAGGTTTGCACAAACGGCTGACTGGTTGATTTCTAATTACAATGCTTTAGTTGTCATTTCCGTCTCCCCAGCTTCTGCTGAAAATCAAATAGCCAAAGAAATTTGCGATTCAAGTCGGCACAAACTTACCAATCTTGCGGATATCCCTATGAGTCTTGGCGAATTAAAATCACTTTTTTCAATGGCAGATTTAGTGATAAGCAACGATACAGGTCCGCGACATATTGCCATAGCTTTGCAGCGCAAGGTCGTCACCCTGTTCGGTCCCAACGACCCCGCCTGGACTGACACCGGCTACCAAAATGAAATTCAAATAACTGGTAATGCGCCTTGCGCTCCTTGCGGCAAGCCGGTATGCAGAGAAAGCGAGCACTTATGTATGCAGGCAATCACCACGGAAATGGTTTGTAACGCAGTAAAAAAATTGCTCGAAAACAATCAGAAGAAACTGGTCTCTAAAGCTAAGCAAAAATTTATAGAAACTTCGAAACCGTTTTTCATTGACCCAAATTACAAAACCGCATTTGGCAAATTGGGCCTAACTTCCATCGATGCCGTTTTTGCTTTTAACGCAGGCAAAAGCCTGTCCAAAGATAATCTATCCCCCTATCGAAGTCGCTTGCAGTTTGAGATAACCTCTCTATCTGTTCCATCAACTACGCTGTTTTTGAAACGTTACGACTCACCGCCAATCTTAGTCCAACTTAAAAACTGGTTGTGCCATCGCAGGCGGATAAGCTGTGCCCTTATAAATATCGAGCCTGTGGATGAACTGGTGGCAGCGGGCATAAATACACCGAAGACCATTTCATATGGCGAGCAGTGGAGCAGTTTTTTTGAGAAGAGAAGTTTTATAATTACTGAAAAAATCCCCAATGCCGAATCACTGGAAAGAAAATTGCCCGATTGTTTTAATGCTCCGAACTCAGCTGAAAATCTAAAAATGCAAAGAAACTTTATCGCTCAATTAGCGGCCTTTATAAGAAAATTCCACAAGACTAAATACCGTCATCGAGACCTTTACTTCTCTCACATATTCTACGATAACAACGGCAAATTCTTCCTCATAGATCTGGCGCGCGCCTTTAAGCCCATTTTGTTTGCCGAGCGGTTTCGGATAAAAGATATTGCGCAAGTTTATTATTCTGCACCTGCCGAACATTTTTCAAAAACAGACCGGCTGCGCTTCTATCACATATATAAAGACTGTGGTAAACTGACAGAAAAAGACAAAGTATTTATTCGCAAAGTAGTGCATAAAGCAAAGCGGATGGCACGACACGATATAAGGCATGGCAGGGCCGTTCCCTTTGCGGCCTTATCGGATTAAATCTATGTCTGCGATGAAAAAGAAAATCGCATTAATAATAGAGCGGGCGGACATTGCTCTGGGGGGAGCGGAACGCTCGGTTTTTGAGTTGGCAACCGCATTGACGGACCGTGGCCTTAATGTGGATGTCATCGCCGCAAAGGGACAAAAAAACGCCAAAAGCATCCATATTTTATGCCCGAAAAGCCCCGGCAAGCGCACTTGCTACTTTACCTTTGCAAAGGCGCTTAAAAAACATCTATCGGAAAACCACTACGATATAATTCACAGCGTTTTGCCTTTTGATTTTGTTGATGTGTATCAACCACGAGGGGGCAGCTTCGCCGAATCTATCCTGCGCAATGCCGCCAGCTATCAAAACAAGCTTGTGACTTCTTACAAAAAAATGACGGCTTTTGCCAATCTCCGCAGAACAACTTTGCTGCAAGCCGAAAGGAAGCTTTGCAAAAATTCGAACGGGCCGGTAATCATTGCACTCTCTGATTATGTTGCTGAGCAGTTCAAACGACACTACGGCGCCAGCGACGAGCAGCTGACAGTTATACCTAACGGCATAAAATTAAACAAGCGAATTGACACCAACCAGGCTGATAGACTCCGCACCCAAATATTTACTCAATTGGGTCTCAAAGAAGCAGATAAGCCCGTATTTTTCTTATTCGTAGCGAATAATTTCAGGCTAAAGGGTTTGTCCGTTTTGATACAGGCGATGAGGTGCCTGCAAGCTCACAATACAGCGGGACAATGGTTCTTAATAGTAGCAGGAAGCAGCAGAGTCCACAAATATCGACAGCTTGCAAAAAAACTTAACGTCCCCAGAAAAATCATCTTTCTGGGCCCCGTCCGAAACATTCAAAATGTCCTCTCAATAGCCGATGTAGCCGTCCTGCCGACTTTTTATGACCCCTCAAGCAGGTTTGTTCTCGAAGCTATAGCTGCCAATAAGCCCGTAATAACCACGAAATTTAACGGTGCAACGGATTTATTCGTTGAAAATCGGCACGGCAAAGTAATTGATAAACCTGAGAACGTCCCTGCACTGGCACAAGCAATGAGTTATTTCACAAATACAGATAATATTCACAGAATATCGGAAGCTATTATCGCCGATAATATCAAAGAGAAAATTTGTATCAGCAGGGTTGCTGAGCAAATGGATTCTCTTTATGAATCAATACTCGAAAAACGAGGAAAATAATGGAATTTGTAATTTTGATTATTGCTGCGTATTTGCTCGGCTCAATTCCTTTCGGCCTGATTATTGCCAAAGCCCACGGCAAGGATTTGCGCAGCATCGGCTCAGGAAATATCGGGGCAACGAATCTGTCGCGAGCGCTCGGTAGAAAATGGGCTTATCTTTGCTTCCTTCTCGATGCCACAAAGGGCCTGGTACCGATGTTGGTTGCTGCCAGCTTTATATCTTCTCCACCGCTTATCACAGAACTTCTCCTTGCACTTGCCGTTGGATGTGCAGCCGTCTTAGGTCATATCTTCCCGATATACGTAAAATTTAAAGGTGGTAAAGGCGTTGCCACCAGCTTTGGCGTAGCGATTGGCCTGTGGCCATACTATACAACTTGCTCCTTGTTCGCCTTGGGAGTGTGGGCGGTAACTGTTTTGACATGGCGATATATCTCGCTGGCTTCTATCGCCGCCTCTGTCTCTTTTCCCCTCGCTTTGGTCTTGGTGATTGTACTGACACCAGGCTGGGATTTTGCTAACTTATGGCCGTTACTTATCGCCGCTACCACAATTCCATTTATAGTCATTGTTCGCCATCGGCCAAATATAAAACGTCTCATGGCGGGAACTGAAAGCAAAGTCTTCACATAATAACATCATCCCCCATGTGTCGCCAGATGTAACAACGGAATCAGTCTCTGAACTCGTACTACAGCCTTATACCGCTGATGCCGGAACAAGACAAAGCAGTCTCAGAACAGAATCCCCCGTATTCTTAAATCGATGCTCTTTACCACCAGGCACGAATATCACAGAATCTTTGCCAAACTGGTATTCCTCCCCTTCGTAAACAAAGACGCCCTCTCCTTCAACCGCAAATATCTCGTGTTCATGAGGATGAGTGTGTAGCGGCGTAAACCCTCCGGGCTTGATTTCAAACATCCGCATCGCAAAATTTTCCGCTCCATCTTCTTTGGAAATCAGCCATCTTATCTCCGCATCTTTGGCTCCCTCAGCTTCTACCGGCAGCTTTGCAATATCACTGCTTTTCGCTATTTTCATCTTTTCACCTTTATTTTTTAAAAAGCTCTCACGCAAGTTTTCTGTCGAGGATTTCAGAAACTACTTTCGGATTCGCCCGCCCCTTTGTTTTCTGCATAACCTGCCCCAGCAGAAAGCCCCGGGCCTTTTTGCTCTTCTTGCCCCCACCGGTAACATCTTCAACCGCCTTCGAATTTTCCGTAAGCACCTGCTCAACTATCCCCTCTAATTCACCCGCATCGCTTTTCTGCAATAAATTAAGTTCTTCTGCTATCATTTGGGGTTTTTTGCCGGTCTTTACCATTTCCTCAAAAATAGTCGTTGATGCGGTAGCGCTTGTCTCGCCGCCTTCAACCATCTTGGCTAATTGAGCAAGATCATCAGCCTCAATACCCAGTTCGGCCACGCCACAACCCTTTTCATTGCCTAATTTCAGGCCGACTTGTGTCAGGAGATTACAAACTCGTTTAGGCTCACCACCGGCATTTATCGCTTGCTCGAAAAACTCGGCTGTTGAGCGCTCCGCCGTTAAAACCCCCGCATCATAATCGCTCAATTTGTATTCAGTAACATAACGCATCTGTTTTTTTATTGGCAGTTCACACAATCGAGACTTGATTTCCTCCAGCCATTGTTCCGTCAATTCGACCGGCACAAGGTCAGGTTCGGGAAAATACCTATAATCCGGTGCTTCTTCTTTTTCTCTCTGCAGAACAGTTACCTCTTTGTCGTCGACCCATCCGCGCGTGGTTTTATTGCCTTCACTCAAAACTTCGCCAGTTTCCAAAAACGCATCAAGCTGCCTTTGCACCTCGTACTCCACACTTCTTTCAAGTGCTCGAAAGCTGTTCAGGTTCTTGATTTCAGCTATCGGAGTTTTGTATTCGGTTCCGTCTTTGGTAACAACCAAATTGATATTCGGCTCAAAGCGCATATGCCCTTTTTGCATATCGCCTTCAGAAACACCAAGGAATCTCACCATTCGCTGCAGTTCCACAGCCAATGCCTTAACTTCAGCAGCACTGTTCATATCCGGCTGAGTAACAATCTCCAAAAGTGGTGTCCCTGTTCTGTTCAAATCTACCTGCGAGAAGTCAGCTGCAGTGTGCAGATTTTTGCCTGCATCCTCCTCCAAGTGCGCTCTGATTATCCCAACCCTTTTGGTCTTTCCCCCCTCCAGTGGTATTTCAATAAAGCCCGCCGAGCCCAGCGGCAAATCATACTGGCTTATCTGATAATTCTTTGGCAAATCAGGATAGTAATAACCCTTTCTGTCCCACTTGGTGAACTTGGCTATTTCACAGTTAAGCGCCAAACCCACCAAAACAGCATATTCAAATGCCTGCTTGTTCATTACTGGCAACACCCCCGGCATACCAAGGCAGACCGGACATACCCTGCTGTTGGCCTCTTGGCCAAAGCTCAGCGCACAGCCGCAGAACATCTTGGTCTTCGTACAAAGCTGTACGTGAATCTCCAAACCAACGATTATTTTGTAATCAACCTCAGCCATCTGAATTAACCACGAATGTACACAAATAAACACGAATTATAAAAGTATTTTTTTGCCCAAAGTTAAATATCATAGTAAGGTTCATTCTATAAGCCAATCATGTCTGCTTTTGTTTGGGCTCTGAGACAAAATACGGAATTACAACCTCATCCATCGCTGGTGGATCTGGCAGTTTTATTTTCTTGTAATCCAACTTGATTAAATATTTTTTCCCAAACTGCAAAACAAATTCGTTAACAAAATATAAATATTTTTTTACTATCTCACGAACTTCTTTTTCTAAATCTTCCAAACGCTCAAAAGTTGCGTCCCCCCTCATCAAACTGAATATTGCATTGTTAATGAGAGTATCAGGTAATTCATAAAAACAAAGTCCTGCATGCTTATTAAAATATATGCTATACTGTCCTGTGTTATCTTGTTCTATCAACTCTGATATTTCCCCCGGCGATTCTTGTAATAGATGAAATGCAAATTTATTTCTGATCGTCTTAACGTTGCACTTCTTCTGACTAAAATATCGCTTTATATCATCAAGACACTTTTTGGCAGCGTTGGAAAGAACCTTATCATATTCTCTTGAAAGGCAAGAACCAAAATAGTTTGCTTGTAAAAGTCTCCAGCCCTCCCAAAGGTAACCAGCGGTTAACCTCACCATCAAAAGAGCCTGAGCATTCTGAGCCCTCCTGACAATTTCATTACTTTCTTCCCTACCCGCAGCGCAAAAAACCGTTAATTTTCGCAAAGTATAAAGGATATTTGCCAGATGGGTCAGTAGAACAAAAAATGTTCGTTCTGCTTTTGGAATTGACAATAATTGTTCTTTTGTAATATTACCTTTAAACAATTCCATCTTATAAGAATTCCTGATTCAAATAACTCTTGTGTTTATTCTTGTTCATTCGTGGTTAATTTGTGGTTAATTATAAAACCAATCTTTTATATTCAAACTTTGGTTTACCGAAGTTCAGAACTAATCCAAGCCTAATTCCCGTAGCGCGTAGATAATTTAATACCTGAGCGATATGAATGTTTGTAATAACATCTACAGTTTTTAGTTCAAGTATTAACTTATTATCTATCAGTATATCCGCAAAATATTGGCCTATAACTTTGCCCTGAAAATAAACGTCTGCCGGAGCTTGCTGTCTGGCAGGTATTTTTTCTCTGTCAAGTAGCAGCGTCAGGGCGTTTTCATATACCTTTTCCAGAAAACCGCAGCCAAGCTCATTATGCACCTCAAGTGCCAATTCTATGATTTTATAGGAAAGGTCTTTATAAATTATATCTTTATTCTCATTCATTCAGGGGCAAAACCAAACTAATTAGTGTACATTCGTGTGAATTCGTGGTTAATTATAAACTAATTAGTGTCCATTAGTGTTTATTCGTGGTTAATTATCTTTTACTATATCCGGTTTCTTCTTGTGCCAGTTGGTTTCCTTCTCGAACATCCTTGCTATTCGCAGCAGTTTATCTTCGCTAAAAGCCGGTGAAAGAATCTGCAGACCGATCGGCAGGTTATCGCTATCGAATCCGCACGGAATGCTGATACCGGGGATGCCGGCCAGATTAACGGCTATCGTATAAATATCGGAAAGATACATTGTCAACGGGTCATCGACTTTTTCGCCTATCTTAAAAGCGGTTGTTGGCGAAACCGGCATCATAATGCAATCACACTTTTCAAAAGCTCTATTAAAATCGCCGCGTATCAAATTCCTGACCTTAAGTGCCTTCAAATAATAGGCATCGTAATAGCCGCTTGATAGCGCATAAGTTCCGAGCATTATTCGCCTCTTGACTTCTTTGCCGAAT
>Ga0209636_10008969_pt1 | contig 10192 bp, 7 predicted proteins | sample DeeMarSWOR152_54_FD_187464 | JGI IMG/M metagenome (GOLD analysis project Ga0209636, IMG submission 187464) | Marine sediment microbial communities from White Oak River estuary, North Carolina - WOR-1-52-54 (SPAdes) (version 2) | ecosystem: Environmental > Aquatic > Marine > Intertidal zone >... | reverse complement strand
GTCCTTCAAGCTGGCTCCTTCAAAACCTTCAATTGTCTTTAAAGCTTCAACATCGATGGCTACTCTGTCTCCAGAAGCCAACACAACACCTGGACTTCGAAGCTCACCAGTTGCAGGTCCTCCAAAAATGAAGCATTTTCTCCCATCCATAATTGTTAGGTTTGGGTGAACGATCAAGTTCAAGTCTGCTATCTTCTCTTCTAAATTCCTCGTGTGAAGTGCCACTCTTTCACTAGGCTTCATGAAGCCAACCGCCAATTTTATACTAAAAGTAAACTTCGCCCACCTATGCGTCTTCATACAACAAACATAAACAACCTTTTCGGCTTTCAAAGCAGTCTCGGGCAAACTCACTTTCTTAAGGTATTTGCCACCGGTAGCAACGTTCACCCATCGTTCCTCATCAAAAAGCACCACTTCTGCGCGCGCGCGCTTAAGGTTGATCTGTTCTAATGCATAGATTAATATCTAATGTCACAAGAAAATAATTGTGGAGTGATTTAGATGAAGCTTGCTTTTTATCTGTCGACCTCTCTGGTCGGCTTGCTATTAGTGTCGGTGTTGTCGTCGGTGATACTGTTCTCAACTCAAACAACTCTCCGCGCGGAAGCTACAGCCTCTCAATTAAATATCGATACAAACTCTGAATACGCAAACGGGACGATCACTATGTCATCAGTTGTTAAAATATGGTATGCTTGGGTCAACGTCTCCGAGACACAGGTTATTTATTACGCTCTCTTTTCCAATGAGGTTAACTCGCCCATCGTAAACTTTCTAGGCCAGCACTTCCAAGTTGAAAACGACACTGAAGTGTTCGTCGGAAACACCTTAACTCTGATAGAAGTTTACAATGACACTAACGGAGATGGCATTTCACAAGCAAACTTTACGTCTGGAGAATCTGAAATCGCCTACTATTTGCTTGTAAACAGCAGCATCGGCTACCAGCCGACTCCGATCCAAAAAATCCTAAAGGACGAAATCCCACACTACACATGGGGCTTCAAATACGAAACAATAGACGGATTCCTGCTATACCCAGAGCAACAACCAGGACAAGGAGCAGCAAGAGTGATAATTGACTATCTCGGCTTCAATTACGATTTCTACGTTGTAGAAGACGTTTCTTATATAAAGAAAAACTTTGACATCGCAGAAATTACTGAAATTCAACCACTATCTGGCGAACAAGTTTCGCTAGATGGTCTAAGCCTCTCCTTGCTTTTCAGCACAATAACCATCTCAGCTAAGCCATACACGGCGTACGTTAACGGTCAACCTTACAACTCTACAACGGCGGAAAATCCGGCCACACCGACAAGCGGCGGTGAAATTGCCGTTGAAACGATAAAAGCCTACGAGTTTCTCTTCGGGGAGAACTACAATCTCACGAGAGGCGAAACCTGGGAGGCACACGAGGTAAAGTCGGAAGCTGCAGCTACAACGAGCGTTCCTCAAGGAGTCCTAGACCACTTGGACTGGGAATTGGCTTACTTTGAAAGACACCTAAACCTTAGCGATCTATTTCCATCAGCTGTTGGTATTGAAGGAAAAGTCAGCTTGGACTATAACGTCTCAACATTCCTTTACAGAATCTGCTACCCCGTTTGGGATGGATTACCAATTCAGCATGACCCAACATACATTGCATATCTCTTCAGCAACATAATAATTCCTGAATTCCCAATAGTCATGGTGCTACCGGTACTCGTCATTACAACCTCGCTTGCAATACTAACGGCAAAAATCCGCAAACGTCGACCATAACCCTCTTTTTCTCTCGTATTTTCCAATGAACTCATAATAAACGCATAACGGACAAAGCATCCCAGATGATGTCCTGTCTGATGCGGGTTACGGGAGATTAGTAACGTAAATAAGGAAATAGATCAGAGTTAAAAAGCATAAACACAGGAGGAGTAGGATGGTCTCCCGGGATAGTAGTTGGGAAAACGGTTTTCTAGAGGCTTTGTTAACCGTTCCAGCGATATACAATTACAAAATCTCAAAGAACTCAAGATACGTTGCTTATACTTGGAAAAACGTTCATCCTAACCTCGACGTTTTTCTCGTCCCAACAGACGGATCGAGGAGACCTGTTGCCTTAACGGAAACACCAGAAGCAACCTTCATCGTGAATTTTGCTCCAGACTCCAAGTCGGTTATTGTGGGAGAGGATAAAAGCAGAAACGAAAGAGTGAGACTGTTCAAAGTTAAGATAGAGAAGCCCAGAGAAATGATTCCTTTAACAGAAGAAGACCCATCCTTCTTTTTACGGGGAGGGGCATTGCATCCAAGCAGGAAGTGGCTTGTTTATGGTGCTAATTATGACTTGGAAAGGAAAAAGGAAATCGAGCCGACATGGGTGTATAGAGAGAACCTTGAGAACGGAGACAAGAAAATTCTAGCAAAACCCGAAAAACCGACATGGCTTTACCCCCAGCTTAATAATCAAGGAACTTACGTGCTCTATAATCGAAAGGAGCTTAACCCTAAAGGAGAACAATATTGGCTAGTGGATATTGAAGGAGAAGAAGACCGAGAAATACTTAACTTTGGACCCAAAGCAAGGGTTCAAGCAGTATGGTTGTCTGATGGGCGACGTGTCGGATTTATTACTGAGACGAAGAACGGTGGAGCTCAAAAATATTATTCGCTGGGCATTCACAACATTGAAACGGAGGAAATTTATTGGCTGATTGATGATCCAGACCGTAACATCGAGCAAATACGCAGTCCGATTAATAGTCATCACTTGGTAGTTTTGGAGTATCAGAAGGCAACGGTGAGACCTTCCATAATCGACCTAACAAGCATGAAAGAAAGGTTCCTACCTAAAATTAAAGGTTCACTCGTGCCTATAGGTCCAGTGACTGATGAAGAATGGGCTGGTTTAACCTATTCATCCACTCAACCGCATGAGATCGTCAAGTTTGATCTTAACAACGTTGTGCCCTCTCGTTTTCAATCGCTGACCCATGTTTGGGAGCGAACAACGGTTGAACGTGAAGATCTTACTTCTGCGGAAGATTTTGAGTGGAAAGCGAAGGATGGGTTGAGGATTCATGGGTGGCTATATCGTCAAAAAACTGCCAGTAAGAAAGCCATTGTTTACGTTCATGGTGGACCCACCGCTCATTCTGAAGACGCTTTAAATCCTCAAATCCAATACTTTGCCTCACGAGGTTTCAACGTTCTCGACCCAAATTACCGGGGGTCAACAGGTTACGGCGTAGCATTTGAGGATTTAATTAGAGTTAATGGGTGGGGAAGTGATGAACAAGAAGATGTATGGGCAGGAATAAAAGCTCTGATAGAGCGGGGAATAGCGGATAAAGGGAAAATAGGGATTACCGGAACAAGCTACGGCGGTTACTCAAGCTGGTACGCCATCACCAAAGCACCAGAGTTAGTATCTGCAGCCGTTCCCATTTGTGGAATGACGGACTTGGTGGTGGACTATGAAACAACCCGTCCTGATTTGCGTCCCTATTCTGAACAAATGCTGGGAGGAACCCCTAAAGAAGTACCCGAACGATACTATGAACGGTCACCCATAAACTTCGTCGGACAAATCAAGGGCAAGCTTATGATCGTCCAAGGATCCCGAGACCCTAATGTCACACCTAAAAACGTGGAAGAGGTAAAGAAAACACTGGATAGAAAGAGCATCGAATATGAACTATTAGCTTTTAAAGATGAGGGACATGGGATATTGAAAACTAAGAATCAGAAGATTCTGTTAAGAAAGATCGCAGACTTCTTTGCTAAGGCATCAGAGTAGGCTTTAGCTGACTTGTTGACAAGCGCTTCCGAGCCTCAACCGAGCCAGCTTTGGGCTGCAGAAATTGTAAAGGGCAAAGGTTTTCTAGTCACTTTAACTTATCTCTCTGGGGGCCAAACGTTATTGTTTTTCGTGTGATTTAAATACGGCTTAACTTAACTGTTTGAGTGGATTGTAAAGGGGAATGCTTATGGTTGAGGAAGAGGAAGGCGTAGCTAAGAAAAAGTATCAGTTTTTGGAGGACCTTCCGGGGATTGGTCCTGCCACTGCTCAGAAGCTGCAGGAGTTGGGGTTTCACACTGTTGAGGCTTTGGCTATGGCTGCTGCCCGTGAGTTGGAGCCCGCTGGCATCGGCGAGAAAAAAGCCTTAGTGATTATCAGAGCTGCGCGCTCTTCTATCAGTATTTCTTTTGTTAGGGCTGATGAGCTTCTTAAGGTGCGTCAGAACGTTTTACGCTTGACTAGTGGAAGCAAACCCTTAGATATGCTTCTCGGCGGTGGGCTGGAAACGCAAACAATAACTGAGTTTTATGGGGAATACGGCAGCGGTAAAAGTCAGCTTTGCCATCAGCTGTGTGTTAACGTACAGTTGCCTCCTGAACGGGGTGGACTAAACGGGGCAGCCTTATACGTAGATACAGAGAACACCTTCAGAACCGAGCGCATTGTACAGATGGCTAGGCACCTGGGGCTTGACCCGGAGCAGGTTGCTAAGAACATTATCTATGCTGAGGCTTACACTTCTGATCATCAGATGTTTCTGCTTGATAATGCTGACGAGGTGATTAAGGAAAATAACGTGAAACTAATTATTGTTGATTCTTTGACTTCTCATTTCAGAAGTGAGTACCTTGGACGTGAGATGCTGGCTCGCAGGCAGCAGAGGCTTAACAAGCACATGCACAAGCTTATCCGTTTGGCTAGGGCTTTTAATGCCGCTGCTGTTGTCACTAATCAGGTTATGGCTAAGCCAGACGTGTTTTTCGGAGACGCCGTTCATCCCATTGGAGGTCACATAGTTGCCCACACAAGTCATACGCGTATCTATTTGAGGAAGGCTTCTCGCGGTCCAGTAAGGATTGCCCGCTTGGTTTCTAGCCCCTACTTGCCTGAGGGTGAGGAAATATTTAAAATAACTGAGAACGGGATAGAGGATGTTTCTGAAGAAGAAAAAATAAAGCCTCGCAGGCGTTAGCCATGCCCATCTCATTAGCTCTGGTTACGAGGTTCTTTCAGCTTCTGGTTAACAGGCAGTTCGCTGAAGCTGAGCGTGAATTGGAGAGGCTTAAGCAGAGGATGCATGAAACTGAGTGGAACCGAGGTTATTCTAGGGCTTTGCATGGGATGCTGATTGCGCGTAAATCCAACAGTGACGGGTATTCTCTTCTCTCGAAGTTAGATCTTGGTGACAAGAAGGCTTTGCTGGATTATAGGCGGGAGTTTCTGAGTCATGTAAGGAACAAACTTCATGGAAATTTTGACCGTGGTTTTTTCTCTGCTTGGGCTGACTGTATGCGCGTACTCAGCAAAATTGTCGTGAACAATCCGGGTTCGAAGGATAGTGTGTCAAAGAAAGAGGAAGCCAAGATTTTAGATAAAGATAAAAGTCAAGTCACAATGGAAAGTTTTCTAAAAGGAACGAGTGCTTAACCCGAACTGAGGACCCAAGCTATTATCGTGTATAATAGGACCCATAAGAATAGCCATGAGAGGAAATATATGCCTATTCCCGTTGTTACGAGCTTCCGCGGCTTTTCTACTTTTAGTAGGAACTTGGGTTTTATGATGTAGTAGGATATTAGGTAGATGACTAGTGCCATAGATAGGCTGGTCATGAAGAATGGATAGTCTACGGGAAACTCTCCCACCGTGTCGATTGGGGCAATTCTTCCAGCTGCAATACCGTAGCCTGCGCATATGAGGGCAGCGGTTATACCTAGGGCTAGTCTCAGCCAGTATATGGTTTCTAGGGGTTTCATGGCTTTGAGCTTTTGCATTTTACTTTCAGCCTTTGCATTCTATATTTTAGTTTCAGATTTAAAGTTGTCTATTTATAGTTTTGTGATTATACATTCTTGGAAAGTGATGTGAGTTGAGAAAAAAGGAGTTCACCAGTTTTGACGCGGCTGCTGTCGTTCGCGAGTTACGTGAGGCTGTTCTGGATTCCCGTGTCAGCAATGTTTATCAGTTGGACGCTAAGACTTTGCTTTTTAAGTTGCGTAAGCGGGATAGACCTGTTTTTCGTCTGGTTTTGGAGGCTGGTAAGCGTCTGCACTTAACTTCTTACGTTGTTGAGAAGCCTCTGGTTCCTCCAGCTTTTTGTATGGCTTTGAGAAAATATTTGCGGAATGGCTGGTTGACGGCTGTTGAGCAGCATGAGTTTGAGCGGGTTGTCGTTTTCAATTTTAAGACCAAGGCTGGTACAATCAGGCTTGTTTTGGAGCTTTTCGGCGACGGCAACATCATTTTGGTGGATGAGAAGGGCGAGATTTTGCATGCTCTAAGCTATAAGCGTATGCGAGACCGCAACATTCTCCGTGGCGAGGCTTTTCTTTTTGCCCCTTCTAGTGGTAGGAATCCGCTTAAAGTTGACAAAAGAGAGATGTTGGAGGAGTTGAGGAACTTTGGTGGCGTTGAGGTTGTGCGGGGGCTTGCGAGGTTTTTGAGTATCGGCGGGGTTTATGCGGAGGAGGTTTTGTTGAGGGTTGGTGTTGACAAGAAGAAGCCTTGTAACGCATTAAGCGATTTTATGGTTGATGGCATTTTTGAGGAGTTGCAAAAGATGCTTTCTCAGGTTTTAGGCGGTGAGCTGGAGCCTTGTGTTGTTTCGGATGAGGCTGGTTTTGTTGATGTTGTGCCTATTAGGCTCAGGCGTTATGCTGAGTTTAAGCATCAGCCTTACAAAAGTTTTAACGAGGCTTTGGACGAATTTTATGTTAGGGTTGCCGCTGTTGAGGGGGCATTGGCTGCCGTGGAAGTCGATGAGTTAAAAAGTGAAGCGGAGAGGCTTAGGAGGATTGTTGCTAGTCAGGAGAAGGTTTTGGCTGAGGCTGAGGCCAAGGCGGATAGGGACAAGCGTGTTGGTGATGTTATTTATGCGCATAGTGGTGAGCTTCAAGCGTTGTTGGATAGGTTTTTGGCTGGTAAGAGAGGCGGAAAGGAGTGGGGTGCGGTTGTTTCTGAGGTTTTGGCTGAGAAGAAGGCTGGTTTAAAGCCTAGTGTGTTTTTTGAGTCTTTTGACGTTAAGCGTCTGGTGGTTAATGTTTGTGTGGATGGTTTGCGTTTTGGTTTGAGTTTGCGTAGGAGTTTGTTTGCTAATGCTGCACGGTTTTATGAAAGGGGTAAACGGGCTAAGCGTAAGTTGAAGGGGGCGAGGGCTGCTTTGGAGGAGACCCGCAAGAAGCTTGAGGAGGTGGAAGCCAAAACAAGAGGGGCTGAAGAGTTAGAGAGGGTTAAGCCTGTTGAAGCCGTTAAAGAGCTTGCTAAACGTAAAGTGAGACGTAAGGAATGGTTTGAGAAGTTTAGGTGGTTTGTTTCTTCTGATGGGTTCTTTATTGTGGCTGGTAAGGATGCTGTCAGCAATGAAGTTTTAGTTAAGAAGTATACTGAAGATAGCGATGTGGTTTTTCATGCTGATGTTGTTGGTGCGCCCTTTGTTGTTGTTAAGACTGATGGTAAAGAGCCTAGTGAACAGTGCTTGCGTGAAGCAAGCGAGTTTGCCGCCTCCTTTTCTAGAGGTTGGCGTGAAGGCTTTGCCAGTGTGGATGTTTACTGGGTTAAGCCCGAACAACTAAGCAAGAGTGGACGTTCTGGTGAGTATGTGAAACGTGGTGCCTTTGTTGTTCATGGCCGACGGAATTGGTTTCGGGGGGTTTCGCTTAGGCTGGCTGTTGGCGTTGTTGTTGAAAATGGCGAGTTTAGGTTTGTGGGTGGACCTGTTGACGCAGTTAAAACTAAGACTAATGTCTATGTGGTTGTTGTGCCCGGAGACCTGAAGGGTAAAGCGTTGTTTAGGCGTGTTTTGAAGTTTTTGGCTGGAAAATTGCCTAAGGAATTGCTTGAGAGGGTTTTGAAGGTTTCTGTTGAAGGGATAAGAGAATACACACCATACAGCAAGGGCAGAATTTTAGAAAGTTAGGTTTCTATGTTGTTTTTCTATAGGCATCCCATCGAAAATCTTTAATGAAAAATTTCACAATGACAAAATTTCGCTTATAAATTAAAAGAAATATTCATTGTAAGGCTTATATCTTAGATTCTAGTTATGATAGACAGCAATTAATTGGAGAGAATTTGTGAAATGTGTCAAGCCAAAAAAGAAGAAAAATACGAATGCTGCGACCAAACCTTCAAAACAAAAGAAGAACTAGAAGCCCACAAAAATAAAATGCACAAGAAATCCTGCTGCAAATAGCCCTAACCAAACCAACATAAACAAACAACCACCTTCCCTCATTTTATTTTTGAAAACATATCTGGACCCTGATATTCATAGAATATTGAAAACAATAAAAAGTCTAATCCGCAAGGCTTACATGGAAAATCTGCAACAGACCACCATCAATGTCTGACAAAAAGAAAACTCAAACGCGCGACAAATCTGCAGGAATCTGAAAAAAGATAGGGGTCTATCAATTTAGCAACTGAAAACCTGCAATCATAAAGCCCTATGCTTTCTCGTCATCAAAACCGCGTGAATCTCAGCATACTTCAGCAAACTCCTAAACAAGTTAAAGAAAGAATCCAGCCAAAACGGATAACAAGCTTCCAATATGGGAAGAAGATGCCAATAACAACACCCTTTCACACATCCAACCTTAAACCCATACCCCGAAAACATCCCGACAATCTCAACGGCGGAATGATCAACCTCAAAAACCAAAACCGGTCCTCCTTACTCACCCCCACCACCCCAAAACCTCACAACAAACCTCAACAGTAATAAAAATTCCGTTTAAGACTCTGTTTCAACGACTGTATACTACTCCTTTAGAATGCAATATGAACCTACATAAAAAACCGCAAAAATCAGGCCTGACATCAAAAACGGAGCCATGAAACCCCACATTTCTATTAGAAACCCTGACAACGCCAAACTCAAGGTATTTCCGCCGTGAAGCCCCATCATCAACAAGCCAATATCAGTCCCATAAGACCCTCTACTCGTGATACTTGACAATATCCCCTCTTGACTGATAGTCACTAAGCCCTCAGCAAAACCATAAACCACCATGAGAACACCTGCAAACACAGAACTCGAAAACCCAAGCAACACAAGCGTAACACTGTAAAGCACCCCGCTCACAAGTAGAAGCTTCCCAATTTCAAATCTCCTTGCAAAAAGATACGAGAACAAACCAGCTATCAAAATCTGAAGACCAATAAGCACACCCACAGTTTCAGGATCAAACCCGTTTGAGCTCAAAAACACAGGAAACACAAAACCGCTCCGAAACCCGAAAGACAAACCCATCACAAAGAATAAGACCAAGAAACTCTTGAAAACCTTCCCCTTTTTCCTAAAATCCAACAAATGTAAAGCCCTCACCATATTGAAACTCCTCTTCTTCTCACCAACCAACAAAAAAGCTGCAGGAACCACGAACGCGCCAACCATAATGCACGACATCAGCGTTCCCTCAAAGAAAACCCGAACAATAAGAAAACCAGCAAGCAAGGTTCCGACAGCGTAGGCAACGTACGCTGCCGTTCTCAGATGAACTAAAGCCGCCCACTTCTTTTCGCTTTTCTCCAAAATGAAGGCCCTATTCACAGCCCACAAAGAACCATCCTTAGTTCCCTCAACAACCTTTCCGAATACGAATTCCAAAGGCGCATAAGCCAAATAATAGATAACACTCGCGGCGACACCTAAAAACCCGTTTAAGACAAAGAAAAGTTTCTTACCCCAAAAATCAGAAACTGTAGCAAACAAGATTCTTCCAAACTGAAAAATCATCGGCAACGACGCAAACACAAGTCCAATAGTAGCTATATCAATCTTTTCCTTCATCATCAACGGCAAAGCAACCCCAAGAACCCCGCCAACAAAAGAGTTCAAAATCTGAATAAAAATCACAACTCTAACCTGACCCAAACATCTCCCACTCAGAAACTGCCTACTCACTCCCACCTTTAAAACCATTACCACTCCGCACTAAACAAACAACAACAAAAACAGCGAAAATCGAATTTCTAAACCAACTACTCAGCCAGTGGTAATGGGCTTTGGCTCTTAGGCTTTCTCCTCCAGTCGGCGATGTATAGGCTGTTTGCTTAGGAGGTGATCCGGCCGCAGGTTCCCCTACGGCCACCTTGTTACGACTTTTCCCCCCTCACGAAACCCGGATTCGACGCAGCCCAGAGGACCACGCCTCACCCAAACTTCGCTTGGGTGGAACGACG
>Ga0209636_10008968_pt1 | contig 10193 bp, 10 predicted proteins | sample DeeMarSWOR152_54_FD_187464 | JGI IMG/M metagenome (GOLD analysis project Ga0209636, IMG submission 187464) | Marine sediment microbial communities from White Oak River estuary, North Carolina - WOR-1-52-54 (SPAdes) (version 2) | ecosystem: Environmental > Aquatic > Marine > Intertidal zone >... | reverse complement strand
GCGGGGAAGCTCTGCTCGCTTCCACCAAGTCCTATACCAATAACACCTTTGCCCAAATAGGCCATAACTTCTTCTAAGTACTGCATACTTCTTTCCGGTCCATGATCTCTTATAAGATCTATGATTAATTCACTTTGAATGCCAAAATCACGATATGCCCTCACTTTGCCTTTAATTAAACACTCTGTAATCCCTTGCACAGACAAGCCTTGTCTCCAATAATCACCAGGGGCATAAAAAGCCTCAACATACTTAACATTTTGTTTGCTGAGATTACCCAATACCTGATAGGCTATTTCTTCGAAGTCTCTCTCTTCTTTGATGAAGGTATTCTTCCAGGTCCACACCTCAATAAAGTGTGCGAAATCAGTGTAAGTGAGTTTTCTGCGCAAATCGTCGAGGTTCTTGATTGATGGTTCTCTCCTCTCCCTTTGGATAAGATTAAATAGCGTCTCCAGAGGAATGGCTCCTTCCAAATGAAGATGAAGCTCTACCTTAGGCATTTCCGTTGTAAATTGCTCTATTTTGTCAGAGAAGTTTGTATTCACCTGTATATTCTCCTCAAGTTAATGAGAATTTCGGATAACATCTTCGCAGGCTAAAGCCTGCGGCTACCAAGATAGGGGTTTTCGCACAATTTCACGTCCTTAAGTGTATCTGAAGTTGGCGAACGAAGTGAGTCAATTGGGGTGAAGGCGTTAGCCGAAGCCAGATACACTTCACTGTTATATGAAGTTGCGGCTATCGTCTTCATGTTACTTCTTTCCTTTTTCTCTCTTCAAGGATTGTCTTTTTCACTTCTTTCTCATCTCTTTGAGTCGATTCAGAGCTTGGCCATATCCCTTGTTAGTTTTGGACCACTCGACAAGTTTTTCGCAAGGAAAATCTTCGCATTCATAGCAAAATTCTAATCCTTTCTTATCAACACAACATTGGAGTATCCAGCAGTCCGGAGACCAATGCTTTATTCTGTCGCCCTTGCAGCCCAAGCAACGGATGTCTTCGATCTTCACCTCTTCATTTCTTTCTCTTTTAAACCAATCTACAATTCCCTGGGCAATTTTAGGATCATTCGTTGCCTGAAGAATGTCACACCCGCTGCAATCCAAACCACAGACTGCAATCATCTGGTTTTCTTGCTTCATACCTACCTCCTTCTGTTTCTTGAGACCACAACCACTTTTGGTATCCTTGATACTTAGGGAACCACAATTCCGATAAGGGGTTCAAGAAAACGCATGTGGATTTCAGCAATGTTCATGTCTCTGACTAGAGCAGTTGAACCGGTTCCTCGGGGATTCCAAGATCGCCGAAAGCGCAAGGTGGTCTGGGCAACTGAAGTGACCCTGGCCGCTGGTATTATGGGCAGCACTTGTCATTTTGAACCAAGATTTCATTTAGGCTTTCAGCCAGATCTTTCAAATATGGCGGAACACTGGGCGCAAGTCGTTCGAACGCGTTATCCAAGTTCTCTACTTCATCCCCTTCCTTCCAATTTGGAAAGCGCGATAAATTCTTATCAACAATCCCGTCAGCGTGTTTAATAACATTATTCAAACAGCGGAGTTCATCCACTGCATCATATCCTCTTGTAGTTTGAAGATCGTATTCCAAATCTTTTCGAAGGATCTCTTTCTGTTTCTTCCACTGGTGCAACAATCTGATTTTTTGTTTATCATCATCATAGATCCACAAGAACATATTACGTGTGCCTAACTCAACAATTCGATATAGTCCTACGATTGTCAGACGCTCGGCCTGCTTTTGAGCCAAATCAAGCATCCAAAATTCGTCAGATAAGCTCTCCAAGTACTCTTCGAGGTCGTTCTGATTCTGATAACCTTCGCTTGCTGCCTCGTTCCCCACTTTTCTTAGCGAAGTTTCTTGTTCCTTTCTTTGTCGAGAAACTAATTCAAGGAATCTTCTTAATATTTCAATTTCTAGTTCTGCGCGTAGCTTATAAGTGGCGGGCCAAGGCAGTGCTAGATTTTTATCCTTGTTAAACCATTTCATCTTTAGATAGGATTTCTGAGTGAGCGTATAGCTCAGAGCAACGGCATTATCACTCACTTTTTCCGGGAATGGCGTGTTTTACAATAAGCTAATGACTCAATATTCCTATTCTCTCTTCCATCTTTCAAAGAACGTGACATCCGACAGGGGTCTTCGCACCGGAGGCAGAGGTTCATAAGCAGGATACCCGATGGCGATGACCGTCATGAGCCGAACTTCGGGCGGCACGCCGAGCATATCCTTAATCTCATCCTCCACAGCCAAACTCGCACCCGTCCACACAGATCCCAAACCCAGAGCATGCGCAGCAAGAAGTATGTTCTGGCATGCGGCAGAGACTCCCTGTGTGCTCCAGAGCATTTGTGCCTCCTCAAAACCTTCTTCGATGTCAACCACACTGGTATCACAGAAAGCGAAAATATGAACCGGCGCGGTGAAAATCCCGGACCAGAATCCTCTGATCCTGCCCAGCGGAATGCCATGACTCTCAAAGTAATCTTTCATCCGATTCAAAAACGCGTCCAATACCTTCTCTTTGGTTTCTTTACTTTTGACCACCACGAACTTCCACGGCTGGTCGTTATTGGCCGAAGGTGCCCAGGAGGCGGCTCTCAGGATTTGCTCTATCTTGGTCTGCTCGACATCTTTATCCTGAAATCTTCTAATGCTTCTTCGTTCCCTAATAGCCTTTAGTATCGGATTTGCTTCGAAGAGCGCAAAAGTTGGCATATAATGGCTCCGGGTTAATACTTTTTATCTTGCAAAATAACTTCCTTCAATTAGCTTTAGAGGCCAATTCTCCCGAAGGGTGGTTGACAACTTTTTTTGTCAACCTAGGCTTTAAATTGAGTTACTTGTCTTCAAAATATTCCTTTATGATCTGCCTATGGGCTAAAAAGGCGATGTTTTGTGGAATTTCCTCTCCTGCAAAAAATCGTACCTCTTCTGCATCATCGCCCGGCTTTAGCTTCCCTCCCTTTACCTTTGCCCAATACATTACTAAGACTGCGTGTGTTCTCGGATCATCCTTACCGGAATAGACGCCAAAGAGACCGTCAAGCTCGACGTCCAGATTTAATTCTTCCTTGGTCTCTCTTATGGCGCACCTTTCCGGTGATTCATCGTATTCCATAAATCCAGCCGGCAGACACCAATCTCCCTTATAGGGTTCATACTTTCTTTTGACCAAAAGAATCTTGTTATCCTTTTCAATTACCACCCCTGACGCTGGAACTGGATTATGATAAAAGACAAATTTGCAAACCGGACATACTTTTCTTTCCTTATGGTCGATTCTTTTATCGATCATCTCCGCCCCGCATCTGGGACAATAGCGATAACTCTTTTCAATATACTTAGTCAAATCCGTTCCATCTGCTTCATTTGTTGACGCCTCCGTTGGCCTTTTTCTTTTATAAATCCTCCCGCTCTCTTTGACCTTAGTCACCGGATTTCGTGTCCAGGTTCTTCTTATTTTCGGCTTTTTGATCTTTATTTGATCAGGACGTTTTGCTTTTTTCATTTTATGTCCTTGACGTTTTTCGGTGAGCACTCTGCTGGAGCTTACCCCACAATTCCCCGCTATGGCAAACGAATTAAATGAATTGACATACTCACCCTCTCCCCCTCCCGTCAAGGGAGGGGGAAGTTTATGAAGTCCCCTCTTCCCTTGCTGGAAAAGGTTAGAGTGAGGGGTTTGTATGAATGCGTATACATATGTAAACTTATTTGGTGCTTTTGTATTAATATATCTTAAGAACCACTATGGTGAAATCGTCCCAAGGAGGCAAACCACCTGTGAAATCAGTCGCCTCCTCTATCACCTTCTCTTTCAATCTTTCCGGATCAAGAGAACGATTTCCTAAAAGCATGTCCAAGAGTCTTTTCTCTCCAAATTCCTCATCATTATCATTGAAATTTTCAGTTAAACCATCTGAATAGAAAAATAAGAGGTCATCCTTTTGGAGCGATACTTCGCCCTTTTCATACAACGCCTCCTCGAAAGCGCCCAATATTAGGCCCCCGGTGTCCAAAAACTCTACTCTGCCGTCCTGGTGAATCAGCACCGGATAATTGTGTCCGGCGTTGCAATAGATCAATCGCCTGCTTTGGGGATCAAATTCGCAGTAAAACATGGTGGCAAACTTCTCGGGTGAGGTTGAAGAAAAAATCAGCTGATTTATGTTAGATATCACCCGGGAAGGACACAATCTGTTTTTTGCCTCCGCTCTTAGAGAAGCTTGCACCAGAGACATCAACATGGCCGCAGGCATACCTTTGCCGGTGGCATCCGCAATGGCAATTCCCACCCGACCATCCTCGGTCTTGAAAAAGTCGTAATAGTCACCCCCTACCTGTCGAGCCGGCTGGGTGAACGCGGAAAGCTCAAAGAGCTCACTTTTGGGGCAGGCCTTGGGCAAGAGAGCCAGCTGAATCTGACGGGCCAGTGCCAACTCCTCCTCCAGCTTCTGTTTCTCCAAGGATTCCTGGTAAAGACGGGCGTTGTTCATGGCGATGACCATCTGGTTAGCTAATACTCCCAGAAGAGTGATGTCCTCGTAGCTGTACCTGAATCGGGTGGTCTTTTTAGACAGGCCGATGAACCCTACCAATTCATTATGACTGATCATAGGCAGGACCAGGAACACCCCCAGCCTTGAAAGAAGACTGAGAAGTGAGCTTTTGCTCTGCGTTACGCCCAAATCACTCAAAAGAACAGGCCTGGTCTTCTCCTCCAAAACTGAGAACAACGGATCACTTTTCCCGAATGAAAGGGCCTTCTCCTGGTGAGGGTCATCGGGAAAAAAGACATATTCTCGCTTTTCTGATCCTTCGGGCTTTCCCTGGTCGACCGCGCAGAGATAGACGTTTTCCACCAACATCTCTTTTTTCAAAACGTCAACTACCATCTCCCTCAACTCCTTAAAATCGAAGATGGTTACCAGCTTCCGGCTGAAGGTTTCCATCATGGCCCGATAGTCTGACCTCTCCTTAATAAAAAACTTCTTGATCAAATCATCCAACTGTCTCATGATCGGTTGAAAGAAGATTATGGCTAAAATCACAAAGCCTATGTCAATGGCGGAGGTCTGTTTTCCCATCATGTTCTGAATCAATTTTCCAAACTGTCTGATGATCAAAAAGTATGCTCCCACAAGAAGGGCCGTGGTCAAAGTATAAACCAAGCTCTGCCTGACGATTAGCTTCACATCCAGGAAATGGTGTCTGATAATGGCCCAAGCTATGGAGCCGCTCCCGACCACCAAGGCTACTATGGTCAAAAAATACCTGGAAGTATCTGACAAATCCAAGGGGGTCAGAACCGGAAGGATAAAGACAATAGCATAAAGCCCCACCGATGACCTTATCCCCCAAATAAGGAAGCGGACCTGTTTTTTGAGGGTGGGAACACTGATCTTTTTGTATCCTCGATACAAAAGCCAGAGGGCTAAAATCAGATAGATCAGATTTACCAGGGAGTGGAACTGAACGTGAATTTCATACAATACTCCGAGAAGGACCGCCACATATTTCAGTACCGAAGAGATAGGATCTAAAAAGAACCTTGCCAAAGAGCTCATTTTTTCTACATCCAAGGAACTGATGATTCTGTTGGGTTCATAGAAAACTAAAACCAGAAAAAGGTGAAATGTGTGGGGAATGAAGATAAGATATTTGAATTTAGGATATCTTTTCAGATAGCGATTCTCCTCAGGAAAAACCAAAGAGAAGAGCAAAAGAAATGGGAAGAAAAACTCCCATACGTAAAAGATATTGTGAGTCAAAGGTGACCGGATAAATCCATCCGGAACCCCCATGGTTCTCACCATGGTTCCCAGGGAGGCTAAAAGAGGTCCCAGCCCGGCAAAAAGAAGCATCAAGCTGGTTACCCGATTAAGTCGGTTTTTGGGGTCCTCTTTTAAGATTATCCCACCCAAAAACAGAAGTATGGCACCGCAAGCCAAATAAACCGAAGCCACTAATATCTGTAAGTGCAAAACACTTGCTCCTGTAAATCAAATCTCAAGACACGGTTCGACACGCTCACCGTCCTGAGCGAAGTCGAAGGACAGAATTTGCGCATTTCTTGACAAAGACCCATTTGGGATTATATTACGCAAACGGATGAAAGTTCGAAGGAAAATTAACTGCCATTTGAGTACTCATAATATCCTGTATTTTATCTATCTCATATTTGTGTTTTCCTTCCAAACCTTATTTTTTCCAACACCATATTCAAGGATCATTCTAGAAAGCTCTAAAAAAATCAAATAGGAAAAGGTTTTCCTGGAGTGTCAAGCCGCCAGGGTCTCCGATCTCAAGACACAGCATTCGTGCTTTAGCCTGACCTGAAGCAATTTTTCCACAGGTATGAACCGTATGGTTCATACCGCAGGATCCCGCCCACACGGGCGAGCGTCCGCCTCGCCCTTGGCGGGGAAAAGACAACGACCTTTTACCTGGTTCACCTAAAGGTGAACACTCCAAAATTCTCCCCTCTAAGTAGTGCGAAGCTCGTCCATATGGACGCACATTCATACGAATTTTTCAGAGACCCTTCTAAAATTAGGATGAGCGATTACGAATTGAAGGTAAAACCTTAAAATTAACTTAAAAATTTGGTCATCTTTACTAGGGTTCCTTTTTGTGGCTGGATGATGAAATCAACTTTATCCATCAAAGATTTGAGGATGAAAATACCTCTGCCCACTTCCTTTAAGAGATTTCCCTCCTCTATGGGATTTTGAATCGACTCCGGATCAAATCCATTTCCCTCGTCCTCCACAGTGATCTCCACACGGGAAGAGGCTGCTTTTAATTTTATAAAGACCTTCTTTTTTAGATCATTCTTGTTCCCATGCACCACCGCGTTGGTCACCGCCTCTGTGACCGAGATGGCAATATCGGCCAGCTTATTTTTATCCACCCCGAGTTTTCTCAATTTTCCTTCCACATACTCGTCCACCTCGGGCAGATAGTTCAAGGAACTGGGGATTATGATTTGATCGTTCTTATTTTTAATTTTTACGGATTCTGATTTCCCGGAAGAATTTCTCGATGATCGACTCATCTTCAAAGGGGCTCCCACCAGTATATAGCCTTCTTTTATCTATAATGAGCTTAATGGAGCGTCGCAACTCCGTTTACCCTGAACGCAGCTGAAGGGAGTGCGACACTTTATAATATAATAATATAATGGGCGAAAACACAAATTAAAACAAAAGTTTGTGTGTTTTCCCATTAATCACGCGCAGGCACCCATACGGGTGCCTGCCCCGCCAAAGGCGGGGCTACGCTAAATAACTAAGGTTCAAACTAGTGGCTGATCCATCGCCACCGCAAAACAAGCAAGTTAAAGAGTAATAGTATTTCAAGAAATACAAAGCTCCCGTTAAGACTAAAAAAGGTAGGTTTGCCAACCTACCTTTTCTCATCCGGAATTTATTTGCAAACTTACGGAGACCCGTCTGGGAGAGCGAAATTCCTTAACTTTTGTCCCAAACGAGCGCCCATACGGGTGGGGTCTCCGTTATTTGAAGCTTGCCACGGCTTCATCCAAGGAGTCGAAACATTCAAAAACGGTGATGAGCTTGGTTATGGTTAAAAGGCTTTGAATTTTTTCGGTCACATTTGCCAACTTCAGCTCACCCCCATTGTTCCTTAGGGTGGTCAAACCTGAAATTAAAATTCCCAGTCCGGTGCTGTTCATCCAATCCACTTTAGATAAATCGATAACCACCTTCTTTTTGCCATGATCGATGAAATCGTGTAACTGGTCATGCAAAAGGGTGGCATCTGGTCCGCCCATGATCTTCCCCTTGGGTTCCAACACCATCACATCGCCTATTTCCCTGTTGGATAGTTTCATCATCTCTCCTTTTATGGTGAGTATATCGGAGACCCGCCTGGGATCGAACTATCATTTATTCAACATTTCCAGACGGGTCTCCGTGATCTTTTTGCCCGGACGGGCAAGCTCGGACGAGCCCATCTGGGCATCTGTTTGGCTCACGCTACCTATTTTTTACGATTTGACTCGTAGTTTGGTTTCAACAAAAATAATCTATCCACTTTTTCTGCGAAGCAAGAAGCATCTTGATGCTTCTACCTAAAAAGAGCTTTGATCTTTCCCCAGGTGGTCAACTTAACGTCCAATGTGGAAACATACAGGTTTATCTGCTGCGTGCCTGCGAAAGCTTCAAATCTTGGGTTAGCGGAAAAGCCGTTAACCTTGATGGTGATGATATCCCCCTCTGACCAACCTTCCTTTTTTGTGGTAACGGGATCATCTTTAGGAACGAGCAGGCCGTACTCACCATCTTTGGTCAGGCATGAAGCAAACTCCTGCCCTCCGATGAACGCCACTACCTTAAGTCCATCCGGAGCTGGGTCACCACGATACTCTATTGTTCCATAAGGGCGACAAAACCAAGCCGATTCTTGTGCCACAGAAAGAGCATAAAAACCCAAGAGAAAAATAAAGCCAACTAAAATCAGCTTATTCTTTGGATCGTGTAGTTCCTTTCCGCCAATCATCTTTTTTCTCGCCCATCAAAAAGTTTAATTTTGATAGTATATAAGCCAAATTCCAAATTTGTCAAGGAAAAAATCAAAAAACTTTAAAAATATTTAGTCTGCATGAAAGCCCGGTCTGAACACATTTTTCAAAACCAAAGAACTTGTTTATTTACCACTTATGAAACATGCATTCGAATCTCAAGACAGAGGATTGGTGTCACTAAAGAGGGGAAGAACCAAAAAAAAGAGGGGTCTCGGTTAGAATTTGACTATGGTTCGACAAGCCCACTATTCAACGGAGCCTTTATTCACCAATGAGAAGGAGAGATGCTCCAATTCCATAGCCATATTGACCGAACGCAAGGTTACATCCTCTGGAACCTTTATATGGGTGGGCGCAAAGTTTAAGATACTCTTTACTCCGGCTGAAACCACATCGTCGGTGACCATCTGTGCGGCTGAAGCTGGCACCGCAAGGATCACCATATCAATTTTGTGTTCTTTGAGTTTAGAAGCCAAATCTTTGACATCGGAAACACGGATCCCCTTGTGATTTTTGCTGATCTTCCTCTGATCATTGTCAAAGAGCAGCTTTATGTTGAATCCCTGTTTGGGGAATTCTTTGTATGAAACCAGAGCAGATCCCACATTTCCCACCCCCACCAATGCCACATTCCAGGTTCTGTTCAGCCCCAGGATTCGGGCGATCTTTTCCTTCAATTCCTTAACCGGGTAACCCAATCCCCGGGTGCCGAAGCTTCCGAAAAAGGACAAATCTTTTCTCACCTGAGCTGGGGTCAATTTGCCTTCTTCGGCCAGATCTTTGGAGGAGATGGTCTTGTATCCTTCCCCCTCGAAACCGGATAGACTGCGATAATACAAAGAGAGCCTTCGGACCGTGGATTCAGATACCTTGCCAGAAGGCGACCGTGGGTGAGATTCTTTAGACCGCATCTTGATTTGATTTCTCCTTCAGGTTTGAAGGTTAAAAGGTTAACAAGTTGGAAAGTTAAAAAGTTAAAAGGTTAATCTTCAAACTTTCAGACTTTCTAACTCTCAAACTTTTTCAACCTCAACTTGTGAACTATTTCACAATATTAATAAAAGGATAAAGCCAAATTGTCAAGAAAAAAATGAAGGGTTGGCAGATTTCAGTAAGCAGTATACAGAAAGAAACAAAATCAAAGTTGTCATGCTGGGCGAAGCGAAGCTTCTTTTGCTTGAGATTGCTTCGTTCCGATTTCATCGGGACAAGGCAATGACACGGAAGGGACCTTGTCATTGCGAGGAGCGGTCAGACGACCGCCCGTCTGGGCGGAAGCGACGAAGCAATCTCTCCGCTCTCTGTTTGAGTTTTCTATCGTTTATATGCTCAATCCGCTTCATCCGTTGATATGAACCATACGGTTAATACCGTTGACCAGTTACACAAAACCCCCTCAGGAAAAGATCCTGAAGGGGTTTTGCTTCTGAAATTGTAGTTCGTTTGTCAAGCAACCCTAAAGGGTTATGCTTGACCTAAAAGTTTGTGCCTTAGGCGGGAACCGCCGCTTTTCTCCTCCGCAGCATGACGAAAATAGTGCTGGCGATTAACAAAGCTACCAGGATGATCATGCCCCATTCGGTGAGTGCGGGGGTCTGTGGTCGCGGTTGCTGAGGAT
>Ga0209636_10008967_pt1 | contig 10194 bp, 8 predicted proteins | sample DeeMarSWOR152_54_FD_187464 | JGI IMG/M metagenome (GOLD analysis project Ga0209636, IMG submission 187464) | Marine sediment microbial communities from White Oak River estuary, North Carolina - WOR-1-52-54 (SPAdes) (version 2) | ecosystem: Environmental > Aquatic > Marine > Intertidal zone >... | reverse complement strand
CATATCTGTTAATACCCATCATAGTCAATCACCCGCTGTTAGTCAACTCCCAATTTCCAGATCAGGGGGATATTTTACCATATTACATATCTGCTAATACCCATCACAGTTAATCACCCGCTGTTAGTTAACCCCGGGTTGCCTTACCCGGGGATGTTCAAAATCAACCATCCGCTGCCAGTCAACCCCCGATTGCAGTCAACCCCGGGTTGCTAAACCCGGGGTCATTCAAATTCCCCGAAATAACCCTATCTTCGCAAAATTATCCTAACAATCCCGTGAAACCATCGGACTTTCTGTCATACTATCTGAAAAATGAAACGTACCGAAAGTTTCTATATACGCTCCGGCATAAGCATAAAGGAACGATCCACCTTAAAGGACTGGCCGGCTCTTCCAAATCACTTCTTGCCGGAACAACCCTCGCCGAATGTCCCGGTATCCACCTGTTCATACTTCCTGGAACAGAAGAAGCTGCTTACTTCTATAACGACATTATTAACCTGTCTGTACCTTGCGAAATATACTTCTTCCCATCTTCCTATAAAAGATCAATCCAATACCAGCAAATAAGCAACTCAAATATCGTTACAAGAACCACCGTTCTTGAACACCTCCTGAAAAATCCTGCAAAACTGGCCGTTGTAACTTCTCCCGAAGCCCTTGCTGAAAAAGTCATCCACAAAGATAAGCTTGCACAGAAATCCATCAGGCTAATTAAAGGAGATCATCTGACCATTTCCGGACTTGTTGACACCCTCAGGGAACACGGTTTCAACTTGGTCGATTTTGTTTTTGAACCCGGACAATATGCTGTTAGAGGAAGTATCATCGATATCTTTTCTTTTTCAGCAAAACAACCTTTCAGACTCGATTTTATTGGTAATCAACTGGATACAATCAGACTGTTTGACATCGAAACCCAACGCTCCACACAAAAATTGGATAATGCCATGATACTACCCGATACACAGACTTGTACAGAAGAAAATATCAGTGATGCCAGCTTCAGGATCCCTTTTACCGCTTTCCCCCACAAACCAATGATTACCTGGATCGTCGATGCAGAATACGTAAAAACCAAAATCGACGAAATAAATGAAAAAACTACTTTTGAATCAACCGGCAAGAATGAAACGATACCATCTCCGGAGAAAAATATGATCCTCGCTACCTCCTTCGAAGTGTTCTCAAATCTTTCGCAAGGATGGATGATTGAATATGGACCCGACTATCGTCTGCGTCCCGAAAAGGAATTTGTGTTTTCAACCTCACCCCAGCCTGCATTTAATAAGAATTTTGAACTTCTAGCCCTGAATCTCAGACAGAATACCGATTCAGGCTGCACCAATATCATTATGTCAGATAATGAAAAACAGATCGACAGATTAAGATCTGTTTTTGATGCTGTCGATAGACAAATTCAGTTTCAACCTATCCTGTCAAACTTGCATGAAGGATTTATTGAACATTCACTGAATATTGCCATCTACACCGATCACCAGATCTTTGACCGTTACCATCGGTTCCAGCTCGATGACCAGTTTGCCCGGAGCGAAAAAATGACCATCCATGAACTGACAGGACTTCATCCAGGTGATTATGTTGTACACATCGATCATGGTATCGGTCAATTCGGCGGACTGGAAAAGATCAATATCGGCGGCCGTGAACAGGAAGCAGTCAAACTAGTCTATAAAGATAATGATATACTATATGTCAGTATCCATTCCCTTCATAGAATATCAAAATATAAAGGAAAAGATGGACAACCTCCAAAAATATATAAACTCGGTACCGGGACATGGCAGAAACTAAAATCCTCGGCAAAGAAAAAAGTAAAGGATATTGCCAGGGAATTGATCAAACTCTACGCCGTTAGAAAAGCAAAGGAGGGCTTTAGATTCTCACCAGACAGCTACCTCCAGAAAGAACTCGAATCCTCCTTTATGTATGAAGATACAGAAGACCAGCTGAAAGCTACACTCGATGTTAAAAATGGAATGGAAACCAACTTTCCTATGGACAGGCTGATTTGTGGAGATGTGGGATTTGGCAAAACTGAAGTAGCTGTCCGTGCCGCTTTTAAAGCTGTTGCCGATAGCAAACAGGTGGCATTGCTTGTGCCTACAACCATTCTGGCCCTTCAGCATTATAACACCTTTAAGGAACGATTACGCGATTTCCCCTGTACAACCGACTATATCAGCCGACTCAGAAAACCTGCAAATCAAAAATCAGTAATCAGTAAACTTGAACAGGGTAAAATAGATATTGTCATCGGAACTCATAGATTGGTGAGTGATGATATCCGTTTTAAAGACCTTGGATTGCTGATTATCGATGAAGAACAAAAATTTGGTGTCAGGATTAAGGAAAAACTTAAACAACTTAAAATGAATGTTGATACCCTCACCCTTACTGCAACACCGATCCCACGCACTCTGCAACTATCATTGATGGGTGTCCGCGATCTGTCAACCATCAATACCCCCCCACCAAACCGCTACCCCATCACAACCGAACTGCACACTTTTAATGAAGAAATTATCCGCGAAGCCATCCATTATGAAGTAAGCCGGAATGGCCAGGTGTTCTTTATACATAACCGTATCCAGAATATCGGGGAAATCGAAAACCTGATCTGGCGTATATGCCCCGGCATCAGTACCGCTATAGTGCATGGACAAATGGAAGGAGCCCGGATCGAAAAAATCATGCTTGATTTTATTTCCGGGATTTGCGATGTCCTGATCGCCACAACAATCATCGAATCAGGACTGGATATCCCTAATACCAATACGATGATCATCAATAATGCACACCATTTCGGGCTGAGCGATCTGCACCAGTTGCGCGGAAGAGTAGGAAGATCAAATAAAAAAGCCTTCTGCTACCTCCTCTCACCCCCCCTGAACCTTCTTACACCTGAAGCAAGAAAAAGGCTCAGGGCTATTACCGAATTTTCAGAACTCGGAAGCGGTTTCTACATAGCTATGCAAGATCTCGATATCCGCGGAGCCGGAAACCTGCTCGGTGCTGAACAAAGTGGTTTCATCGCTGAAATTGGCATTGAAACATACCACCGTATCCTCGATGAGGCACTGCTCGAACTGAAAGAAGAAGAATTCAGCGATCTGTATGCCGATAAAGATAAATCTGATAATCATGCTAGGAAATCACATTATGCAATAGATTGTCAGATTGATACCGATCTGGAATTGCTGTTCCCCGATGAATATGTCAGCAATATTTCTGAACGCCTGAGATTATACCGTATCCTCGATGGTATCGATTCTGAAAAAAAATTGAAGGACTTTCAGGATGAACTGACCGATCGCTTTGGCCCCCTCCCCGATCAAAGCCGAGAACTTATGCAGGTTGTCCGCCTCAGATGGCTGGCTATGGAACTTGGATTTACTAAGATCATCCTTAAAAAAAACAAAATGATCTGCTATTTTATCCCCGACCAGCAATCGGCATACTACCATTCACCCCTGTTCACTAAAATAATCTCATTTATAAAAAACCAGTCCGGACAATACAGACTAAAAGAATCCGGCAGTAACCTGACACTAACCATTGAAAATATATCCACCATCTCCCAGGCTATAACACTACTAAACCGGATTCTAACAAAAACATAAGTCAACAGGGGTGTGTCACAACCCCGACATTCATGCCATCAATTCTGTATACCACTCCCCCAGTCAACCCCCGGTTGCGATCAACCCCCGGTGGCCAAATCGGGGGACATTCATACAACCAAAAGATATTTATACCACCGTCGGACATTCATATCTGCAATTTTATTATTTTTATACCCCTGATTAATAACTTGTTCAGTAAGGTTGTTATTTCACAAGCTTGTGCAGCGAAATAAGGTGGATGAACTCCTGTTAGCCGGCAGGATAGAATCCCCCACAGTAACCGGGGTATAACTTAAAACCTGTAGCCTTTAACTTGCAACCTGGAACTTTGAACTTTGAACTTTGAACTTTATCATTGATATCGGCACCTCATTTATCAAAACCGCTGTGTTTCATAACCAGGAAATCCTGTTCAGGGAAACAATCAGCAATATTTCAGATGAATATGTTACTTCAATTATGCAGGACTTTCCACAGCTCAGATATGCGATCCTGTCAAGCGTCCGTAAAAAGGATCCTCCACTTCTTGAATTCCTGCATGGTAAATTTGAACGTTTCATTGAACTCACCTCTGAAACACCTATCCCGCTCACAAATCTTTACCTGACACCCGCAACCCTAGGTTACGACCGCCTTGCATCAGCTGTTGGGGCAAATAATATTTACCCCGGATCAAACGTTCTGGTTATTGATATCGGTAGCGCTATTACAATTGACTTCGTAAATGATAATAATGAATATACCGGTGGAAATATCTCCCCAGGAATGGAAATGAGATTCAAAGCTCTGAATGAATATACCGCAAACCTCCCCCTTGAGAAACCACAGGAAAATATTGAAACCTTAGGGACTAACACAGCCAGTGCCATTGTAAATGGTGTTCAGAATGGAATAATTTTTGAACTTGACGGCTATATCAATCAACTGACCGAAATCTATTCAAACCTGAAAGTAATAATTACCGGAGGTGATGCAGACTTTTTTGTTAAAAAATTAAAAAGTACCATCTTTGCGGATTCAAATTTAATACTCAAGGGTCTGAATAAAATACTGGAATATAATATTGAAAAGGACTAACATCATATTAATACTTTTTCTTGTTTTATCCTGGCCTGTAATTCCGGCCCAGTTAAATACCGAATCTCCATATTCAAGGTATGGTCTGGGAGAACTTACCGGAAAAGGTTTTGAAAAAAACCGGGCCCTGGGTGGCATAGGACTCGCCCTGAGAGATAATAACCATATTAACTATCTAAATCCTGCCTCTTACACTGCGCAAGATAGCCTGTCATTCCTTTTTAACTTCGGACTTAAATCTGCATTCAAAACATATGAAACAAATTGGTCCTCCAGCTCCGAAAGAAACCTTACAATGGATCATCTGGCTATAGCCTTTCCAATAACAAAATGGTGGAAAACCAGCTTTGGTGTCCTGCCCTTTTCATCTGTGGGCTATTCTGTTATCGAAAGTGACTATCTTGATAATAACGACGCCGTCGATTATATTTTCAATGGAAATGGTGGAATTAACCAGCTGTACCTGGGTACATCCTTTAAACTTTTTAAAGGCTTGAGCGCAGGTGTTAACTTTATTTATCTTTTCGGATCCCTGGATATTTCAAAAAAATTGGAGTTTCCCATAAATGCTGATTATACCACAACAAAAATAGAAAGCAGAACAATCATCAATGATTTTATCTATCATTTCGGGATTCAGTATTATCATACTTTTGCTGAACAGTATACCCTTACCGTCGGTGGCATCTATGACCTGAAAACCAACATCAAAGCTGAAAACCGGATAACCAAAACGAATTTGTTCCCTGGTACTTCAGAGCAAATAAGTGATACACTTTTGCTTATACCCCAATTCACACTCGAACAAACCATATCCCATGGAAACATTGTGTTTCCATATAACATCGGAGCTGGATTTACCTTTAATTATAATAATAGAATTGTTGTTGGATTTGATTATTATGAACAGGACTGGACAAATAGTACTTTTTTTAATCAGAAAGAACCCCTCACAAAGAGTAATTCAGCTCATTTCGGACTGGAAATTACTCCCAATCCCGCAGCTTTGAGAGGTTATTATAACAGGATCCATTACAGGGCCGGAGGTCATTATCAAAACCTCTATCTGAAACTCAACGGTGAACAGTTAAAAGATTATGGCATAAGTTTTGGAGCAGGTTTGCCATTAAGGAATTCCAAATCATCATTTAATGTTGCATGTGAAATTGGACAAAGAGGAACACTGGAAAACAATTTAATAAAGGAAAATTATGTGTTTTTAAGTTTTAATGTAACTTTGCATGATTTTTGGTTTTTAAAACGTAAATATGATTAATATTTTGAAAATGGAAAAGCTGATCAGACAAGCCATTACAGGAACTGTTTTGATCCTGGTTACAATGACAGTCTGGGGCCAGAAAGGTGTGGAGGATGGTTCAAAATATGGCCATGGCGAAGATAGCTTGAGATGCCTCAAAAACCTTTCATTATACAGGGAATATGTAAAATATAACAATTTTAAGGATGGGATTATATATTGGAGAATGGCCTTCAGTGAATGCCCGGCTTCTAGTCAGAATATGTATATTGACGGTGTAAAAATGTTTAATCAACTAATTGTCCAGGAAAAAGACCCTGTAAAACAGGATGCCCTGATTGATACACTGATGTTAATCTACGACCAGAGAATCAGATACTTTGATCAGAAAGGTTCAATCCTGGGACGAAAAGCTATTGATCTCCTGAGATATAGAAATGATGATATCAACCGTGTCGAAGAAGGATATGGTTACCTGGCAGAATCAATTAAATTACTTAAAAATAAATCTTCTATGCCGGTTGTGGCTACCTTTATGACAGCTACCTATACACTTTATCAACAGGGACGTCTATCAGACATGACCGTCATTGATAATTATGCAATAGCCTCAGAAATTATAGATATCACCCTTGCTAATAATCCGGATGATGAAGATGCAATAAAAGTGAAGGATCACGTCGATCTTAATTTTATTGCCTCCGGTGCCGCTACATGCCAGTCATTAATTAAATTTTTCAATCCTCAGTTTGAAAAAAACAAGGATAATGTAAATTACCTTAAAAAGGTTGTTACATTCCTTGGTACACTCGATTGTGAACAGGATATCCTTTATGAACGGGCTGCTGAAGCACTCTATAAACTTGAACCTTCCGTTCAGTCAGCATTCAGCCTCGCAAAATTGTTCGTTACCAAAGACCAGTTCGTCAAAGCCTCCGGATATTATCTGGAAGCAATTAAAAAAGAAACTGATCCTGATAAAAAAGCAGACTACTATTACCAGCTTGGTGTGATCACCAACTCTAAATTGAATGATCCACAAACAGCAAAAAATTATGCACTCGAGGCTCTTAACCATCGCCCAAACTGGGGCGAACCATATATTCTTATCGGTGACGCTTATGTATTAGGTAAAAATTGTTTCGATGATGACTTTGAAAAAGCAACAATCTACTGGGCTGCTGTAGACAAATTTGTCAAAGCCAAAACCGTTGACACTACAGTGACTGAAAAAGCAAATGAACGAATCGAAACATACTCAATGTATTTCCCCGACGCCGAAACAACTTTCTTTTATAGCCTTAAAAATGGCGATCCATATACAGTCGGTTGCTGGATAAATGAAAAAACTACTGTCAGATCCAGATAATTGCAGCAAAACCATACTATCCAGGCAGGTTTCAGCTTCTTTATGTCCCCTGATTCCTGTCATGACCGGGCTGTTGCTTCTTCTTGCCTGTGAAAACGATATGGAGAAAATTAAAACAATTACTTCATCTCAGAATCTTCCGGAACTTTCAGGACAAAACTATGAGATCACTCAAAGCGATTCAGGAAAGGTGAAAATGCGTGTACTGGCACCTGAAATCATAAAATTCTCCAGGAACGAAAAACCTTACATTGAGTTCCCAGGCGGCATGACAGCCTACTTTTATGACGACAGCCTTAATATCGAATCCGTGATTGAAGCAAAATACGTTATATATTATGAGGAAGACAAACTCTGGGAAGCTAAGAATAACGTTGAAGCACGAAATCTTAAAGAAGAAAGTCAACTGAATACCGAACACCTATTCTGGGATGAGAAAAAAAGAACCATCTATTCACATACCTATTCAAGAATAGTAAATGAAGATGGGACTTTTTACGGAGAAAATGGATTCGAGGCTAACCAGGATCTTACAAAATGGAAACTGAAAGGTTCAAAAGGAACTGTAAAAGTTAGAAATGAATAAACATATCTATTTAATTCTTGAAATCTTCTGGCTCATTGTCGCTGTGCTTGGCCTGATCGCTGGTATCCATCAGGCATACAGGGAGGGATTAAAGGAAAGCTGGCTCTTTTTTCTTATATCACTCATAGGCTTCGCAATGTATTATATGCGTAGTACCATGAGGAAAAAACACAGGAAATAATATCTGCATGAATGTAGCCCTCATAATCCTGCTCTCCCTCATTCTTTCGGCCTTTTTTTCCGGTATGGAAATCGCTTTTATTTCAGCAAATAAACTGAAAATCGAAGTCGACAGAAAACAAGGTACCTTCGGATCAAGAATCATATCTTTTTTTTCTGAATACCCCGGCCAATACATCGCTACGATGCTCGTCGGAAATAATATCGCACTCGTCATCTATGGTATCATGATGGCCATTATCCTCGAACCTCTGATTGTTCCGTTTACTGACTCTGAAATCGCAATCCTCGTTATCCAGACAATCATCTCTACCCTGATTATCTTGCTGACGGCAGAATTCCTCCCTAAAACAGTTTTTATCATCGATCCAAATTTTGCACTGAAAATCTTTTCTGTCCCGGTTTTCATATTCTATATCCTGCTCTACCCGCTTACACGTATTGTTGTTGCAATATCCCGTTTCCTTATCAGGATCCTGACCGGAAAACCCCTGGAAATGCAGGCAGGTGAACAGGTCTTTGGAAGAATAGACCTGAATCACCTGCTCAGTAAAGCACATGACCAGACAGATGGAGTATCCGGCGAGCATCATGAGATAAAAATATTTCAGAATGTCCTCGACCTGTCAAATGTCAGATTGCGGGATTGTATGGTACCACGTAATGAGATCGTGGCACTGGAAGAGAATAGCTCCATTGAAGAGCTGAAACAAATACTGATCGAAACAGGTCTTTCAAAAATTATTATTTATAAAGAAACAACAGATAATGTAATTGGATACTTCCATTCAAAAGAAATCTTTAAGAATCCTCCCGATATCAAATCCAGGATTATCAACCTTCCTATCGTACCTGAAACAATGCCGGCAAATAAACTCCTGCAATCATTTATCAAAGAACATAAGGGTATTGCACTGGTTGTTGATGAATTCGGAGGAACCAGCGGTATTGTTACCATGGAAGATATCCTCGAAGAAATAGTTGGAGAAATTGAAGATGAACATGACTATTCAGAACTGACTGAAAAAAAGATTGGTGAAAATGATTATATATTCTCCGGAAGATATGAAATAGATTACCTGAATAGTACTTATAATCTGCAAATACCCAAAACAGACGACTATGAAACACTTGCGGGTCTGATCCTCTTCTACCATGAAAGTATTCCTAAAGTCAACGAGAAAATCATTATCGAACCATTTATCTTTAAGATCCTCGACGTCAGCCAAACCCGCATCGAACTTGTTCACCTCACCAAAACCAAATAAAATAACATTCCTGTGACATCCATGTGGCAGAATCGCATGTCAATGATAATAAAAATATTACCATATCCGACTGCGAACTTATCCGGTATTTTTCTGTATTTAGTGATAAATTTCTCTTTTTAATAATGTTCTTCCTGATTCCGCATATAATTACTATATTCGTAGCTCGATTTTTTCAGGAATACAAACCAGACCACAGATGGCAACACTACAAAGAATCAGAAACAGAGCAGGAATCTTAATAGCTGTTATTATCGGAGTGGCAATATTTGCTTTCGTGCTTCAGGACCTTTTAACTGGAGGCAGCTCAGCCATTAGACAAAGCCGTATAGAATTTGCTGAAATTAACGGAAAATCAGTATCATATCAGGAATTTGCAGCAAGGGTGGAAGAATTATCCGAATATTACCAGCTGAGATTCGGTATCACATCACTTGATGAACAAATGATGGAAGGTGTCCGTGAGGAAGCCTGGAATACGCTTGTGAGAGATTATGTCACAATGGATGAATATAAAAAACTGGACATATCTGTCAGTACTGATGAAGTGATGGATATGGTACAGGGAAGAAACCCCCATCCTATCATCCGGCAGTTATTCTCAGATCCACAGACCGGGATCCTGAACAGATCCTTTCTCCTGCAGTTTATTCGTACCATGAATGAAGATCCTACAGGTGCTCAAAGAACGATATGGATGCACCTTGAAAATCAGATTATCAACGATAAAGCCTATTCCAAATATAATAACCTCATCAGAAAAGGTCTTTATACAACCGATTTAGAGGCTGAGTATGGTTTTCACG
>Ga0209636_10008966_pt1 | contig 10194 bp, 11 predicted proteins | sample DeeMarSWOR152_54_FD_187464 | JGI IMG/M metagenome (GOLD analysis project Ga0209636, IMG submission 187464) | Marine sediment microbial communities from White Oak River estuary, North Carolina - WOR-1-52-54 (SPAdes) (version 2) | ecosystem: Environmental > Aquatic > Marine > Intertidal zone >... | reverse complement strand
TGATTCGATGGAATGAATCAAACTTTCGTAAGTACGACATTTTAAATCGTACCCAAGAAAGGGCGAAAGCTTCCATTATGTTGCAAGAAGACACAAAGGGTTATGCTTTGATCGATTTCGCTTCAAATCTTACAGGACAAACTCCTGCAAGTTCCTTGGCGGGCACGACAGCTGCATCCAACAATCCTACAGTTCTTACGTCTTCAGGAAAACTGGAACAGGAAAAATTGGTTGAGGCTATTGTAACTCTTCGTTCTAAGTTACAAATGAGTTCAAAGATTTATTTGAACCCATTGAGGACTAAGGACTTGATGCTCTTCAACACAACAGTATCAGGAACAGGAGGAGCTGGTATTTTTGCTCCTAACTTCCAAGAGCAAGCAATTAAGTCAGGACAAGTTGGTTCAATCTGGGGTCAAGATGTTCTTGAGTCCGTGGTTGTTCCTATTGCAAAAGTATTTGTACTTGCTCCGGCTGAGTATCTTGGAGTACTCGCGGTACGTACTGATGTTTCTGTTGAAACAATGAAGGATGTTAGAGAGATGGCTGATATCTTTGCAATCTGGGAAGACATTGGATTCCTAGTGCGTTATGCAAAGGGTATTGTCAGAATCGACATTACATAATTTGTTTTAATATTGAGATCAGGTTGGGTAGTGAAAACTACCTGGCCTGGTCTCATAACTTAAATGGATCGTAAAGGGTCTATTTAAGTTATTACTTTTTGATAAAGAAAAGAGGAGCACAGAGATGTCAAAGAGATATAAGGTGATTGCTTACGGGGGATATGACGGCTTAAAGTTTCCAGATTTGGTTGTTCGTTTTACGTCAGGATATGCAATTCCTTTACATGTTAAACAAGATGAATATGTACCCCTACAGATTTTAGATCCTTTTGATATTCAAAAATCATTAATAGTTGGTAGTTTAGGCCGTTATATTAAAGGTGGTCAAATCATTGTAGAAGATGATGAAGAACCTAAAGAAGAAAAAAAGGAAGAAGAAACTACAAAAATAGAAACACTAAAACAAGAAGAACCAAAAAAAGAAGAACTACCAAAACCTACCGTTGAGGAGCCTAAACCTCAACCACAGGTAGAGAAAAAGAGTGATGAAAAACCACTCACAGATTTGTCCCAAGTTAAAACTTATGAGGATTTTTGCAAATTAACATTTTTTCTCAAAATAGAGTTTATCAAAAAACATGCGGACAAAGCTCTACTCCAACAAATTTTAGAAAAGACAAATTCACCTCAATTACAAAATCACGTACAGATTCGCCTTAGTTTAATTGATTAAGGAGTTTTTAAATGTATCCAGAATTAAACCTCTCGTGGGCCGGATGGAAAGCTATCCAAAGTGGTCTATCATTGACTGTTTACTATATTCAAGAAGATGTAAGATATATTCCTTTTTTAGTAGACACTACAAACAAATTCACATATAGAACAGATATTGATAGAACAAGTCCAAATACAGATCTCACTGACTTTGAAACAAATTTTAAAGCTGGTGGAACTGAAGAAGACACTATTGACGAAGGTATTGCAGAAGAATTGACACCTTAATAGGGAGTAATAAATGGCTAGAACACCCCAATATGGAGTTAAGAAAACTGCTGACGAATTATCGGCACAAGATCCCTCAGCAGTATTGTATGGTGTAACTCCAGACAATAAATTTATACCAGTCAAAATAGATGATGATGGTCGTTTGGAATTAGCTTCTGTTACATTAGAACCAGGAGATATAGAAATTGGTGCTGTTGAAATAAAAAATCATAATACAGATGATCGGGTAGCTGTAAACACCAATCATGAATTAAGAGTAGAATCTAGATTACATGATAATGATGGAACTGGAATCACATCAACAACCGTCGGAATTAAACAAGGTATTGATGTAAATGTTGTTGGTGGTGCTGCTTTTAGTGTTTCAGAAGCTGAAGATGATGATATTCCAGCAAATAAACCTAGTGTAGGTTTAATTATTCCTCTTAATTATGCATATGATGGTATTAGTTGGAAACGAGTTCATCAAACTAGTGGAGCAATGCATAGTCAATTAGTTTCTGCTGGAACTCAAATTTCGGCAACAGGAACTGCATTAAACGTTCACATCGTAGGTGGATCTCCAACTGGTCCAACTGATACAGATGATGGAACTGTTGCTGGAGGACAAAATGCTAATTTAGATATTGGGTTAAATTATGGATGGAATGGTTCCAATTGGGAGAGATTGAATTCTTCAAGTGGAAAATTACTTGTAGACGGTAGTGGTGTTACACAACCTATTTCTGTAGCAAGTTTACCTTTACCAATTGGTGCAGCAACAGAATCTACTTTATCTACCTTTAATGGAAAGTTTATAGACGGAAATGATATTGGAGATGTAACAATAAATAATGGTGGTGGATTATTAGCTGTCAATATTCAAGATGGTGGTAACAGTATTACTATTGATGGTACAGTAACTGCAAATCAAGGTGGAAATTGGCCTGTCAGATTACAAGATGGTAGTGGAAATAATTTAACATCTCAATTAAGTGGCACACAGCAAGCTTTGGATGTTGGTATTAATGTTGCTGGAGTGCAGGTAGATCCTAGACAAATAAGAGCATTGACTATTGCTGATGTTGTTACAGTTCAACAATTTATTGCAAGTAATTTAAATGCTCAAGTAGTTGGAAATGTAAGTAGTGGTGGAGTTGATTCAGGAAATCCGGTAAAAGTTGGTGGAAAATATAGTAAAAATCCTTCAATACTTACTGACGGACAACGAGGAGATATTCAGTTAGGACCTTATGGATCTACTCGTGTTCTAAATACATATGATGGATTTGGTAGTGTTAGTTGGTCAGATCTTGGAGTCGCAAAAAGTGCTTCAGTAACTCATGATACAGTTATTCCAAATGGAGTTGTTTGGCATTTACACGATGTTGTTATGGGAGGAGATTTTGCTTACAATACAAATAAACGTAGTCCATACGTAGTTGTGATTTGGGATCCTACTGGCACAAATGTCACAATTGCTCAACCATACTCTATGTTTAGTAAATCATTTCCGTTAAAATATAAAATTGTTGGAAATGGAGCAAAAATACTTAGAGTTATTGTAACAAATGGTGATAATCAAACTTGCGACTTTTTTACACGAATAATTTATTCTGTAGGATAATAAAATGTTTGAAATTGATTTAGATTACATTACATTTAAAGAAAAAATAAATAGTAAAAATTTACTTTGGCAATATGTTGAAGATGTCAAAAAATATGACATTTTTGCTTTTGAAAATTTTATAAAATATAATACAACTGTTTGGAAAGATTTGACAAACACAATTGGTTTTGATAACGAACAAGAAATACTAAATAAAATAGATTTTGAAACAAATTATAAAACACAAGCAAATCAAAAATTGATTGCTGATGTTAATGAAGAACCAATAAGTCGACCTACAAGTATATCTGGGATAGACGAACTGGGTTTAAAACAACATATTCGTACTGACTCTTCTGGTTTTATAATTCCGACAAATAGAGGAATAGTTTCTACTTCAAATTCAACGGCAACTCCTTTGGACTCTGGGGCTACTTATGTAGGAACAAGTGAAGAGGTAAAAGATTTTGCTACTATAACAGTATTTTTATATTCAGACCAACCATCTGCGTTAAATGGTTTAGTTATTGAGTGGTCGTCCGATGAGATAAATTGGGATGCAAATGATACCTTTTCATACGATCCGTCAAATGAAGCAAATCGTCTATTTAGTTTTGGATCTGTATCTAAATATTTTAGAATCCGTTACACAAATGGAACAGAAACCCAAACTGAATTTAGATTACAAACGATTTTACATCCTTTTCAAATTAAATCATCTTCTCATAGAATAGGAGATACATTATCATTAGAAGCCGATGCCGAATTAGTTAAATCTATATTATCAGCACAAAATGATGAAGATCGATTTGCTAATATAGGGTCTGTAACTTTGTTTAATAGTCATCGATTAAAAACTTCTGTTTCTGATATCAGATTAGAATTTGCAATAAGGAACAAACTTTATATAATTAGTGCAGATCAAAATTTAGCTGTTGGTAATTCAGAAAATAATGTTTTTTTAATACGAAATCCTATTGGTAATACAAAGAAAATGTACATATCAGATTCTATTTTTGATGTTGTAACAAAAGATAGACTTTGTATATGGCGAATTTATAAAAATCCTACGGTTACGAATGTAGGTACTTCTGTAGTTATTTCTTCATCAAGAGTTGGAGGGTCTCCTCCTGCATCAACTATGGAAATATATTCTGATCCTATTACAAGTAATTTTGGTACAAGAATTAGATCATTTTCAACTGGAACTAATTCTAATTCGACAGATGTCAATTTTGGTCTTGGATTTATTTTAGAACCTGGAAATGATCTTTTAGTAGTTGGTATTCCTAATGGAAATAATGTAATTGTTTCTTTGTCATTGCAATGGGTTGAGGACTAATATGAAATTAGTACAATTAAATTATAATCAATTTAAATCAATTGTTGAAAGTAAAAATTTAGTTCTTCAATATGTAGAACATGTTGACAGATATGAATTATTTGCTATTGAAGGATCTCTTTCTTGGGAAACAACAATTTTAAAAGGATCAAACGATGCAACTGATTTTGAAACTAATTATAAAGATACTGCCAACCAACCCCTTTCTGTAAGAATTAAATCCAGTTACATTAATAACAAACCAGTTGTACGTTCAGAATCAAGGCCCGATGATACTTCGTCATATTTTACAACTCGTGGAGATAGTGCAACAGGAATAGGAGATGGATCAAGATTTGAATGGGATTTTTCAAATTCTGATAATGAAGTTTCAGCACCATCTGGTTATAAACGAAAAAGAATAGAGACTAGTTTTGCAGATGATGTGTGGGTAAAAGAGGGAACTGTTTATTTTTATAATACTCCGAAAGGTGCTTATATTGATTTTTATGTTGTATGTCCTGATGGTCAATACTATTATGATAGAAATGGTGATCCTCAACAAGCTGTTGGTGATGTAATTATTGAACATTATGTAGTTGCTCATCCAATGCAAGATTCTGCTCCAATGGGTGATGAGTTAAATACAGAAGCTGCTACAATTAATGCTGTTCCACCTTCGTATAAATTTAGAATTGAAATTACAACTCCTGAATCAGATTCGGGGTCAAATGGTTATGCCGAATTAGAACTATATCGTATTAGGTCTATTTTACGTCCGGGTGAGGAAATTTAATGATTCGAAAACAAATGTTACGTCCGGGTGATTTAATTTTTTACAGACCAAAAAAAACATGGTCTATTGGTTCTTGGTTTATTGCTTGGGCACAAAATGTAATAGGAAAATCTCCTATTCATAATGTTTCTTATTGTCATGTGGGAATTATTGATTCTGATACAAATTATCTTCTTGAATCTCGTTGGCCAAGATCAAGGCGCTGGAAAATTAATTGGAAAAAATTAGAAAAACAATATCATCTTGAACTTTGGAGAATTAGACATGTTAAAAAAGAAGAAATTGAAAAAGCTTTAAATTGGTGTTATGAACATTTAAATGAATGGTATGACTTAGGTCTTTTTATTTGGGGTTTGTTCGATTTTAAAAATGCCGAGGTCTGTAGTACTTTTGTAGCGAAAGCTTGGAAAGCAGCTGGTCGAATATTTAAAATTCATAAACAAATTCAACCAGATGCAGATTTTCATACACCGGATGAACTTATTGCTAATGAAGACCTTATTAAAAGGATAGCTTAATGGCAAATTTTACAACCAGACAACTTGAAATAATTCAAAGAGCTAGAAGGTTATTACCTGATAATTTTAGCCGGTATACTAATGACGAAAAGGTGCTCGCCTACGCTGAAGTAATTTTGGCAGACATTAATTTATTTCCACCTTTAACCGGTTATACTACGGAAGATTTACCTGATAGTTTACTTCCTGTATTAGACTTTGGTATAACAGTAATGACGGAATTATTTTTACAAGCAAGAGCTACCTTACAAGATTTTAGTTACAACGATAATGGTCTTTCAATTTCTATTCAACAAGTACCTAATTTAGATGTTAGTTATAAAAACATGTTGGAACTTTATAGAAACATGATTACTAACTACAAAAAGACAGAAGTATTTAGAGTTGGTGGTAAAGGTCTTGGAACACCTCGCTTCCAGTCACAGATTGGTCAGTTTTTAAAAATAAGTTTGGGAAGTTCATTTACATGGAACAGTCCTTAATAAATCAAAAAATTAGTAAGAAAGCAAAAGAACGGGCTAAAATTAAAAATCCAATTGTTAACATTTGGAAAAATTCTGATTGGATTAAAAATAATGTAGAAGCAAGAAAAAGAACACCAAAAATTTTATTTGTACATCCTCAAAATCGAAAGGTGTATAAAATAAAGGAAAATGAATTTAGAACACAAGTTCAAATGCATGGAGTTTTGAAATATGCAAAATTACTTAATTGTTCTCAAAATACTGTCAGAGAAAGATGTTACAAATTAGGAATACATTTAAAAGAAGGGCCTAGACCAAGTTTAGTTCAAACAATTGAATATAGTAAAAGAATGAGACGACAAAGATTAACTCAAAAATTTCCAACAAAAGCAACTTCAATAGAAATTAGACTTTGGAAAGAACTAGAAAGTAGAAATATTAAGTTTGAAAAACATAAATCAATTTTAAATTTAACTCAACCCGATGCATTTATAGAACCAAATATTTGTATTTATGCCGATGGAGATTATTGGCATAATTTAAAAATTACTAAAAGTCAAGACCAATACGTAAACAAAATTTTAAAAGAGAATGGCTACCGAGTATATAGATTTTGGGAACATGAAATAAATCAAGATGTTGGGTCATGTCTTGACAAAGTTCTAATCTAACTATCAGGGGAGTAGCATGAATAAAAAATTAAAAATACCGTTCAAGGAGTTGATAGGCGAAAAACCCCTATGTGGTAATTATCGTGTATCATTTGAAATTGAAATAAATGAGGATGATGATTTACATGTAGATGATTTGGCCCAAACCATTGCCACTGGCTTCGAAGGACAGTCTACTCTTAATAAAATTGCTCATTTAGATTTTGAAAAAATTGAATATAACCCTGATATCAAAGTCGGTGATAGAGTAATTTTAACAAAAGCAATCCAAATTGAAGCTTCTGTTGTAGATCATGAGCATTATTATACAATTGAAAAAGAACCAACAGAAAATATGTTAGGAACTATGACTATTGAATTACCTAAAGGTAGTCAAGCAATTGTTAATAAGATTGGTGAAGATAAAATTGAATTAATTGATTTTGATAATACAGTTACTGTACCAATACAAAATATAGAGACAGAAGAAATTGAGGATTCTATTGTAAATGTTGACTTTGCCGCTGTTGATAAAAATGCAGTAGAAAAAATGGAGGAATAAAATGGCTCTTACTCCAGTTAGTCCATCATTAACAAATATAGTCGCTAAAGGGTTCAAAATTACGGTGAATCCTGATGGTAATCCTCCTGGAACATATTATGCATTTAAAGTTTTATTTAATTCTGATATAAAATATGTTGACGGAACCGGAAATTTACAAGATACTAAAATTTATTTGGCTGTAACTGAAATAACAATTATTAATGCAATTCCTAATACATATCATACGGTTACATTATTTGCTGCTGATGATGCAGGAGGAACAAATGAATCTTCAGAAGGACCTCCAACAAGTGTAACAACGTTAGCTGCAGATCCAGTTGCTCAACCTTACCGAAATATTTTTTCTACAACAGTAACTACTGATTGGACTGCAAATGAAAATCCAGATGGAACAGAATATTGGGTAGAACTTTCAACAGATCCAAATTTTATTCTAAATGTAAGTAATTCTGGGTGGATTACAGATTTAGGTTATGAATTTACAAATCTATTACCTAGTACAACATATTATGGAAGAGTTAAGGCTAGAAATTCAGTAGTTGTTGAAACCTCTTGGATAAGTTTAGGAAGTGTTTTAACATTAGTTGGTCCAGATGTAATTAAACAAGTTCAAGTTTTTAATTTATTAGGAGAGAGAAAATTTTTAATTGTTTGGTTACCAAGTTTGGAAACAAATATTGTTAATTACAAAGTTTATAGAAGTCAATCTCCAACAGATGGATTTGAATTAATAACAATTACTTCACCAAATGTAATTTCTGCATATGATTTTGCTCCATTTACTTTTGGAATTGTTTTCTATTGGAAAGTAACTGCTATAGATGATGGTGGGAATGAAAGTTCATTAGAATTAACAACTCCTGCTCATGAAAATACATTTCATAGTTTTGAAGAACAACCATTTCCTGTTTCAATACAAACGACTGATGTTGTTACAGGAGAAACTCCACAAGGTGATGTAGATGGAATCAATACTGTATTCAACACAAATTATCCATATAGAAAAGGTACTTTAGTAGTGTTTTCTGGTGGAGTAAATATGTACAGAGGTTTAGATTTTACTGAAACTGGTTCACAAGAATTTACATTTACAGATCCGCCTGATATTGGAACAAAGATTAGAATCAATTACGTAAAGTTTTAACAATTTTGTTTTAGGAGAGTGAAGTTGGCTCCACAACCACGAAAAATAAATTTAGACGAACACGCTATTTTGGGAACATGTACAACTGAGATTTTAGCAGATGGTGCTGTTGTTAGTAATAAGTTAGCTGTAGGTTCTATTACTGCTGAAAAATTATATGCAGATGTATTTGGTGTTGGTGTTATGCCAAATCCTATTACAAATGCTATTGATGTTGAAGTTGATAATGTTACATTAGAAATTAGTGGTTCAAATCAAGTTCAAGTCAAATTAAATAGTATAACTCCTAATTATTTAAACATCAATAATAATTTAGGATTTAATAATAATCAAGCTTTAGAATTTAGAGTTGAAAATGTAAGTTCAGATCCCCCAGCTGGTAATGCTGGTAGATTAATTTGGAGAACAGATCTTAATCAACTTCGAGTTGATACTGGTTCCATTTTTATTTCTGTTGGTAGTGGTGGACATGTAATAGAAGACGAGGGTGTTTCATTACCTCAAAGAACAAATTTAAATTTTGTAGGAAGTGGTGTAACAGTAACAGATGATGTTGGTAATGATAGAACTGTAGTCACAATTCCTACAGGTGGACATGTAATAGAAGATGAAGGATCCACTTTACCTCAAAGAGCAATTCTTAATTTTGTAGGAAGTGGTGTAACAGTAACAGATGATGGATCAGATACAGTTGTAACAATTTTAGGAGCTGGAACAACTACAAAAGATTTATTTACAGTAGTAAACCCTTTAGCGAAGACCATAACATTAAGTCATGTACCTATAACAGATTCAGAAATAGTGACTTTGAATGGATTACTTTTAAGACCTGGATTAAGTAACGATTATACAGTTTCGGGAAACCAAGTGACATTTACAACGGGTGTAACTTTAACTGTTGGAGACGAGATATTAGTTGTTTATTCATACTAATTAATAGACAAGATAAGTTTTGACAAAATTTATAAAAAGGAGAAAATAAAAATGGCCGTGACACAAATTCGTGGTAATACACAAATTATTAACGGTACCATTGAAAATGGACAGATTCATGCTTCTGCCGCTATTGTTTACAGTAAATTAAGTCTTTCTGACTCAATAGTTAACGCAGATATTAATTCTGCTGCTGCTATTGTTTACAGTAAATTAAGTCTTTCTGACTCAATAGTTAACGCAGATATTAATTCTGCTGCTGCTATAGCAAGAACAAAACTTGCTTCTGGAACAGCATACAGAATTCTTGCAAACAATGATTCTGGAGTTATGTCAGAGAATGCTGCAATTACTGGAAGTAAAGCTGTTGCGTCTGATGCAAATGGCCAATTAGTTGCTTCTGCAACTACTGCAACAGAACTAGGATATGTTAATGGAGTAACAAGTGCAATTCAAACTCAGATAGATGGTAAACTTACAAAAAGTTTAACTTCTGCAAATATCTTTGTAGGAAATGGATCCAACGTGGCTACTGGAGTAGCAATGAGTGGTGATATTGCTATCGATAACGCTGGAGTAACATCAATTGCTTCTGGTGTAATTGTAAATGATGATGTTAAATCTGATGCTGCTATTGCATTTAG
>Ga0209636_10008965_pt1 | contig 10194 bp, 4 predicted proteins | sample DeeMarSWOR152_54_FD_187464 | JGI IMG/M metagenome (GOLD analysis project Ga0209636, IMG submission 187464) | Marine sediment microbial communities from White Oak River estuary, North Carolina - WOR-1-52-54 (SPAdes) (version 2) | ecosystem: Environmental > Aquatic > Marine > Intertidal zone >... | reverse complement strand
AGGCCTCTCAGCTATCTAGCTGACTGAAGTCACCAGGCCTAAGCAACTGCACATCTCTTCTAACGGTGTACAGTGCCAGGCCTAAGGTCGATCCGCAATCTCAGAAACCCGATCGATGTTCGGAAAGGTTAGGATTCCGACACATTCAAATTGGTCGATCGATCGGTAGACAGCTTAGCGCGATTATATCACATAGTCTGTAAGGACATAGTAATCTACTGAAAACCAGTCGCTGCCAATGTTGTCCACTTCAATCTCGTGTTCACCGGCGGAAATTGGGATCGCAAACTCTCTGTCGTACTCCCAAGCGTAGCCACCACTCATCCAATCCCTATCAGGTAGGGCCTGTTCAAGGACATTGACCCCGTCCACACAGACAACTAAGACAGCACCTTGCTTAGCCACTGAGTTCACATGAATAACGAACTGACCATCAACAGAATAATCCACCAAGAAGACAGGATTGTTCTTCATATCTAGATGATATTTGCCTTGGACGAAGGCTATGAGTTCCCCAGATTTGGGTAGAGGAGCGGCCGAGTTGGGAACAGAGAATCTATTCATGACCGGTCTACGCCATTGATGGCTGCACAGCAACGTCTTGTCGTCAAGGTGTCCTTTCTCGGGCAACCCCTCGTAGTCTAGCAGGATCACAACGTAGTCCTCCAATTCAGGTAGACGAATTCTGATCGTATCAGCCTCCATCGAGAACTTGAGAAGTCTTTCCCCTTCGAAACTCGGGGATATGGCATAGACACGAGTAGGAAAACTGGCTGATGGCAATTCTAACAGGAGATCATGCTGAGGAACAAGCATGTAGTTCTGGAAACGATGGTTGACGAGGTGTATCGCCCTACGTTGCAGTTCTTCATGCTCCCAGAACGCCACGCTTATCCCTCCTTTACCTGTTGTTCTGTTTACGATGCTTACTTGTCGCGGGCTCAGCCAGCTACGGCTGCGGTAGATATTGGAATAGTTGAGATAGAATTGGGACAAGTATCCGATCCATTCGAACGTTCCATCTCTCTTGGCATCGTTATAAGGGCCGTGTACAGGGAAGGCAAAGTAAGCTCCGGCTGAATATATCTCAGCAACGTAGATCCGAAGCCAGTTTATCCTGTCTATGACGGGGATTTCATTCCATGGCATGCCGAACCCCCAGTCATGAAAGAAAACAACGGGAGCGTCCTTATCCACGAGTTCTCTGCCGAGCAGAACGTCTGACCGCCACTTGTGAAGATACGGTATTGAACAGTCAAGGCGATATTGCCATGGCAGGGCATGCTTGACAGGCCAATCCTCCCAGACTCCCCGCATCTGAAAGTCGACAAACCGATTGAGACCGTTGGCCGTGATCAGCACGTTTGTCCCCTTACTTAGAGCGTATTCTCTGATCTTCCCGGAGACGTATGACCAAGCCTTGTGATTCCTGTAGGTTGTGTAATCGTCGCCAGTAGAGGTGGGAGTGTTTCCCCAAAGGGTTGCCAAAGGATTCTCTCCATTACCCGGATCATCCGCCCAGCCGTGAAACTGCAGGTACTGCCGATAATCAAAACTGGCAATCGTGGCGTCAGGACATATCACTCGGTTATCGAGATGAATCTCGAGCTCTTCTGTCCAGCGTCTATCCTTCAGAGACCATCCTTCATCATCACAGAACCTCCGCATTACCCAGTCCCGAAAATCCGCAATGCCATAATCATCATAGCCCTCATGGATGGTATAGGCTCCGTTGACCTCATCCATAAAAAGACAGTCAACACCAGCGTCGATCTGGCGATAGGCAAATGAAAGCACGTAGTCTAGATATCGTCTATTCGCCAAGGAACCGTGGTAGTAGCCAGCATCGGACCTCCCAAAAGCGGGAAACAGTCGGCCATGCGGATCTCGTGTAACCATATCGCTGAACTCTTCAAGGGATATTCCATTTTCGCCTTCGTAAAGAGCTGACATCGTCACACCGCCACAGAAGAGCTGACCATTCTCGTGGGCCATGTCTATGAGATAGGCCTCTCGCTTGTAGTCATGCGCCTCGCGCCACTTGAACCAAGCCCTTATCAGCATTTGCGAATCGATTCCAGCGGCGAACTTGACTAGAAGAGGCCAATCCGCATATTCATTGATGGAGAAAACGGTGATATTCCGAAGCGCGGGTAGCGCGCTGCTGCGAGATGATGAGCGGGGCAATGATGGTGGAGACGGAACGGGAGCTGTAGCAACCGAGACGCGACGAATGCATTCCTCCACAGCCACTGCAAAGATGATGACTGTGAGAACTATGCCGATCAGAAGTCCCTTTCCAGATATTGCTAACTGTTTCACCCTTTTGCTCATGGAATAACATTCACACACCAGAACTAAATACTTACCTGCTAGTCAGAACAATACACTTCTATTAGGTCCTCCAACTTAGGGCCGGGCGCGTGCCGTAGCTAGCTTGCTCCCCCAGTTGTCCCTCAAGAAGTTCCGCTAGCACCGAGGGATGCCCACTTCTCTGCCATTTCTATGCTCATTTCCAAAAGAATGTAGGTCTCACCTGTGCTCCCTTCCAGTCAGCTAGCTACTTTTTTCGCCATGCGACGACCAAAGCGTGAAAAAGCCTTACAAGACACTACCAGAAACCTAATATGCAGCCCTGACAAGAGGGAACAGATGATGAGACCTCTACACATAGCACTCTTTCCTGCTCTTGGGCTTCTCTCGGTATTCCCGTTCTTTGTGATTTCGGCGTCTGCGGCTGGGCTGGTTATTTTGGTGAACGGCCATGTGACTGACGACGCTTCCGGGCGGCCGTTAAGGGACGCCCTAGTTGTGGTAGAACGCATCCGTGATTCCGCCCTTTGGCGGGAATATACCTCCGCATATACAGACTCGGAGGGCCACTTCACCTTAGAAGTTCCCTTCTCCGGCAGGAGCCGGATTCTCGTCTTCTATGACAACATATCTTCGAATGGTGTGGATTACCTTCCTGGCTTGACTGAGATTGCGCTGGAACCTGGTAGGGAATATGAACTCTTCTTTGGTCTTCTCGCAGGAGGATCTCTCAGGTTCGATGTAGATTCCCTGTTCTTCGTTGAGGACCCTAGTCCGGAAGGGAAGTTGTTCTGCTTCAGGGTTTCACCCACGGACGAGAGATTGAATCTGACTGGTAAGTTGTCGGTCTATGGTAGCCGCCACGGTTTGAGTATAGGTCTGGAAGCTGGTCACGCTGTAATTCCTGCTGGACAACCCGTTATGATTGTGTGTGATTTTTCTGCGCGAATCTCTGAAAGTGAGAGCGTAAATCACAGCTTCATAATCAATGATGTCGGCCGGCCCTTCATTCTGGACCAAGGGGAGACGATGGACGTAGATCTAACGGGAAGATCCCTAGAATACAACCTTGGTCTGATTACGGGCCTAGTTCTGAACATCTCGGAAGGACTGAGAACTGCATCTATGCAGGGATTCTACATGTCAGAAGATAGAAGCAATCTAGATGATGCTGAAACATTATTGGGCTGTGCAAGAGCAGTCCTTGGTAATCAGTCTTTCTACGAGTGTTATGCATATCTCCGTCAAGCTTACCTCGCAATCAGCAATATCCAATACCGGTCCGATGTGATGTATGCGACGGCTGCTTTGGCCGCGTTTGCCCTCGTCCCATTCTTGGCTTTGACCTCGCTTGCCTTTGCCAACATGCTATTCGAGAAGGAATTCCCCAGGAAGGTGTCCTTCCTTCTGATATACGCTGGTACGTCAGGCGCAATGAGCTGCACCTTCCCCGGGTTCAAAGTTGTGGAGTCCAGTTTCATCCTCTTTGACGCTTTGGCCTCAGCAGCGGGGTGTCTACTCCTGCCTAGGTTGTCCGCTTGGTGGTCCTCTCGGAGAACTGAGAAAAGCGACCGCATGTATATCTCTATCAGCAGTGTTCTTGTTTCGACCTTCTCAATGGCCAATAGAAATCTTCGAAGTCGTGGTTTTAGAACATTCATAGCTGTAGCCTCATTATCTCTACTAGTCTCGTGCTTCATAGCCCTGACCTCCGTTGAAGCTGGGAAAGGATTCTCGGTCTTGGATTTGAAGGGCTACGCTATCCCTAGGTCCGAAGGTATACTCGTGAGAAGGATTCCTCCCAGAAATTGGATGCCGCTGTCAGATTTACCCATAAGTAGAATCAGTCTTGAGGCCATACCCTTCTTACCTCTCGACATCTCGGTGATCAGCTGGCTGAACAGCAGGGACGAAGTAAAGCTCGTAGCGGCCAAAGCTGAGAGCCAACCTTCCCTCGGTCCTTTGTTTCGTCTGGCCCCCTACGGAGGAAGCGAGAGCGGTCGCAGCATCATGACGGAAGGTGCTATAGGCATCTCATCTGCAGAGGCCCAAGTGACCTTCATCAACCAAATCGTCAAAGAAGGCTCCTTCATTAAGGCGGACAACGATATGATGATCAGCGAGAAGACGGCCTTAGAGCTTGGTGTTACACCCGGAGATATGCTAGAGCTAGATCCGGTCTTCGCTAATGGGGATAGCTACAGATTGTTCTCAGTTGGGCTAGACAGAGAGGGGATGGTGTTCAAACTTGCGGGAACCTTCGACAAGACTCTGTTTGAGGAGTTGTGTGACCTCGACGGGGCGTCTATCCTCCCAAAGAAGCTTAGCGGGATCTCGCAGCCTCTGGAGATATCGCTAACATACTGCGATCCTAATAAAGTGGTTGTCCTCCCTCTTACGTCGGCTTTGAAGCTACCATCAATGGTTCTGGCAAGGGTGGATGTCCTGACGAGGAACACGTCAGATATTACGCCACTCTCTAGGGTTGCAGCATTGAACCTGGGGGTCAACAGCTGGGCCTCAATTGATAAGAAGATACTCTATCATCATATCGGCGAGTATGTGGAGATCAAGGGCATTTTGTTGGTTGTTCCTTTCGTTCTAACTCTAGGGAACATCTTCGTGGTGATGCTCAACTCGGTCTATGAAAGAAAGAAAGAGATTTTCATCATGACAACAGTCGGTCTGAACCCGGGCCACGTATCTGCTGTCTTTATCGCTGAAGGACTCATTGTTGGCTTTATCGGAGGGGCGTTAGGCTACATCCTAGGTTTGGGAAGCTTCCCATTGATGTCACTTTTCCGCTTGGACCTGGGGGTGTCCTGCAAAACCTCTATCGGATGGGGGGCATTAGCCTTAGCTCTCTCGATCAGCACGGCGGTCTTCGGTTCGATTGTGCCCGCGTTGAAAGCTTCCCTCTTATCCACCCCCTCGCTTACCAGGAAGTGGAGACTAGGTGAGGTCATCGAGAAGGGAGGCAAACACTGGGGAATCCAGCTTCCCGTTAGCATCCACCCAGAGGAGAGGGAAGCCTTCACGAAGTATCTGCTCTCTGAATTGAGAGCCTTTGAGAACCCCGAACTATCACATATTTTCATATGGAGGCTAAGAAACATCAGGTATAGTGAGGCAGCTGACGGGTCTCGACGGTTAGGTTTTACCTTTGTTGGGTACCATGACGGGAGCCCCTATAGGCACGTGGTGGCTGAGAATCAAATCCTCATAAATTCGAGTCAGAATACCGATCTCCGGACAGCCTATCTCCTGTATTACGGGACTGTGACTCCAGGACTGTCGCTAGTCAAGAATTCCACAGATGCTCATGCTCTCTCCTCCCTCATCAGAAAAATAGTCATAGGATGGGACCCTCTAGCTAAGGAGGACAGATAGGCTAGTTTTCAGCGGGGATCCAAGGCCGATATGGAAATCATTCCGCTCTCAGGTTTCTCCAGCTTCTGTTGGGAGTGCTTGAGGGAAGGATATGGGTCGTTTGCGTCGAAGTGGGGGCCGACGTTAGCATATATGGGGGCGTATCTGCAGAGCATTTCCAACCTCAGGGTTTTGATCTCCCACGGCCTGAGACTCAACTCAACAGCCCCTTCGTTCACCGGTAGTTCCTCAACGGTTTTGCCCAGCAGATCAACGATCCAAGCGCGGGATATGCCCTCTCGAAGGTTCAAGGTCAGTCTTACACTTCCGTCGCGGCCCGAGTCCTCGTAGAGCCTCAGTAGTACTGAACCTGATTCCCACTTGAGAGCTGAGACCGAGGCGTTTCCTCCTTCGAGACTCAGAAAGGAAAACGTTGTTTGGAGGAGCTGCATGCGCCTTTTCGATCTGAGGCTTCCCCTCTTCTTTTGCCGCGACACGTCGCTCAAGGGCACTGGGGGGTCTTTTTGGGGACTCGTGATGGCATAGGTTACGAGCGGGCAGTTTATCTCCTGGCTTCTTCTGCTTATGTAGCTGTAGTCCCTTTTTGCGTGGGGAACCAGGGAGTACCTGAAGGTGTATGTTCCCTCAAGCAGAGTGTCTCTAAGCTTCGAACCTGTGAAGAAACGGCCACCGTAGGCCAAGACCATGGACAGGACCCCATCTCTTTCATAGACATAGCGTTGGTTTCCAGTATTCACTAGGGCTGCGCCGATATCTTCCTTTGAGATGTCAACCCAGTTGTGGGCTGTAATCCAGTCTCTCTGTGTTGGTGAAGCGGCGTAGACTACGTCCCTAGTGACCTCTCCATCCTTGAGATTCAGCGGGAAGAATACTCGAAGCTTCTCGTTTTCTTCGTACATCTCTTCAAGGTAGTGCAGTCTGTTCTGTTTCGCAGCAACATCGTCGCTGGGATGTCGACCCAAGTAGGTCGGCTCGTCGAAATGCAGCACAGTGTCGAAGTCAATTCTAGCGATGTCTGAATAGATGGTTGCATCTGTATAGTAGGAGAAGGCGGGGGTCTTTCCCTCAACGCGGACTTTGGCATGTAGAGGAGTTCTTTCTGTTATCCTGACGCTGTCAACAAATTCTCTTGTGTCCACCCATCGATCTCTGTCCCCTTGATAGGCTCTGAGATGGGCGCAGGCAGTATTGGGTTCAGTAAGTTCCCTACCCATATCTTTCAGGTAGATTCCCTGGATTCCCTTGGCTCCGTAAGCGATTCTGAGCACGCTGTTCTCGACGGTCGATGGGGACACTGCGATCTGAGTAGCTGGCTTCTCTGAGGAATCAATGATGTCAAACAGCTTGTAGCCTAAGGATGGTACGTCTTTCGCCAGGAAGTTGATCTTCGCATTGCGAACTGACCCGTCACTGTAACGGTTCAGAAAAACTATGTGTGATGGCACAGCTCTCCCTCCGTCCTTGACGGTGAGGTTTCGGATATCTCCCTCTTCGAATTCAACGTCTGCCTCGGCCACATCCGTCCTACACCAAGAGAGAAGGTTGTATACAACAACTCTGCCCCCATAGGTCTCTTTAGGAGGCTCAACTCTGATTCCAATCTGGTAGAGCCCTTCTTCAATAGCCTCTTGCGCGAGGCATAAGGCTTGGCGTGTCCAAACTCTGGCCCTTCTTAGCAGTGTTCTTCCCCCTATCCCACTGGATGAACAGATCTCGGTGTCATGCTGTTGGCTGAAGAAGAGCTTCATCCAACCAACGTGGAGTTCGTCAAGGTAGTGCTTGCCGCCAACCCATCCATTCCATTGTGATGGAAGATGTCTTCCTGCAAGGTTCCAAGAGATCAGCGAAAGCTGCTCTGCTGTCAAAAGCGCCCGTTCCACTTTTTTGTAATCCCTCGTCATCTCGTCTCCATACAAGCCCCAGAAACCGACAGTATCAAAGAGATCCTGCGAGAGCGCCAGTAACTGCTTCGGCGACGCATCTGCGAAGTAGTCTTTGAGAAGTGTAAAATCCAAACTGGTGTCAGATACTATTCTCTGAATCTCGGCATCGGCCAAGAGACGGTCCCGCGTGATGTCTGTCGCCCTGCTGAAGAGCGGTCTATGGATACCTGCCCTTGTGGCCCGCCTCGTCATCTCGCTTTTGGCAAAGTCAGGCGGCCATGTTGAGATGTAGCATCTAGAGCTTCCGTAGCCTGTGGGAGTCTTGGTTGGGCTGCCGTAGCACCCGTAGTACTGAAACTTGTAGACTGGTACTGCCGGTATCTCACTACCATCGATTCCCCTCCAAAGGAAACACTCAATGTCAAGTTGAGGTGTATAACCCCAGTAGGGTAGTTGTGTTCTCAGAAGCACTTGCTTGTAGCCAAGTAGTTTGAGGATCTGCGGCATTGCCGCGTGAAGAGCGTGTTCTTGGTTCACATAGGTCACGATATCCATTCCGAGGAGTTTCTCAGCAAGTCTCTTGCCCCAGACGAACTGGCGTATGTTGGACTCAAGGCCTAGAACCTCAATCAGTGGCTGAGTGTAAGTGCCGTTGACGAACTCTATCAATCCCTTCTTGACTCCAGCCTTCAATTCATCTAGGAACTCAGGTGGATCTTGAAGCCAGTCTTCGAAGGTCCATCCTTCCTCTTCAAACATGATCTTGTAGCCGGGAAACCGGTTAAGGTTCTCAAGTAACCTTTTGTGAAGGTAGTCGTTCTCCCAGACAGCTACGCCTGATCCGCTGTGGTATATGTCGGCATAGTACATTTTATCGACGAGTTTGCTCATGCTTAGTGTTCCTCCTACGCGTTACTAGAAAGCAGCCTCTTGATATCTCTTGCGGAGCCCGTTGAGGCAGAAGGCACACTACTGAAACGTAGTTTTCAAGTGGACTCCCATCAGCAGTGTTACTCAGCCAACAAAGGCAATTCGAAAGGACCTGTCCGCTAGCCAGCTAGCTTTTGGGACTTGCCAAAAAACATTTTGACATGCGGCCTCGTCAAATAGTAAATGATCAATAGGTTTATGGGAACTCGAATCAAGCCACTGGGAAAAGACATCAGACCCATCACTAAGCCAAGCACTGAAATGGTCAGACCTACGGTCCAAGACCACCCTGAGCCGTTCAAGTAGCCTGCGGATACCACAAGGCTGAGAAGACACATGATGACCATTAGGCCAAATTCTATCGTTCCCTGGAGCCCTTCTGTAACCATCAAGATCATGCCCACTCCAAGCAGAGCAAACCCACCCGAAATCTGTAGAACTGATAGTATCTTCACGCCAGTGGGCCTTGTCCGACTTGCTCTGTCTCTATCACAAGATCTCCCAGCTTTCCGCCGTTTAGGCACTAGGACAACACCCTGCAAAACTCATACTGTCAGTCTTTGGTTTATAAGTTTTGTACCTTCACTGCTCCATAAGAGTCTGCTTGTATGTCGCCGAACCTTCTCTGGAGAGAGAGCGCTATATGCGATCCGTTGATTCTCCCAGCTAGCTAGCATAATGAAAATCAGTCGAAGAGGAAATAGGCAGCAAGTCACACCAATCCGGGAGTGACTGTGGTTAGGGTCGTTGTATCACCTTTCCTAGGCCTAAGTTGACAAGATTTAGAGGAGAGTCAAGTGACGACACAGCCCGCGCCATCATTGAAAGAAAGAAACTCTGCGGATTGCCTGCTGTTCGTTTGCAGCTTAATTGCCTCTGCAGCTAGCGAGCTAGACACATCTTCTGGCAAACCGTTGTTATCCAGTACTCACACTCCTAGTAGGAACCAGGTCCCAGGTGCTGTTCATCACCGCGCTTGAAAGGCCGCTGCAGGGCGATGGAAATCCCCGCAGTATGTGCTGCGGATTGTTATGACCAAAAGGACATCACTGTAGTGGTCTTGAGATATTGAAACTAGGAATCCAATCTAGCTGCCACTGTTCTAGAGATGTTAGTGCTGGTTCTTCAGTAGCCGGGCGTCTTTCGTCAAATGCACCTCTGGGCTTGATCCGAATCAGTTGCCTTTGCCAGACGAGACAGTGCAGATTCGGGTACGACACCCTATGCGACATAACGTCACATAAACAGCGAGCTTCAATTCGAAGTAGCCAACCACCATGCTAGCTAGCTAATCTGGCTCTTGTATAGTTCGTGATGGCAGACTTATAAGAATCATCGGTTCACATAATTGGCTGGAGAACCGGATTGTGGAACCTATTCATGAATCGAAAATCACTCTTCATTATTGGTGTATTAACTGTTTCTCTGCTTCCCATTCTCTCTGTGCAGGCTTCTGCTTCAGTAGGCTTGAATATTTCGCCGAATCTGCAGATTGCGGATGTCAAGGCGATTACTGAGAGTATTGACATCCAGAATATCATGGATCATGTGAGTGTTCTTTCAAGTTTTGACACGCGAGTTACAGGTTATTCAGGGGCAAACTCGACAGCTGAGTATATTGCAGATCAGTTCAGTCAAGCTGGGCTTAAGCCTTACGGAGAAGACGCCTACTTTGATT
>Ga0209636_10008964_pt1 | contig 10195 bp, 6 predicted proteins | sample DeeMarSWOR152_54_FD_187464 | JGI IMG/M metagenome (GOLD analysis project Ga0209636, IMG submission 187464) | Marine sediment microbial communities from White Oak River estuary, North Carolina - WOR-1-52-54 (SPAdes) (version 2) | ecosystem: Environmental > Aquatic > Marine > Intertidal zone >... | reverse complement strand
TTCATGGTTAGTGCAGACGACGGGTGGGCAGTAGGCGATTGGGGAACGATAATACATTGGGATGGGACATCATGGAGCACCGTAACAAGCCCAACAGATCATTATCTCATGTCGGTGTTTATGGTTAGTGCAGACGACGGGTGGGCAGTAGGCTATGGAACGATAGTTCGGTGGAATGGAATTGAATGGATACCTGAAGATGGGGCACCACCATATTATACCGTAGCGCTAGTGGACGGTGAGTTTTTGTGGGATGGTTCAATCCAGCTCACCAACAGCTATTTCTCAGGATTTTCCATCGTATGGGTCGTGCCAAAGTCACTTGAAACCGCCTCCAATTTCACCCTACAAGCCTTTACCCACAATAGTTTGACTGATTCGGTTGATTATGCGCCGGCTGATGGTGGTGAATGGAGCTCTCCGTACGTGTGGCAGGTTGGGGCTCCTCCAGCTGCTTCATTCACCTACTCGCCATCGGCTCCATACACAGGCGAAACCGTGACTTTCAACGCTTCTGACAGTTATGACCCTGACGGGTCTATTGTCAGTTATCTCTGGGACTTCGACGACGGAACCAACGGCACTGGCGAAATCGTAACCCATACATACGCAAATGATGGAACTTACACAGTAACGCTCACCGTGACCGATAACGACGGTCTCTCAGACACCACTTTTGCAGATGTCACCGTGCTTAATAGACCTCCAGTGGCTTCCTTCACCGAATCTGCTGAAACCGTGCTTACCAGTGAGACCATTTACTTTAACGCTTCTGCAAGTTATGACCCAGATGGGATCGTAGCCAGTTATTTCTGGGATTTCGGTGATGGAAACAATGCCACTGGCGTAACCGTGGAACATGCATACGCCGACGATGGAACTTTTACGGTAACCTTGACAGTTACCGACGACGATGGAGCAACAGACACAACCATGTCGACTAAGACGGTATTAAACAGACCTCCAATAGCATCGTTCACAGAGTCTGCAGAAACTGTACACACTGACGAGTCTATCACGTTTAACGCAACTGAAAGCTACGACCCAGACGGAACCATAGTTGAATACTTCTGGGACTTTGGAGATGGCACAAACACTACAGGCGTAGTCGTGGATCACGCATACACAGACAACGGAACATACACAGTCACTCTAAGCGTTACCGACGACGACGGAGCGACCAACAGCGCAACCTCAACCAAGTACGTTGTTGTTGATGCCACAAATCCCGTGGCTAACGCAGGTCCCGACCAAACCGTGGTTGAGGACACCGTCGTGGCTTTCGACGCCGGAGGCTCTAGCGACAACGTGGGCATCGTTAGCTACGAGTGGGATTTCGGAGATGAAACCACTGGAACTGGCATAACCGTAACCCACACCTATACGGAACCGGGAACTTACCCTGTTACGCTGACTGTTAAGGATGCGGCGGGAAACAGCGACACTAACTCGATTATCATCACAGTTGAAAGAGATACGGATGAAGATGGAACCCCCGACATAACAGATACGGACGACGACAACGATGGTGTCAATGACGATGAAGACGCGTTTCCTTTAGACCCAACCGAAACGGTTGACACAGACGGAGATGGCATAGGAAACAACGCCGATACCGATGACGACAACGACGAGGTTCCCGATGCTCAAGACGACTTTCCGCTAGACCCCCTAGAATCCTTGGACACGGATGGAGACGGAATCGGCAACAACGCGGATACAGATGATGATAACGACGAAGTTCCCGACGATGATGATGCTTTCCCGCTGGGTTCATCAGAATCTACCGACACGGACGCAGACGGTATAGGAAACAACGCCGATACTGACGACGATGACGATGGCATACCTGACGTGTGGGAGATATACAACGGACTGGACCCTCTTGACGCCAGAGACGCTTCCCTCGATCCCGACAATGACGGATTGATTAACCTTCAAGAATACCTGGAAAATAAGGACCCCAACGTTTATGACGCTGAACCCATACGAGAACCCCGATCCATATACATTGTTGCCCAAGTAGCAGTGGTCGGAGCAGCTGTAACCGCAGCAGCTGCCGTATTGGCGAGCCTCGGCGGTTTAGGCCAGTCCTTCAATTCGGCTGTTTCAAAGCTACCAATCCCTGACGAGCTTAAGGACTTCCTGCAGCTTTATGGTGAAAAAATATTCGAAACGGTCGACAAAGCGAAATTGGAAGCCCTAGAAAAAGCACCCTTCATTACCAAAGGAGATCTAGCAGCCCTTGGGATTTCAGCTTTAATTATGACGATTGTTTTTGGTTTCGTTGAAGCAAACGGCTTACCTCGCTTTCTAAACCCGTCGGTACTTGTCGCTGTCATTCCATCAACGTTGTTTTCGGTATGCTTGGTGAGTATTGCTGGGGAGCTTTCTGAGGCTTTTTGCGCGCGAACCTGCAGTGTCTACAGACAATTTAGGCTTTGGACGTACGGACTTGGAGCATTTCTAATTTCCGGCCTCCTATTCCTGTTTCCCTTCGCGTCTCCTGGAATCACAAGATACCAAAGCGGCGAGATTTCTAACAAGACTAAGGGGCTAATTGTCCTGTCAAAAATGCTGATAATTCTGACGATGACAATTCCATTCGCAGGCTTGTTTATGCTTGGCTTCAAGATTATAGGCGACGCTGGGTTGTTGTTGACCCTAGTGACTGTTTGTTACTCACTTGTACCGCTAAAACCCATTGCCGGAAAAGCTGTTTTCGACTATAGAAAGGAAGTTTCGTTGATAGCCTTAGTTTCGGCGGGAATCCTTTTCTACAGTTGTGCCGTTAACCTTCTGCCTCATGAAACGTACTTGGTAGTAGGGATAGTTTCAGTGTTTCTAGCAGCAATCACCCTAAGCCAATTAAGAAAAGCACGTCCGAAATAATTAGGCTAACGAGAAATATGTTACGCACGCGGAAGTTTCAAAAGACTCATTTTGAGCCGTGTAACTAATATTTACTATGAGAGAAGAGTGTTCCTTGTGCGGCGAAGTATTTTCCTACTATCAACTTAGGCGTTGCCATCGATGTGGAAAATTATACTGCGGAAACTGCGTCATGTTCACTTGGAACAAAAACATGCTCAGAAATGTTCCCGTCTGTTTGAATTGTGCAAGAAGATTTGTTTCACCAAAAAAACCGGGAACAAAATATAGTCCCTTAAGCGAGTATTTGGCGCGAAGGGCACGATATGGTGATTTTGCTTCGCTTACTTTTGCTAAGATTGAAAGCATCATTGGAGCCAATCTTCCTTCCTCAGCCTCCCAGAACACGCAGTGGTGGAACAATGCTGCTAGTCGTACTCAAGCCCAAGCATGGATGAACGTAGGGTGGAGAGTGCATGCCGTAAATTTGAACGACAGAACTGTATCCTTCAAGCGAATAGCAAGTCCTAAGAAAGAAACACGTAAGAAACGGCGAAAACGCACTTCCAAATCAGCCGCGAAAAAATTTCAACCACCTAGACTTCAACCTTTCCGTAGAAGAAGACCTTCCAAAACCAGAGTAGCGAAGGCTTGGGCTCGCCTCAAAAATGTGGAACGTAGAAAAATGTCTATGCGACGGTATCGAGGTAAATTTAAGCCCAAACCAGCCTTTGAAAAGAAGCTTTACAAACCAGAAGCCAAACCGCAAAAATGAAAAAATACCGAGTTGAACGAAAACTTATCTTTTGAACTGTTGATATTTATCTGTAAACAGCAACCTTAGAGAAGAGCATTTATATTCTATCCAAACGCATAGTCCAGACTCTTAGAAAAACGATAGAAGAGAGGATTTTAGGTATGTTTGATCGTTCCAAATGCGATCTTTGTGGAGAGTGTTTAATGAAGTGCCAGTATGTTGACTTCAATGAAGAGAAGACGAAAGAGGAGATTGATAAACTGATTAGAGGAGAACCGGCCTCCATCATCAAAGAATGTGTTACCTGTGTTGCCTGTAACCAGTACTGTGAAAAGGGAGCTAATCCCTTCGACCTCATCAATCAGAGACAGGAAGAAACCAGGCTCTTTCCGGTCAGCGATCGAACCCTTGACATATTTTCCGCGGCTGAAATGATGCCCACTGAAGTTATCTCTGGTCAGTCTGGAAAGCCGGTTATGTCTCTCTGCACGGTGGGAGATTTGATTCCTGGACTTTTTGAGGGGCAACTGTTTGAAGGGGTGACCTTCCTAAAGGGGGGAGACTACTTCTGTAAAATAGGCTGGGTTCATGCGGGGAAAGAGAGCCCTGTTAGAGACGGTGCTCAGGCGGTTGTAGAAAAGCTTGCTGAGTCAAATGCAGAGGAGATTGTTTTCTACCACGACGACTGTTATGCCATGATGGCTACAAAGGTTAAGGAGTATGGAATTGATTTGCCTTTTAAACCAATCCACATCATTGAATATCTACTCAGTTACCTTAAGGATCATAAGAACCAAATAAAGAAACTGAACATGAAAATTGCCTATCAGCAACCCTGTGCCTCTAGGTACACTCCTTGGAAGGATGAATGGCTGGATGAACTGTTTCACCTTATCGGGGTTGAGAGGGTGAAGCGGAAATATGATCGGATGAACGCTCTGTGTTGCGCATCGCCCGTTGTAGCCACAGACCGAGAGAGAGCCAGTGGAATAAAAGATAGTAACATAAAGGATGCCTTGGATGCTGGAGCTGAAGCCATGGTTTTCCTCTGCCCTGTTTGCTTCTTAAGTTTAAGGAGGAGAACAAGGGAAGCAGGATTGAAGCCCATCCCCATAAGCAATCTCTGCAGATTAGCCCTAGGAGAGAAACTTCCCACCGAAAGCACTTAAAAACGTATATTCATGGTGCGGGAGATCAGCATACAACTCGATTTAACAGATTACACAGCAGTTTCTTTCTTCAAAGACAAAGCCTAGACTAAAAAAATGCTAGGAAGTGATACGGCTGTTCATGGTTGGAAAGCGAAGGGAGAAGTTGGTTTCACTTTGAAAAGCCTCTTTTTAGGCAGTTTGTGGTATGTTTCGTAGAGTTTTCTTGAGAAGCCGTTTTGTTCGCATATTTGCGTGTATACCTCCGCCGTCTTGGTCACAGTTCTCTCTAGTGTTTTATCTATGTCCACGTCGATGAGAGCGAATAACGGATCGTACCCTAAGCCCCATTCGTAGCCATGAAGAAAAGACCACCAGTTGTAAGCAAATACGTCTACGCCATCCTCTTTTACGGCGTCGTGCACCTGCTTCAGATGGTCAAGCATATACCTAATCTTCATTTCATCGTCTCTTGTCGGAAAGCCATTCTCTATTATCGCCATAGGCTTGTGGTATTTCTTGTAGAATTCCTTTAGATAGCTTCTGAGGCCTTCGGGATGAATCTCGGATTTGGTGACGGTGCCCTTCTTTGAAAGGTACAAGTTAAGGTAGTAGTCTACGCCCATATAGTCCATTTTATCCTTCAAGGCGTCGGGAATCAAATAAACCAAGGTATTATTGGCGGTTTCACACATCAGTACGTTGTCGGGATCTGACGGATTCTCTGGCACGAACATGGAGAGAAAGTTCGAAAATCCCACACTAGCATTTTCGTCGTTTCTGTGAATAACCTTGTAACAGGCAGTCAAAGCTTCAATCAAGTTGTTGATACACGGCAAAACTTCATTCATGTTATTGTGACGGGGAGGAAACCCAACTTCACCGGTCATGTATGAATTAACAGCGTAAATCGCTGGTTCGTTTATGACAACGTAATAGTCGATGTAGTCACCGAACTCTGAACTAACGAAGTTCACGTACTCAACGAATTTTTCCACCATCTTCTCAGACAGCCAACCACCGTAATCATGAATCCACGCCGGGTTGGTGAAATGGTGGAGGGTGACGAAGGTTTTGACTCCTTTCTGCCTTAAGGCGCTGAAATAATCGTGGTAGAATTTTACTGCTTCTTTGTCGATGACGCCTTCTTTCGTCTCGATTCTTGCCCATTCAATTCCTGTTCTAAAAGCCTTTAACTTCAGTTTGGATATGAGTTCAAAGTCTTTTCGATAAAGCGTAGAGTGCTTGGCTGTCCATATAAGAGGCAAATCACATTTAGATCCTCCAAAGTGTTGATAGTCTGAGAGACAGGTGCTCCACAAAAAATTTTTCGGAAAAGACAAAAACTCCTCTGAAGACATCGCCAACTAAACCACCTTTTCGGTGAACGTTTCTATTCGCCCCCTCGGTATATTTAAGTTAATGTTTTTGCTCGCACAGAACCACTAACCATAATAGGCACATATCCTATCAGTACGTATCCATTATTGTGTAAGGTGAAGCGATGCCTAGAGATCCTGTTTGCGGCGTGGTTCTGGATGAAAAGACATCTAAATTTAAGATCAGCCATGAGGGAGAAACGTATTATTTCTGTAGTGTGAAATGCAAGAAGAGGTTCAAAAGGAATCGAAGGAAATTTGTAAAGTAATTCAGATTTCTTAAACCGCGTGCGCATAGAACCTTTTAAAGTCTGGTACGCAAAACTGTTTATGAAGGGTGAAAAATGGTTCTGCCAGCTAAAATCTTCGAGATAAAAGAGGAAGCTAATCTTGGATTGATGGTTCAGAAGCTCAAAGATTTCCGTGAAGAGGAGACTTATCAAAAGGAGAATGGAGAAACCGTGGAGCTAGTGACGGAAATTTTAGACCTGAAACTGAAGGAGAACTCGGTGGCAGGAGTTTTCAGCATGGATTTCGTGCGTAGACGTTATTACCGACGTAAGTTAGTTGAGGCCCCCGTCACAGAGGAAGCTCCTTTTTGGATTAAACGTTTCAAGGAGAAGACTTTCATAATTGTGCTGGCGCCATCTGTAGCTCGCGGAGTAAAAAAGCTGTTAACAAATCACGTAGCGAATAAGCTCAGCAAGGTTCTTTTCATCAAACCTAAAGCAATTGTCGAGGTAAAGGTCTCTCACGAGACCCTTACAAAGCTCCACGAGTCGAACCCACAGGCAACGAAGCTCATATGGTTTGACGAAGTTGACATACCGGGCGTAGAAAAGCTTTGTTTAGCGGGATCCGATCTTGCCGACACCGCGCTTTACCACGACTATCTTGAACATGGAAAGATTTGGTACGTTGTCTTTGAGGCCCAGAAGCGAGGAATTGTAGTCGGCATTACAAGAAATTGTGTTGTAACCCTCTTCAGCAAAAGCACCACCGACGAACTCATAAACTACATCCTAGAAGACCTTCTAATGCTCATCGAGTAAGCGAGTGGATAAGAAGTTTTAGTGCGCGCGCAAGTGAAACCGTCTAGGAAACGGATGTAACATAACGTAAATCTTTATTTTCAATACGACTTTACACGACACAAAATCCTTTAAAATCTCTAACTAAATGTTTGTTATGGATGAAAATATGCTTGTTACAAACAAGGAAATCTTATCCGTTGCTATGGCTAAAGGCTATGCTGTTGGCGCTTTCAACATTAACAACCTAGAAACCTTGTTAGCCATCGTCGAAGCCTCTGCAGAGGAGAAGTCACCCGTAATCGTGGCAGCAACCCCCAGCGCCATCGAATACGCTGGCTTAGAATACTTAGCCACCATGGTTAAAACTGCTGAGAAAAATGTTCCAGTGCCGATGGCTCTACATCTAGATCATGGAAAAGACGTAGAAACGGTTTCAAAATGTATTGATGCTGGTTTTACTTCCGTTATGATCGACGGTTCTCATCTGAACTTTGAGAAGAATATTTCCTTGACAAAGCGTGTTGCGGATTTAGCTCATTCAAAAGGCGTGTCCGTTGAGGGAGAACTTGGGAGACTTGCTGGCGTAGAGGAGTCAACTGTCGAAGAAAAGGAAGCTATATTAACCGACCCCAATGCAGCTAAGGAGTTTGTTGAACGAACTGATGTGGACGCCCTCGCCGTTGCAATCGGCACCTCCCACGGAGCCTACAAATTTAAGGCAAAGCCAAAACTAGACTTTGAAAGGTTAAGGGCTATTAGAAAAAGGGTCAAAGTTCCACTAGTTTTGCACGGAGCATCCGGAGTTCCATCGTGGATAGTTGAAAAAGCCACGAAGTATGGCGCGGAATTAGGCGGGGCTAAAGGAATTCCAGACGAACACATCAAAAAAGCCGTATCCTTAGGAATAACAAAAATAAACATTGACACCGACCTAAGACTGGCTTTCACAGGCACAATCCGCGAAATCTTAGCTACTTCACCGAAGCAATTTGATCCAAGAAAGATTCTAGGCCCGGCGAAAGAAGCTATGAAAGAGGTTGTTAAAGGCAAAATGCGCCTATTCGAGAGCTCATTTAAGGCTCTTTAGAAGGAAAAAATATGAAAGTTGGAATCTTAAGCGGAGGAGGAGACGCTCCGGGAATCAACGCGGTTATTAGAGCAGTTGTGAGAAAGGGAATTCGGAATTACGGTTATGAAATTGTTGGAATCAGAGACGGATGGCGAGGATTAATTGAAGGCGAATTCATCTCACTTGATTTAAAAGTAATTTCTGGAATGCTTCCTCGCGGAGGATCTGTTCTCGGAACTTCGAGAACTAACCCCTTTAAAAATGAAGGGGGAGCGCAGAAAATTCTGAAAAATGTCAAAGAGAATGGCGTTGACGCTGTAGTTGTCATTGGAGGAGAGGACACTTTAGGTGTGGCTTACAAGCTTTACGAAATGGGACTCCCATGCGTTGCAGTGCCTAAAACAATTGACAACGATTTAGCTGGCACAGATTATACTTTCGGCTTTAACACTGCAGTTCATATAGCCACCAAAGCGCTCGACAGACTCCATACTACGGCGGAGGCACACCACAGGGTAATCATCCTTGAGGTAATGGGCAGATATACCGGATGGATCGCGTTAGAAGCTGGAATTGCAGGAGGAGCAGACGTTATCCTAATTCCGGAAAAACCCTTTGACATCGACAAAGTCTGTGGTTACATTAAGCAAAGACAGAATCGAGGTAGAACCTTCAGCATTATCGTCGCCGCAGAGGGAGCCAAGCCCAAAGGAGGCGAGGAAATTGTTTATAGCTCCAGCGTAGACGAGTTTGGGCATCCTAGGCTTGGTGGTGTAGGCTATTATCTTGGGAGAGAAATTGAAAAGAGAATGGGCATTGAAACCCGGGTTGTGGTTCTTGGGCATCTTCAACGCGGCGGTTCTCCAACGGCCTTTGATAGGGTTCTGGCAACGAGATACGGAATCGCCGCCATAGACCTTGTTCACAAAGGCCAGTTTGGACGTATGGTGGCTCTTCAGGGAAAAGAAATTGTTTCTGTTCCATTGAAAGATGTCGTTGGTAAGCGAAAAACCGTTGATTTGAGGCTTTATGAAATAGCAAAGGTGTTTTTCGGCTAACGGTTTAGGAACGGTTCGTGATTTTTGCTGCGTTGAAACTATGTGGACGAACCAAGTTTAGAAATACGTGTCTTTGTTACAGTTTGTTCTGATTTTTCGTCAGAAACGGAAGAAAAAAGGGAAATGGAGATGCACTAGCTTGTTGGCGGTTGAATTGCGATTTGGATTTCAGGTGGCTGTGGTGGTTGTTTCGGCTTCCTTCGTCGTGTAAACACAACAACTACTGTAACTACAGCAGCAATTGTAGCGACAGCAACAATGGCAGCGATGATTAAGACAGGCCCCAGAAATGGATGAACAGACGCAGTTGATGTGGTGAGATAGACCGTGAAGGTTGGGTCATGTACAACTCTGTAGCCGCTGTAGGTTGGATAGGCAATCAAGTAGAAGTAGTTGGCTTTGGTCATGTTCGTTATGCTCTCTTTTGCTCTTTGGAATAATCGAGAATGCATATTAGCCACTAAGAGGGGAAAGAATTTCATTAGGCCGACATGGTACGTGAAGAGACCGGCATTGCCTGCGAAGCATGCTGCTTTAGCGGTTCTGGCGGTTGCGTTGTAGGTTTTATAGTTTGTTTCAGTGGGGTCGGCCGTGTAGTTGTAGAGTTTATAGGTTTTTTTAGTGCCGAAGTTAGCGGCACATATTTTTTCGCCGTCGTCAGCATATGTGGTTATTGAAGTGTCGCTTACTGGGGTTTCAGTGTCTGTGACGTTTTGACCGCTGGCTGTTTTGCTATAGGTTTCGCGATCAGCTAGGATTGTGGTCTGGAAGTTTACAATGCTCATTTTGATTTGGTTGTTTTGGATGAAGTCGTAGATTGTGTCATTGCTTATTTTAGCGCCTAGGAAGTATGTCCCGGTGCTGTTGTAGTGTACCCAG
>Ga0209636_10008963_pt1 | contig 10195 bp, 6 predicted proteins | sample DeeMarSWOR152_54_FD_187464 | JGI IMG/M metagenome (GOLD analysis project Ga0209636, IMG submission 187464) | Marine sediment microbial communities from White Oak River estuary, North Carolina - WOR-1-52-54 (SPAdes) (version 2) | ecosystem: Environmental > Aquatic > Marine > Intertidal zone >... | reverse complement strand
ACAATGTGTCCTTTGTCCGGTTGCGTGTGTGATCGCTGACGGTAAGATTGGTGTATGCATGGGAAGAAAAAATGAGGGGGGAATCCTTTATGCTACAAACTACGGCAGATTGGTTTCTTTAGCTATTGATCCTATAGAGAAAAAGCCTTTGTTTCATTTTCATCCTGGCGCGCAAATTCTTTCCACCGGCCCCAACGGCTGCAACATGCGTTGTCAGTGCTGCCAGAACTGGACCATCTCACAGGAGGAGTCTCGTACCGATTTTGTCACACCTGAGGATTTGGTCAGGGTGGCTTCAAGGGAAAGTTCTGTTGGTATCGCCTATACCTATACTGAGCCGCTGATTTGGTACGAGTATGTTTTAGACACGGCAAAGATAGGAAAAGAAAAAGACTTAGCCAACGTGCTGGTAACGAATGGGTACATCCATGAGGAACCGTTAAAGAGACTTTTGCCATACATCCATGCTATGAACATAGACCTCAAATCTATGGATGAGGATTTCTACAAGAGAGTTTGCAAGGCAAAACTTTCTCCGGTCTTAAAAACGATTGAATTGTCCTATCAACACAAGGTTCATCTTGAAATCACCAACCTGCTCATCCCCACTTTGAATGACTCAGAGGAACAAATTCAGAAGCTGGTGGATTTTGTGGCAAACTTGAGCGATCGAATACCCCTTCATTTTTCCCGATATTTTCCAGCATATAAGATGGACCTCCCTCCTACACCTTTAGAGACTTTGCAGAAAGCTTTTCTTTTAGGGAAAAGAAAACTCAAATACGTTTACGTTGGCAATGCTTATATCCCCAATACCTCAAATACACATTGTCCCAAATGCAATGAGCTTTTGATCAGAAGAGACGGGTATCACACCTCTATAGTTGGCATCAAAGACAGACAGTGTAAGAAGTGTGGGACAGATGTGGATATAGTTATGAAATAAGTTGTTTTAGTTGGTTGCCCTAATTGGTCAAGGGTCCCCCTCACCCTTGACCAAATGTTTTACGGGTCGGGGTAAGGGTACCCCGACCCAACGCGTTAAGTTTATCAATGACGATGTCTTGCCTTGAACTATGCGCTTTGAACCTACGATCTTAGGAAGGACTGGATTAAAGGTGGGGCGATTTGGTTTGTCTGCTGCCTATGGTACTCCTGCGAAGGCGGTGGAAGAAGCTTTCGAGCATGGGGTCAACTATTTTCACTGGGGAGCGCTCAGAAGAGGCATGATGGCAGAGGGGATCAGAGGCCTGGCTAAGAGGAATCGGGAAAATTTGATCGTGGTGGTTCAAAACTATTGGCCCTGGGCAAAGCTTATCCCCAAAAGCCTCCAAAGAGCTCTTAAAGAACTTAAGCTGGATTACGTAGATGTTTTGCTTTTCAGCACATTTAAAAAAAGACCGAATCAGAGAGCCATCGAGACGGCAATGAGACTGAAGGAAAGACGTCTGATTCACCATCTGGGGCTGGCATGTCATCATCGTCCTCGGTTTGCAAAAGTGGAGGAGGACAAGATCTTCAATGTATTCCACATTCGTTACAATGCTGTTCACCGAGGCGCAGAAGAGGATGTGTTTCCCCTTCTTCCTGGAAAGGACGGACCAGGAATCGTTATTTTCACTGCCACCTGCCATACAAAGCTTTTGAGACCAAATTACATCCCTGAGAATGAAAAAACTCCGAAGGCAATAGATTGTTACCGGTTTGTTCTTTCGCACCCTTCTGTTCACGTCTGTATCTCCGGTCCCCAGAATCTAAGGCAGAGCCGGGAAAACCTTCAAATTCTTCAAATGGCACCCATGACCGAAGAAGAACTCGCTTGGATGAGGAGGGTGGGAGATTACATATACCATAAGTGAAAAAAGGACTCTAAAGATTTTGATCTACTTAGGAGGCAAGTTATGAACAAAGAACTATCTTCGGCTTGTGCATATTGCAAAATCGATAAGGAAGAAAAAATCTGCCTGGTGGAGAAGGGTAAAGGTCCCAAGTTTTGTCCCACATTGAACCGGACGGATGTGGTCAAGGAGGCAATGGAGGAGTATGAGAAGGAGGAAGTGAAGGAATTTGCACGACAGGCTTCCATCCAGGAAGGGGAATGCTACGCCAACAGAGATGTCAAGCCTTATGTGAGATTCCCTGTCAAGCCCAGAGTTCAGGAAATATGCGAATTTGCCAAAAAGATGGGATTCAAAAAATTGGGCATTGCATTCTGTATCGGACTTGCCAATGAAGCTACTATCTTAAATAAGATTCTGGTGAATCAAGGCTTTGAGGTGGTCTCGGTGATGTGCAAGGTGGGACGGGTGCCAAAAGAGAAGATTGGGATAACAGATGAAGAGAAAATCTGTATTGGCGAATTTGAAGCCATGTGCAATTCCGTTGCCCAGGCAAAGATATTAAATCGGGAGAAGACGGAATTGAATATCGTTCTGGGTTTATGTGTGGGTCACGATTCGTTGTTTTTCAAATACGCTGATGCTTATACCACGGTTTTGGTGGCAAAAGATAGGGTTTTAGGACACAATCCAATTGCCGCCCTCTATACATCCGGGAGTTACTATAGTCGTATGATGAGATCAGGATTTTAAGACAGGTCTTGCGAGAGGAGATATATTTGGAAAATAAGAGAACGAATCGAAGGCAATTCCCTCAGTCGTGCTTGATATAAATAGTGTGCAACTTAACGATCAATCAAGGTTTCCCGAGCTTTTTTCTTCTTCGCATATTCTGGATAATGTTCTTCCAAACATTCCGGACAGATACTGTGACTGAAATCTGCTTCTGAGTGCGAAGCAACGTATTCTTCAACCTGCTGCCAGTAATTCTCGTCGTTTCTGATCTTTTTACAATGCATACAGATTGGTAAGATCCCTTTCAGTTGTTTGATATGTGCTAAGGCTTCCGAAAGCTCAGCATTTTTCTGTCGAAGCGATTTCTCGAGTTGAATGACCCGTTCCCCCGCTCCTATCCGGGCTAAAAGCTCGGGTCTGTCGAAGGGTTTCGTGATGTAATCATCGGCTCCTGCATCCAGCCCCTCGATAATTCTTTCCTTATCGGTCAATGCGGTCAGAAGCATGATATAAACATAACTGCAAAGATTGAGAGCCCGAACCCGAGAGCAGAGTTCTAATCCATCCAGATCAGGCATCATCCAGTCGGTGATAAGCATGTCTGGTACCTCTTCCTGGATTAAAGCTAAAGCTTTTAGCCCACCTTCAACTGCGACCACATCGTGTCCGGCTTTAGTCAATGTCCTTTCCAGAACCATTCTGGAGGTTTTTTCATCCTCGGCCACAAGTATTTTCATTTTTCATCCCCGCGAATTCATCTTCGCAATATCAAGATTTTAGCGCGACCTTTTCCGGTAGCGATTTGTTGACGTACGTCTCTAAGTGTTTCAACTCAGTTTTCAGGTTATCAATCATCTCCTTGGCGCCGGCTAAATCACCTGTCCGCCCCAAGAGCTCCAGCTTTAGGCAGAGATCGGCGAGGCGCTTGGCATTTAGATTACTCGCGGCACCTTTGATGCTGTGAGCTTCGCTTTCTACCACACCAGTGTCGCCTTTCCTGGCAGCTTCCTCCAGTATTTGCAATTGTTTTGGCACAGAGGCCAAGAACTCCTTAAGGATCCCTGTGAAAAATTCTTTGTCGCCATCGAATCTTGAAAGAGCAGTTTCAAGATCTATAGGAACACCTTTGCGGTAATCAGCTTTCTTATACTCCTTGTACTTTGAGATTCTCGTCTTACTATCACCAGATCTAGTCCACTTTTCTATGATATTAAACAGCTCCTGGGGTTCTATCGGTTTGGAGATATAATCGTCCATACCTGTCTGAAGACACCTTTCTCGATCACCTTTCATGGCATGAGCGGTCATCGCAATTATGGGAATATGCTGTCTTCCGTTTTCCCTTCTTCGGATAGCTCGAGTGGCCTCCAATCCATCCATCTCAGGCATCTGGACATCCATAAAGATAAGATCGTAAGATGTACGATTGAGCGCCTCTATTGACATTCGTCCATTTTCGACCGCATCCACCGAGTAGCCAGCTTTCTTAAGGAGGGCGACTGCCAATTTTTGGTTCATGGGATTATCTTCCGCCAAGAGAATACGAGTTCTCCGGCGTTTCTGCTCAGCTATGGTATGACGGGTAACTATGGGACTGGGCCTCCCTTTTCCCTCTATCTTTTGCCGCCCCAGGACAGTGATGATAGTATCAAATAGTTGAGACTGTTTGACCGGTTTCAAAAGATATCCTGCACAGCCCAACGCCTGCAGCCGGGCTGCATCTCCGCGCTCCCCGATTGAGGTAAGGATAATCAACGCTATATCCTTGATCTCTGGATCATGCTTGATGGCATGTAAAGTCCTCTCCCCACTCATCTTTGGCATATGCATATCCAGCAATACCAGATCGAAGAGTTTCTCTTTATGAGCTGCCCTCTTCAATATCTGGAGTGCCTCCGCGCCGTCTTCCACAGCCTCAGCAGAACAGCCAAAGGACTCCAACATTTTGACTAAAATGGTTCGGTTGGTCTTGTTATCATCTACCACCAGTATTCGCAGGCCACGTATATCCGGAGGAATCGAGGGAAGGTCGTCTTTTAACTCTTTCTGCTTTTCGAAAGTAATGGTGAACCAGAAGCGGCTGCCTTCACCAGATTGGCTTTCTACTCCGATTTGACCACCCATCAACTCGACCAATCGTTTGCTGATGGACAGACCCAGCCCGGTTCCAGCATATCTGCGGGCAGTGGAGCCATCTACCTGGGTGAAGCTTTCAAAGATTTCCGTTTGTTTATCTTTGGGTATACCGACTCCCGTGTCTGTAACCGAAAAGAGAAGAGTTGCACGATCTTCGGTTTCTTCTAAAAGCTCTACCCGGATTACCACTTCCCCCTTTTCGGTAAACTTTACGGCATTGCCTCCCAGATTCGTTAAGATTTGTCTTAGTCGTCCCGGATCACCTCGTAAGAAAGAAGGAACCTGGTGGTGGATCATACAAACAAGTTCCAATCCCTCGACGGAAGCCTTATGGGCTAAGGTATCAGCTACAGCCTCCACCGTGACACGTAAATCAAAGTTGATGGTGTCAAGCTCAATCCGACCTGCCTCTATCTTTGAAAGGTCCAGGATATCGTTTAAGAGTTCCAAAAGCGCACGGGCACTATCCTTAACCGTCTTCAAGTAATCACGCTGTTCATCGTTTAGTTTTGTGTCCAGGGTAATATCGGTCATTCCGATTATGGCGTTCATGGGGGTGCGAATCTCATGGCTCATGTTTGCCAGAAACTCGCTTTTGAGTCGGTTGGCTTCTTCAGCTTCTTCCTTAGCTTTCCTGAGATTCTCCTCCGCCTCTTTGTGGACGGTGATGTCCGCGGCCAACCCCATACTTCCAGTGAAAGTTCCCTTGTCGTCGAAAAGGGGACTAACCGACAGGCTAAAATGCTTGGTTTCACCAGTCTTGGTATACAGCTTGGCTTCATATCGGGAGGATTCTCCCTGGCGTCTCTTTTCGGTTTCTTTTCTGAATTTGGCAAACTGCCCTTTATCTGAAATCTGGCTCAGGTTAAGACTCAACAATTCTTCTTTCTGGTAGCCCAAGAGGTCGGCGAAAGCTTGATTTACGAATGTAATATTTTCATCCGGATCAAGGATTCCAATTCCTTCCTGGGCAGTTTCAATTAGAGTTCTATATTTTTTCTCCGACTCCTGCAGTTTCTCCTCTGCCCGCTTGTGCTCAGTAATGTCCACTATAGCTGCCTGTATAGCGGGCTTCCCTCGGTAATTTATGCGGCTGGAGAACATTTCCAACCAACGCACTGTGCCGTCCTTGCGCACTATGCGGAAGTCGTACCGAGGTAACACCGATCTCCCGGCCACCCGATCCCTAAACCGGTTCCAAACCAGAGCTTGATCCTCGGGATGAATCTGAGACCTTACTTGGTCAGGAGAAAGCGATATAAGCTCTTCAACAGTGAGGCCGGTTATTTCGGTTATGGCGGTGTTGGCGAAGACAATGCGAAAATCTTGCAGCACCACGAGCCCTTGTAGTGATTGCTCTACCAGTGTCCTATGTTTTTCTTCGCTCTCCCTTAACGCCGCCTCCATCCCCTTGCGCTCGGTGACGTTCCAAACGATCCCATTTATACGACAAACTTTTCCGTCTGGAGTGAATTCAATATCCTTACGATCGCTGACCCAGATAACCTGCCCATCTTTGCGAATCACCCGGTATTCAGTGCAAAATGCGCCAGCACCAGGGCCTTTTTTAATATGATCGTCAACCGCCTTGAATACTCGTTCTGCATCGTCGGGATGAGTTATCTTTCGGGTCACGCCAGATGGATCGGAGTTGATTTCCTCTAAAGAATATCCTGTCTGTAGCTCAAATGACGGAGAAATGAAATCATACTGATTGCTTTTCGGATCATAGCGGTAGATCACATCGGTAACCGCGGATGCGAACTGCCTGAAGCGTCCTTCGCTTTCTCGAAGTGCCTCTTCCGCCCGCTTCCGTTCCGTGATGTCGCGTAACAGCTGCACAGCACCACCACGACCGCTCAAATTGCCGGTAATGATTTCAAGTGGTATTGTCTTCCCATCCTTCTTCTTTCCTGTAGACAGGGCGATGTGAAAACCGTTACTTTTAATCTTGCCGTGTATCTCGTGTCTGTCATTCTCATTAGACTGACTGGTTCGCCAGTCGAAATAAAGAAAGTCGGTCTTCTGGCCAATGACTTCATCTACCTCGTAGCCAAACATTCTCTTCAACGAATCATTGCACTCAATGATAGTCTTATCTGAATTAACCACCAGAAGTACATCTGGGCTGATACTGGAGACAATGTTCTCCAATTCAGCTTGTCTTTTAGCAGCTTTTCTCCAACGAACGTAGGTTAGCCAAAGCAGACCGGTCAACGAGAGAAAAGAAACATTAATCAGGAATTCGGCGAGCGGTAAATCAGTATAAGCATTAAAAAAACTATAAAGCTTATCAATGCCGTGGATAGATAGGCTGAATAATGACAAAATGGCAGCTGCAATCAGGATGATGCACAAGTCGAGCCGCTCTCTGGTTTTCATTTTTAGTAACTTCATTTAAAACCTCCCTTTTCCCTTGCGGCACATATCCGTTTGTTTGTCAAAGAGCGACTCTTACGAGTCCAGAATAGTAATGATTCTCTTGAGCCGGTTACCCCGTGACGTAATTGCCTTACCATACCGCTTTCTTGGCCAATTTGTCCCAGGGGTTTCATGCTTTGCATCCAACAGGGCCTTGGTACACTTCTACCAACTCAATTAGAATTTGCTCTTTCGTATTGTTTGTCCTCAGACAAAAAGAATTTGTTTTCCAAGAATGCAGTGCAGACTCTGAACTCTCCTTAAGAATTTAAATCGGTTTTAATTGCTGGTGCTTTAGATATACTTTTGGAGTTTATCCTAATGTCGCCTTGTAAGGTGAGGCCGAGACGGTATCCGGAGAATGGAAGTTGGAGTGCCCCGCTTCATTCAATAAGCTCAGGACGGTGAGTGAAGTCGAACCGTGAAATGGAGAGAGGGATAGGAGGTGAGGTATGGCATTTTAAGATTTCAGTGCACCTCCACCTTAAACCACTGGCGGAAATATTTCTCTAAGCATTTGAATTCAGATCTTATGTTGTTGGTCATCTCTTTGGCTCCGGTTAAATCACCTCTCCGCCCCGCAAGCTCAAGCTTAAAAGATAGGTCGGCAATGGGCTTGGCACCCACGGGACCTTTGAAGAATAATCAGTTCGGGCAGTGTTCGACGAGCATGGTTGATCCAGCCAGCGCTTGGTATGCTATAATGGTTTGACAGCCATATGCCCTAAGTCGCACTCCCAACGCAAGAGAAATTTTCTTGTTATCGTCAAGCACGACTATACCTTTCGTTCGCACCCTCCCTTTCTACTGTAGTGTTCGAGGTTTCTTGTCGGATATGCTTCGGGAGGCTGAACGAAAAAGTGCTACCTTTTCCTGGCTCGCTTTGAACCGAGATCTCTCCTCCGTGCAGTCTGACTAATTCCCGGCAAATATACAAGCCAAGACCCAAACCCTGGTGGGTCATCCAATCGCTGCTCTTAACCTGATAGAGGCGATCAAAAATGTGGGGGAGTTTATCCGGCTCGATGCCCCTTCCGGTGTCACGCACCGACACCAGGATGAATTCTAAAGCAAGTGGGTTGTCGGCGACTCCAACCGTAATCTCACCGCCTTCAGGGGTGAACTTCAGCGCATTACTCAGAAGGTTATTAAGGACTTGTGTGATTCTCTTCTCGTCGATGAGCACATCCGGCAGGTCTGATTCTATGACAAGCTCCAAACTAATCCCCTTGTCTTTAGCGACAGAAGACATTGAAGCCACAATCCCCTGCACCAACTTGGCCATGGGAAAAGGGCGTACATGGATTGCGAACTTGTTTGTTTGCAATCTGGTGACATCGAGGAGGTCGTTGACGTGTATGCACATCTGGTTGCAATTCTCCCGGGCGATTTCCAAGAATCTGCGTTGCTTGTCATTAAGAGAACCAGCCATTCCATCCAGCACCATCGACACATACTCCTGCGCCGATGTCAAGGGAGAGCTCAGCTCATGCGAGATCATGTGGTAAAAATTTTGGATCTCCTGGTTTTTTTGCAAAAGCTCGTGGTTGATCTCCTGTAGTCTCCGGCGATGTGCCTCGAGTGCTTCCTGCAGTTTATGCTTTGCGATAGCGGTGGAAATGACCCGCCTGAGGCTGTTGGCTGACAACCGATTCTTTGGCAAGTAGTCCGCAGCCCCGAACCGCATGAGTTCGGCCGCGAGTTCCTCGTGCCCATGACCCGTCAGGATGACTACTGGACACCTGTAGCCAGACTTCTGGATCGTTCTGAGCACCTCGAAGCCTGTCGTATCTCCCAAAAGATAGTCGAGCAGAATAATGTCTGGGGCATGGTGGGAAAGTTGAGCCAGTCCTTCAGCTGGTTGTGTGAAGGCAAGAAATGTCACTTCCCACCCCGGAATATCTTCAAGGTAACGGCGAACAAGATGAATATCTCCCGGGTCGTCCTCGATTGCCAGAACTGTAATTTTCCTGTGTTCCATCGTTTACTCTCCTCGCGGCGGCAGTACCACGATCTGAAACCAATAATCTTTCAGTACTTTGATAGCGTTGATGAATTGATCCATGTTCACGGGCTTGACGATGTAAGAATTGACCCCCAGGTCGTAGGTACTGATGATGTCCTGCTCTTGCCGCGACGTGGTCAGCGCCACTACAGGCACTCGGCGCAGGTTGGGATCGGCTCGCATCTGCTCCAGCACCCGCTTGCCGTCCACCTTGGGCATGTTGAGATCGAGCAGCATCAGATCTGGTTTCGGGGATGAGGCCGGATCTTCGTATTTCCCACGACGAAGCAGGTAATCTAAAGCCTCCTCACCGTCCTCGACGATGTAGAGTTCGTTTCGGATCCGGCTCTGTTCCAGAGCCCGCTGGGTCAACTCTTGATCGCCGGGGTCATCTTCGGCGAGCAGGATGACCGCAGGTTTTCCATTGAATTGTTCCATGAGCTTTCCTCCTTTTTCGGTTTTTCTTCACCGATGGTGAATTTGAAGTTCGCGCCCTTTCCCTTTTCCGATTCAACCCAAATCTTGCCGCCGTGCCGCTCAACGGTTCTGCAGCAGATAGCCAGACCAATTCCTGTGCCCTCGTATTGACCACGTCCATGTAAACGTCTAAAAGGCTCGAAGATCTGTTCGGCATATTTTGGCTCGATACCGATGCCATTGTCTTTTACCCCGAGAATCAACTGCCCGTCGATCCGTTCGGCGGTCAAGCGAATCAGTGGTCGATTGGCGCCTGTGAACTTTAATGCATTTGAGAGCAGGTTTTGATAGAGCTGAGTCAGCATAGTTTGGTCTCCCCACACCTGAGGCAAGTCATCGCGGGTAATTTCGGCTCGTCTTTCCTTTATCCGCATTGCCAATGTCTCTATGGCATGCTCAGCGCAGTGATTGAGGGAAATTCTCTCGCATTTTAAGGCTACCCTTCCCGAGCGGGAAAGTGCCAAAAGGTCTTGCACGAGTTTCTGCATTCGCCTTGCCGCGTCAGTGACAAAGCCAAGATCTTTCTCTGCTCGCTCCGGCAGGCTCTCCCCCAGATCTTGGCGAAGCATGCCGCTGAAGGCGG
>Ga0209636_10008962_pt1 | contig 10195 bp, 6 predicted proteins | sample DeeMarSWOR152_54_FD_187464 | JGI IMG/M metagenome (GOLD analysis project Ga0209636, IMG submission 187464) | Marine sediment microbial communities from White Oak River estuary, North Carolina - WOR-1-52-54 (SPAdes) (version 2) | ecosystem: Environmental > Aquatic > Marine > Intertidal zone >... | reverse complement strand
AGCCCTCGTGAACTCCATGGGGCGAAACAGAAGGGATTTGTGCCGGTTGGCCTTGGTCAACGGATCCTCAGGACTGAAACGGCAGCCATCGCAGCAGTCGCCATAATTCAATACGAACTGGGTGGTTTAGGCGGGAGGACACACTAAAGAAATATATACGGGGTAAATGGTCGACCGGATTTGAATCAGTTATCACAGGGGCATGGACGCCTCGCGGGCTGACGTTTAATATATGGGAGCACCCGGCGATTCAATTCTGGGGGATGTCCTCACGAATTCTTTTCCGAATTCTCTGGATGGCCATTTCGATTTGCTCCTCCACCTTCTTGCGGTCGTCCCGCGAAGCACTGACGGTCACATCCATACGGACATCTCTGCCAAAATGGGTGGGCCTCGACTTGAGATAGATCCCAGGAATCTCCCTCATGACCCGATTCAGGATCTCTCCGAGCTGCGATTCGTCCTTCAGCGGAGTCTTGATCGTTCTCTCCAGGAAAACCTTCTTACCGAAAATGCCCCTGAGGATCTCGATCATCGATTCTTCAAAAATGGCCTCCATTTCTCTGGGAACGCCGGGAATGGAAAAGATGGAAGTGGTCTTTAGATCTAGATGTACTCCAGGTGCGGCGCCAACCGAATTGTGAAGGATCTGTGATCCCTCGGGGATCATAGCCATCTTCTGACGACTCGGCGTCATGTTGTCCGAGTCAACAAAGCCTTGCGTTTTGAAGTAGCGGTATCGGCTCCTCACAAAATCGAGAGCATGACCGTCAAGAACAAGAGGGCGGCCCGTGGCCTCTGCCACGGCGTTCAGGGTTTTGTCATCTACCGTGGGACCCAGACCGCCAACCGTGATGATGACCCGTGCATGTTTCGACTGGGCAGTTCTGATCTCTGTTACAATAGACGGCACATCATCATCTACCACAACTATCCGTCCAGTCTCACCTCCAAGAGAGGTGACTCTTCGCGCGATCCAGTGGGAGTTGGTATCAAGGGTCCGCCCCACGAGGATCTCCCGACCCATCGCGATGATTTCAACTCGATTCATGCCAATCCGCCCTATCTGCTACGATACAATCTGAACAAACCAAGAAGCATTCGAGTTAGAGTCCAAACGTACTGGTAATCTCAAATCCGACGCACGAATCCCGAAATTCGAAACAATCTCGAAGCACGAAATGCGGAGGTTCAAAACGTGTTTAGGGTTTTGGTCATTCAGTATTCGGATTTTGTTTCGGATTTCGAGATTCGGATTTCGAACCTATTGGACTGAAAACTTCATCTAAAGTCGAACAGTCTCCCCGCACTCCCTGACAGGACGAACAAAGGGATCAAGGACAAGGATCATTCTTCTCTTCTCCCTGATTTTCCTCTTTCTCCTCTTCTTTTTCCTTCTTCTTCTCTCGGGACGCCTTGGGTCGACCAAAATCTCTCATCTTTTCAGCCAGATCCCTGAGACGGCGGTCCACGAGATCGTTGACACTACTGGCTGTGTAACCCCCTTTTGGGAGTGGAACCCCCGCTTTCATCCCTGTAAGAATCTCGATCCCCTCATCGATGGTCCTCACCGGGTAGACATGGAACTGCCCGGTTCTCACCGCCTCAACTACATCCTTTCGAAGCATCAGATCTTTGACATTCTGGTCGGGGATCATGACTCCCTGGCTCCCGTTGAGTCCACTGATCCTGCAAACGTCGAAGAATCCCTCGATCTTCTCGTTGACCCCGCCGATCGGCTGAACCTCCCCCTTTTGATTAACTGAACCAGTGACAGCAATGTCCTGCCTGATCGGCAGTCTGGCTAGACTCGAGAGAAGGGCATAGACCTCTGTTGAAGAGGCACTATCACCGTCTACCGCTCCATAGGACTGTTCAAAACATACGCTCGCACTCATGGTCAGTGGCTTATCCTGAGCGTATTTCCCCCTCAGGTACCCTGCCAGGATAAACACTCCTTTGTTGTGGGTTTTCCCGCTCAGGTCTGCCTCCCGCTCGATGTTGATGATGCCAGCCCTCCCCATGGCTGTTTTTGTGGTGATTCGTGAGGGTTTTGCGAACTGATGGTCTCCCAACTGATGCATGGCCAAGCCGTTGACCTGCCCCACAACCTCTCCTTTGGAATCGATCATGATTGTCCCATCTTTTACCAATTCCCGAATCTTCTCTTCCACCATGTTGACCCGGTAGAGGCGCTTCTCAATCGCCAGGTCCACATGCTCTTTGAAGACCATCTCGCTTCCGGCCTTTGCAGCCCAGTAGTTGGCCTCCCTCATGACATCCGAGATTAGATGAAACCGGGTGGAGATCTTGTCCTGTTTACCTGCTAGACGGACAGCATATTCTACAATGGCGGCTACGCCGGTTTTATAAAAGGGCTTCAGGTTCTCCTCCTGGCATATCTTGCAGACAAATGAGGCATACTGTTTGACAGCCTCATCCATTCTGTCCATCACCGAGTCGAAGTCGGCCTTGATCTTGAATATTTTCTTGAAGTCCTCATCAAAGGAATACAGGAAGTGATAGAGCCGGTTGTCGCCGATCATAATGATCTTCGACTTTAGGTCGATGGGCTCCGGTTTCAGCGCAGTACCCCCTATGAGATAAAGGGGGTCATAGGTCTGGATCTCGATCGATCCGTTCTTCAACGTGCGCTTGAGGGTGGTCCATACCCTGGGTTCAATCAGGGCGTCGAGGGCATTGATGATCAGGTAGCCGCCATTGGCCCGAATCAGAGAACCGGCCTTGATCTTGGTGAAATCGGTTCTCCAGACTCCCGAGGTGCCCACCACGCGCTCCAGGGTGCCGAACAGGTTTCGATAGGTTGGGAAGTTCTCGACCACCACAGGGGCCCCACGAGTCTCTGAATTGTCCACCAACACATTCACTCGGAACTCAACAAAGGAGTCGGAAGGAAGCGAATCGGAACCATTGGAGCCCTCCGTACGCTTGTCCTCTCTTTCCTGAAATCTCTTCAGGTTTTCCAGAACGGCCTGTTCCACCTCGTCGAGGTACTGCCTGACTCTGGGATGGTCGTATTTGTCCGCGATGTCGGAAATCGTCTCTCTCACCAGAGGCAGGACTACCTCCCGGTTTAGATGAGTAATAGCCTGTTCGATCTCTCTCTCGTTCTTTCGGGTCTCCTTCAGGAGCTTTTCCAGCCACTCAACCAGCTCATTGCGCCTCCTTCTCATCTTCTCAAGCTCTTCATATCTAAACTTCCCTGTCTCTGTCAGGGTTTCTAATTCCTCCAGATCCTTGGGTTTCCCCTCCACGAGAGGAAGAATGTCCGGCCTTGAGTAAGGACCCATCTTAAACTGGACAAGAGAGAAACCCGACGTCTTGACGTCCTTCTTAAATCGCTTCCACAAGTCCCCCTGTCTCTTCTGCAATCGGTCCACTGTCTTTTTTCTCTTTTTCTGATATGCATCGCTTTCAAATATGAGAGGAATATTCTTTCTGAGTCTCTCGATCAGATTCTCCATATCCCTCTTCAAGCCCGCCCCTTGTCCAGCAGGAAGAGCGATCGTTCTCGGCATGTCCGTGTTCTTGAAATTGTTCACATAGCAGAGATCTTCAGGAACTCGATCGGTGGTTTCGATCTCCTCGAGGAGTCTCTTGATGGTGGTGTTCCTTCCGGTTCCAACCAAGCCCGTCACGAAGATATTGTAGCCGAAGCCCTCAATCTCCAGGCCAACACGGATCGCCTCTGTTGCCCTCGGTTGACCGATGATCTCCTGACAGACCTCCAAATCCCTTGTACTTTCGAAACCCAGCCTTTCCGGATCGCATTGCCATCGTAGCTGGTCGGTAGAGAGCTCTCGCAGTTTGGTCTTTCGCGCCATCTAGGATCTATCCTCCAGGATTTTGCGTTCTATTGTATCACAACAGCCTTGACCTTCACAGAATCCCATACTTGGGGGGGCATCATTTGTGGCGGAAAACTATGCCCGACCAAAGGAAAAACCTAAAAAAAGGCCCTCCTCGGGCCTTTCACGACAATTCCGGGTACCCCATGTTCTATTATCTCGCCTTTTCTCCTCTATCATCTCGTCCCTAAACCGGCTACAATCCCTCTCTGGCGAGCTGCTCGATCAATTCTCTCTGTCTGTCGGTCAGACTCTTGGGAACCCTGACGATTACCTTGACATGGAAATCACCCTTCCCTCCTCCTTTCATATGGGGGATACCCTGTCTCTTTAGACGAAGACGCGTCTGATTCTGGGTTCCAGGAGGAACTTTCACACGGCGGATTCCATCGAGGGTTTGCACCTCAATAGTCGTTCCCAGCACGGCTTGAGAGAAGGTGATTTCTTTTTCAACAATCACGTCGTCTTCTTCACGTCTGAAAATTGCGTGATCTAGTACGTGAATCTGAATAAACAGGTCTCCTGCCTTGCCGCCACGAGGACCGGCTTGGCCTTTCCCCGCTAGGCGCAGCTTTTGACCAGAACGAATACCAGCAGGAATTTTCACACTGATCCCTCTGGAAGAGCCCTTTCCTCCTAGGGCAAGCCGTCTTTCACTGCCCTTAGCCGCCTCCTCCAGTGAGATGGACAAATCCGTCACCAGGTCCACCCCCTTCTGGGGCATCTGTTGCTCGTATTCGGATGAACCCTGCCTGAAAAACTGGCCGAAATCTCCGCCGGCAGATTGACGCCGCCGAGCCCCCCGCCTGAAATTGCCACCGAACAGCGTGGTAAAAATATCATCGGAGAAACCCAGATCACGAAATATGTCTCCGAAATTGAAGTTACGGAAAATGTCCTCCTGGGTGAAACGCTGATGGAAGCCCTCGGCACCGAATGTGTCGTATTGCTGCCGCTTTTCCTTATCGCTCAGAACGGCATAGGCCTCATTGATCTCTTTGAACCGCTCTTCGGCCTCTTTGTTTCCTTTGTTTCGGTCCGGGTGATACTTAAGAGCCAGCTTCCTGTAGGCCTTTTTTATCTCATCTTCCGTAGCGTTCCGGCTAACACCCAGAACTTCGTAGTAATCACGTCTAGGCATATTGCTGGCCTCCTGCCATCATGCAAGAAACAAGTCGACCAGGTCGACCCCTGTTATTTTCGGTCTGAAACGAAATCGGGTAAACGCTCAGAGGTTTATGAGCCAGGCGGGCGCCACCTCAGTCCTTCAGAGTCCTGTAGGTCTCCTGAATCAGCCGGTTGAGAAACTCTTCAGGTTCATCCACGGCCTCCCTGGTAAGCAGAAACTCCTGCATGCCGGTCTTGTCCCGAATCAACTTCAGGCCGTGTTCATAGTGCTGGGAGAATTGATCGCATATGGCCGAAACCTCAACCGCTTCATCCAACACTAGTTCGGTGATTCTATCGACTGCCTCCTCGTCAAACTCGATCTGAAGGTCGTGCCTCTCCCTGAACCGCCGTTCATACTGGTGGATCTCATTGGAGATCCTGACCGCATCCTCATAAACAGATTGAATGTCCAGTGCTTTGTGGATCACCTGACTCGCAATCAGATCAATGCGATTGGCCCCAAAGATAACGCCGTAGCGGGTCAAGAATTCCATTTGCCGCTTCTCAATCAGTTGCTTGATGGCTTTCTTCTCTTTCAGGGCAACTCGCTCATAGAATGCCTCGGCATTCTCGTCACCGGCCAAAAGTTTTTTCAACTCTCCCTGCGGGTCAGCTACCATGACCTCTTTTACAACAAACCGGGCGACGCCTGTAGAGGGAAGCCTCTTTTCAAATTTGAGAAGGACCTTTTCCACAGCGCTCACCAAGCCCCGCGCTCCGGTCTTTTCCTCAAAGGCCTTTTCTGCCAGTCTGAAAAGAGCCCTGTCCTCGAAAAGAACGTCAATTCCGTATGCCTTGAAATCACGCTTTTTCCCAATGATTATAGGGTTATTTGGATTCTTCAGGATGTGGTAAAGATCATCTACCTCGAGCCGATCGAAGACAACCGTGACGGGTAGCCGTCCGATAAACTCGGACTCGAATCCGTACTCGATCAGGTCCTCCGCCTTGACCTCTTTCAGGTAGGCCATCCTCTCGTCTTTGGACTTAATTTCCGCGCCGAAACCGATTCCTTCCCTATTCAGTCTCTTTTTGACGTTCTCTTCTAGACCGCTGAAAGCCCCGCTCATGATGAAAAGGACGTTTCGGGTGTTGACTGTCTTCTTGCGACGTTTGCCAGTTTTTCGGTACTGTTCGATGGCTTCAAGCTGCGACACCGGATCATGTGGAACTCTGAGATCAACCTCTGTCTCCTCCATGGGCTTGAGCAGTGCCCGCTGTACCCCGGTTCTCGAGACATCTGGACCGATGAGGTTGTTTGATGAGGCGATTTTATCGATCTCGTCAAGGTATACGATTCCGCATTCGGCAAGCTTGATGTCTCCATCGGCTTCATGGACCAGATCGCGAATGAGGTCCTCCACATCACCGCCGACGTATCCGGTTTCGCTGAACTTCGTGGCATCCCCCTTAACAAAAGGAACGCCAATCTTATTGGCGATCAATTTAATGAGATACGTCTTTCCCACCCCAGTGGGCCCGATCATGATGATGTTATTTTTGATTCGCCCCACCTCTCTGCGGTTCTTTGCCCTGGAATTTTCGTGAAACTTGATTCGATTAAAGTGGGTGCAGACCTTGGTTGCCAGGATCTCCTTGGCCTCGTCCTGTTTGATCACGAACTCGTCCAGGTAGGCCTCAAGTTCCTCTGGCTTGAGATCAAAATTGATACGCAGAGCCTCCTTCTCAGGCTTTGCATCCTCATCCTTGCTCGTTCGATCTCTTTCCGTTTTGGGAAAAAGCATGGGAACGACCAGTTTCACTCTGTCCCCGTACTTTTTACCCAGATACTCGTTTAACTCCTTTTCCAACTCCTTTTGATCGGGAATCTTTCCGTCTTTGATCTCATCTTCAGTCATGGCTGTCACTATCCCCTCGAAATCTAAAATAGTATAAACCTTCAACGGCCAATTTTCAAGGAATAGACTCGGGGAGATCCCTGCCCTCTTAGTCTGAATGGAAACCAATCGTCCCGCCATGGAGGCGGAACGGAATTGAAATCGGGCCGTACACGTTTGCCAGGCGATTTTGGAAAACGAGGATTCATGAGTCGGACCGAAGAAAAATCCTTCAAGACTCAACTCGTTAGCAAAAAGCTCTCCAACTCGTTCTTTCGGCATATCTTAAATGTTGGGCACTTTGCTAGTCGGAAAACGACTTCAATTTCAACTACTTGCTTAGTCGCATCCTTAGTTTCTCAGAAAACTCGCAGTAAATATTTGCTTGGAAAGTTCCTCTAAACTGGCGTATATTTATCGAACCTCCGGAATGCCGAAAGCATAAGGAAAGGATGGAGCATGGAGAAGAGCATCTTAATCAAAACCGAACTTCCTGGCCCTCGTGCCAGGAAACTGCTGGACGACAACAAACGATATCGTTACCCACGGGGTCCCTTCACATTCGATTTTGTGGCCGAACGAGCCGAAGGAGCTTTTATTGAGGACGTTGATGGTAATCGCTTTCTGGATTTCATGGGAGGAATCGCCGTTCTTAGCACCGGTTCATGTCATCCCCGGGTAGTTGAAGCCATCGAGGAACAATTGAAGAAATTCCTGCATGTTGGCCCCACCTTCTTTTTTGATACAGAGATTCGCCTGGCCGAAAAAATCTCAGGGCTGGCCCCTGGGGAAACCCCCAAAAGGGTCTTCCTTGGAAACTCAGGAACGGAGTCGATCGAGGCTGCGATAAAAGCCGCACGACACAAGACCAGAAGGCCAGGGATAATCTCCTTCATAGGCTCTTTCCATGGAAGAACCCTGGGGGCTATGTCTATAAGTACCAGCAAGGTGACCCATAGGAAATTCATGGGCCCTTTGCTTCCCGAAGTCCACTTTGTCCATTATCCGTATTGTTATCGATGTCCTTTTCATCTGGAGTACGGACAATGTGGGATCGACTGCTTGACGTACATCCGGGAGGTGCTTTTTCAGAAGATCATTGCACCCGAGGATGTTGCAGCCATTGTTGTGGAGCCCATTCAGGGTGAGGGAGGCTACATTGTTCCTCCGCCGGAGTTTCTGCCTGCCTTGAGAGACCTCACCCGCGAGTTTGAGATCGTTCTCGTTGCCGACGAGATTCAGACCGGATCGGGCCGAACTGGCAAATTCTTTGCGGTGGAACACTGGGAAGTCGAACCAGACATCATTTCCCTGGCCAAGGGAATCGCCTCGGGATTTCCTATCGGGGTCATGGTGGCCGCAGACGATGTCCTCACTTGGGAGCCAGGTGCCCATGGAACAACTTTCGGGGGAAATCCCCTTTCCTGTGTGGCGGCCCTGGAAACAATCGACCTCCTCCAAAACGGTCTAGTCGACAATGCCGCACAGGTGGGGTCTTGGGTCCTAGATCAGCTAAAAGAGCTCAAAAGCCGTTTCGAGGTCATCGGTGACGTTCGGGGAAAGGGCCTCATGATCGGCCTAGAAATCGTTAAGGACAAAAAGACAAAAACCGTGGATCCCGACCTCCGCAACGAACTTATCAAAAAGGCCTATCAGAAGGGGTTGCTCCTTCTAGACTGTGGCACCAGTAGCATTCGAATATGTCCGCCCCTTGTGTTGACCCGGGAAGAGGCGGCGATAGGACTCTCGATTCTCAAAGAGTCCATCGAGGAAACCCCTGTTTCGTAGTCGCCCTGGTTCCCCGGGCAGGAGTTTCCTCAGAAAATGGGCGACAAATGAAGCAAGCAGTTGAAATTGAAAGAAATCTCTGATTGAGAACTCGGGAAACTCCGGTTCCCCCTGGGATTGACATCTTCCTCGATAACGGATACATTGATTTGCTCTGGACAGGATGGAGATAGATTGTCATGAGACGCTCAACCCTTTGGTGGTGGTTTTTCCAGATCGGTGATCCTGGCCCAGGTCCTCCTAGACGGTAGCGAACGAGACAGGATTCAGAGAGCGGCCATGGGGACGGTCCATGGCTTTTTTTATGGGATTACCCTTTCTGACCCGAGAAAATAACGTGGATATCAGGCGATCTCCGAAGGTTTTCATTCATGGTTATCGTGGTGTGCTTTAGGCATTACCCATACACCGCAGAGGAGGAGAGCCAGGGAGGATGGAGGCGAAAATGAAAAGAATCTTCAGTGGGATTCAGCCGACAGGTGAGATTCATATTGGAAATTATCTGGGGGCTATTCAGAACTGGGTGAAACTCACGGAGACTTACGACTGCATCTATTGCATTGTCGACTACCATGCCATCAGCATCGAATACGAGCCTCTCCTCATGCAGCAAAGGATTCTGGACACAGCCCTGATCAACATCGCCTGTGGCCTGACGCGGGATAGATGTACACTGTTTGTTCAATCGCACGTCCCTGAACACACGGAGCTTGCCTGGGTATTCAACTGTCTGACCCCAATCGGAGATCTAGAGAGGATGACCCAATTTAAGCAAAAGGCAAAGCAACATCGTAAGAACGTCAATCTAGGGTTGCTGGACTATCCTGTGCTTCAGGCGGCGGACATCCTGATCTACAAGGCGGGATACGTCCCGGTGGGAAAGGACCAGTATCAGCACGTCGAGCTGACCCGTGAGATTGCCCGGAGGTTTAATTCCCGATTCGGGCAGGTTTTCCCGGAATCGGCGGTGCTCGAGTCAAAGACGCCAAAGATCCTTGGTCTGGATGGAAAACATAAGATGTCCAAGAGCATGAACAACTACATCGGAATGCTCGAGTCTCCCGAGACGATCTGGGAAAAGCTCCGAACCGCGGTTACGGACGTGAATCGAGTTCGGCGACACGACCCGGGCAACCCGAGAAAGTGCAATGTCTACAGTCTCCATCGGGCGTTCTCAAGCGCCCAGGAGGTGCGGCAGATCGGCCGCGACTGCCGATCGGCTGCCATAGGCTGCATCGACTGCAAGAAAATCCTTTGGAAGAACATGATGGCTCATCTGGGGCCCATCCAGGAAAGGGCACGAGAGCTCCAAAGTAACATCGGCTCTGTCAAGCAGACTCTGGCCGAGGGAGCCGATCGATGTCGAGAGATCGCCGCGACGGTAATGGGAGAAGTCAGGGACCGCATGGGCCTCACGCCTTCGACATAGAGAGATATCAGGGGGAGATCTCAGGTGAACGGAAGGTAGCACTTTTCAGTGAGAATTACTTCGCACCTATTTCTAAAAAGGTCATTTCTGCCTCTCTTCTT
>Ga0209636_10008961_pt1 | contig 10196 bp, 10 predicted proteins | sample DeeMarSWOR152_54_FD_187464 | JGI IMG/M metagenome (GOLD analysis project Ga0209636, IMG submission 187464) | Marine sediment microbial communities from White Oak River estuary, North Carolina - WOR-1-52-54 (SPAdes) (version 2) | ecosystem: Environmental > Aquatic > Marine > Intertidal zone >... | reverse complement strand
AATGGAGACAGACCAGGGACCCAGCCACTGGTCCCAACTGCTATATTCAGTTCCTGGGTGCACGTCTTGCAGATCCCTACGGCTACATCTTCATGGGATACCACTCCGAAGCTCAAACGGGGAAAGGGAGGAATTGGATGCTCTACTCAAATCCCAAGGTCGATGAGGTGGCCGAGAAGGCAGTAAAATCCACCGACCCCGAGGAACGTATCAGGATGTACCGGGAGGCGATCCAGATGATTACGGATGATTGTCCGGACGTCTTTATCCAGAAACTGGTCGACAGGGCGGTCGTCCGTAACGTGGTGAAGGGATTCTACTTTGATCTCCTCTATCCCCATGCCCTGGGGTACTTCGATATGTACAAGGTTGGGCCATAAATGACCTGATGGTGAGATTTGTGGGCAGCTCCTCTATGGTGTTGGAACGGAGATACGGGCAAAGCATTTCCAACCCCATGGAGGAGTTGCCAATTTTTTCATGGAATATTCGGCCTTCCCCAAATCTCTGTTGGTCGTGGTCCAATCAGCCAGGGGAGATCGCTAACGCCTTGACCCCCATCAATGGACTTGGTATTCTCGGATTACCGAGGGCTACGAACAGGCTCAGGTGAGGAGTCAAAACCCTGTTAAGGCCTTTTCCCGCAGGGGATTCCTTTGAAGCTATTTCCAACCCGAATATCATATTGTGCCATTGAGAACTCTCCTGGACCCCGTAATTATTCGGTGATTTTGTAAAGGGGATATCCCATGTTTGTCTATTTCTTGCGACGCCTCCCGGGCCTTTTCCTCGTTGTCCTGGGGATGTCAGTGGTTATGTTCGTTATCTCGCGTGCCGTCCCAACGGATCCTGCCCTCGCCGTCGCCGGGCCGGAGGCCACTCCGGAGATGGTTGAGAATATCAGAAGGGAAATGCACCTTGATAAGCCCCTCGTCGTGCAATACTTCATCTACATGAAATCGCTCTGCAAGGGGGATCTCGGCAAATCCATTGAATCGAGGAGGCGCGTGCTGGATGATATCCTGGATTACATGCCGGCAACCGTGGAGCTGGTGCTGGCGAGCATTCTCTTCAGCGTTGTGTTGGGTATCCCCCTGGGGGTAATTTCCGCAGTGAGGCAGGGGAAGACGGCCGATAATGTGAGTCGCATCATTTCGCTTATCGGCATCTGTTCTCCGGTCTTCTGGATGGGATTGATGTTTCAGCTCCTCTTTTACAAGCATCTCGGGATACTGCCCTTTGGGGGGAGGTTAGATTTGCAGCTCAGTCCTCCCGCAACCATCACAGGACTCTACACGATTGACAGTCTCATTACGGGCAACTTCTCCGTCTTCCTCAATTCGCTCAAGCATCTCATCCTCCCTGCAATAACCATGAGCAATATCACCCTGGCCCTCACCACCCGGATGACGAGGTCCAGCCTGTTGGACGTCCTGCGGGAGGATTATATTCGCACGGCACGGGCTAAAGGACTGGTCGAAAGGGATGTCGTGTATGTTCATGGGTTGAGGAATGCCCTCATACCGGTCGCCACAGTAGTAGGCCTCCGGGTGGGTACTCTTCTGGGGGGAGCCGTCTTAACCGAAACGGTCTTTGCGTGGCCGGGAATAGGCCGGTATGCATTCAAGGCTATAGAGAGCATGGATTTTCCCGTCCTCATGGGATTTGCCATCATTGTCTCCTTTCTCTACGCATTTATAAACCTTTTACTGGACATTCTCTATATGGTTTTGGATCCACGCATGAGGCCTCAGACCTAACATGACGCACCTCCTCACCATAGTAAGGCAAATTTTGAAGCGCCCCATCTCCCTGTTCGGGGCAATTCTCATCTGTACCATTATCTCAGTGGCGCTCGTGCCCGACTTGATCGCTACTCACGATCCGTACGAAATGATACGGGGCGGGCGTCTTCTGCCACCTAGTAATGCCAACCTTTTCGGAACGGATGAGATGGGTCGCGACATGTTTAGCCGGATCGTCCATGGAATAGGCCTGTCCCTCCAGGCGGGGATGACCGCAGTCTTGATCGCCACGGTGTTCGGCACGTTTCTCGGGACGATAGCGGGCTTCTTCGGAGGAAGGTGGTTTTCCAATGTGATTATGCGAGTCGCTGATATTTTCCTCGCCTTTCCTCCACTGGTTATGGCCATGGCCATTGTGGCTGCCATTGGTCCCAGCCTCGCCCATGCAAGCCTTGCGCTCGGAGTCGTCTGGTGGCCGCAGTATACCCGTTTGACCTTTGCTCAAGTATCAAGTGCCAAGAACTTCTTGTATGTTGAAGCAGCTCGTGCCGGGGGCACCAAGACTTCCAAAATCATGTTCGTCCATATTTTACCCAATTGCCTGGGACCGGTGATCGTAAAGAGTACCTTGGACATAGGATATGCAATTCTCTACACAGCATCGCTCAGTTTCCTGGGATTGGGCGCCCCACCTCCCATACCGGAGTTGGGGACCTTAATTACCATGGGAAGGGCTTATCTGCTGGATTTCTGGTGGTATCCTACTTTTCCGGGGTTTGCCATTTTCATAACGGTCATGGGTTTTAACCTCTTTGGTGACGGCATCCGGGATGCTTTAGATCCCAGTTTGCGTGTTTGATCCCGTTATTCCTATCCGCATGTGGGATGAGACCTGGGAATGGGGCGTTTGCTTCATATCGAAGACCTCAAAACCTATTTCTTCATGCCGGAAGGGGTATGTAAGGCCGTCGACGGCATATCGTACTCCATCCAGAAGAACGAAACCCTCGGAATAGTGGGTGAATCAGGGTGCGGGAAGAGCGTATCGGCCCTCTCCATTCTCGGATTAATCCAGGCCCCAGGGAAAATTGTCGGCGGTAAGATTCATTTCGAAGACCTGAATTTAACCACTATTCCCCTGGAGGAAATGCGGAGGATCAGGGGAAATGAAATCTCCATGATCTTTCAGGAGCCGATGACGAGCTTGAACCCCGTCTTCACCATTGGATTCCAGTTATCGGAAGCCATTATACAACACCAGGGACTGAGCAAGGGAGAGGCGCGTAACCGGTCCATCGAAATGCTTCGGCTAGTGAGAATACCGGACCCGGAAAAGAAAATCCATGACTACCCCCACAATCTTTCAGGGGGAATGCGCCAACGGGTTATGATTGCCATGGCCCTTTCTTGTGAACCCAAGCTCCTCATCGCCGATGAGCCAACAACGGCTCTGGACGTGACAATTCAGGCGCAAATCTTGGACTTAATGCTAAGGCTCAAAATCGATCGCCAGATGTCCATCATACTCATCACCCATGATTTGGGGATAGTGGCGGAAATTGCCCAGCGTGTGATCGTGATGTACGCGGGGAAGATAGTAGAAATAGCGGATGTGGATGAAATCTTCAACAACCCGTTTCATCCATATACGCAGGGGTTGTACGAGTCCTTGCCCCGTATTGATAGGGGAAAAAAACCGGGGGAAAAGGCGGACCCTCTCCACGAGATTCCGGGCGTTGTGCCGAGCCCTCTCGATTTACCGAAGGGCTGCCACTTTTGGCCGCGTTGCCCGAGAACCGTTTCACTCTGTAGAGATGGGGAACCCCAGCTGGAAGAAGTGGAAACGAACCACTTCGTTTCCTGTTGGTTGATGAAAGGGGAGGCCTAGATGAGGCTGGGGAAATTCAGACCCGTGTTCGGTTCGATTAATGGGACTTCTCCTCAATCAGCGCTCAATGTGCAGAAACATATCTCGTCCGGATGAATTGGGAATTGGTGATCTGAATGAATGAACTCTTGCACGTAAGACACCTAAAGAAATTCTTTCCGCTGCGGGGGGGATTCCTGAATCGCGTTAAAGGCTATGTCCATGCAGTGAATGACGTGGGCTTCACGGTGAAAAAGGGGGAGACGTTCGGAATCGTCGGGGAAAGCGGTTGCGGTAAAACGACCCTGGCAAGGGCAATTCTGAGGCTTATTGAGCCCACGGATGGAGAGATACTCTTCGAGGGGAAAGACCTGTGCCATCTGGATCCGGAGGAAATGAGATCTATGCGAAGGGAGATGCAAATCATTTTCCAGGATCCCTTTGCCTCCCTAAATCCCCGAATGACCATTGAATACATAATCCGCGAACCTCTGGAAGCACACACCATTGTGAGCGGAGCCGAAAAAAGGGAGCTCGTAGCAGACATCATCGAGAAAGTTGGGCTGCGGCAAGATCAGAAATCAAAGTACCCCGTTGAATTTAGCGGGGGGCAAAGGCAGCGGGTTGGGATTGCACGAGCGCTCGTAATGAACCCAAAGCTCGTAATCGGCGACGAGCCCGTCTCGGCCCTGGATGTCTCCATCAGGGCTCAAATCATAAACCTTCTCGAGAAGCTCAAGGAGGACTTCGATCTGTCATATATCATAATTTCCCACGACCTAACCATGGTGGAGCACATCAGTGGGCGTGTAGGAGTCATGTATCTGGGCAAGATGGTGGAGATTGCAAGCTGCTTCGATCTCTATGAGAATCCGCTCCACCCCTACACCAAAGCCCTGTTATCAGCGACCCCGCTTCCAAACCCAAGGCTAAAAAAAGAGCGATTTATCCTCGAGGGAGACGTTCCAAGTCCTATTAACCTCCCTCCAGGATGCTTTTTTCACCCTCGGTGCCCTGTGAGGAAAAGTATATGTACAGAAGTATACCCGGATTTAGTCGATGTCGGAGACGAGCATTTGGTGGCCTGCCACGGTATCTGAACAATTGTGATAGATGTGTGTAGGGACCGGAGGTGTAGCCATGCGATTCAAGGACAAGTGTGCTCTGGTCACGGGAGGTGCGAGCGGCATAGGCCGAGCAGTATGCCTCGCTTTTGCAGCTGAGGGAGCGGATATTGGCGTGGCGGATGTGAGCTTGGAGGGGGCTGAAGCTACTGCCCAAAGGGCGAGAAAAAGCCGAGGAAGAGCTCTTGCCCTTGAGGTTGATGTGACCGATCCGGTTGCCGTCAAGGCTATGGTGAAACGCACGGTCTCTGGACTGGGTCACATTGATATTCTGGTGAACAGCGCGGGAGTACGAGAGATCGTTCCGTTCTTGGAGCTGTCCTTTGATGAGTGGCAGCGAGTGATTGCCACCAATCTTACCGGTACTTTCCTGTGCAGCCAGACTGTGGCTCGGCATCTGGTTGAGCAAGGAACAGGTGGTAAGATCGTGAACATAGCTTCCGTCGCCGGCTTCATGGGGGTACCGAACCGCGCAGCCTACGTCTCCTCCAAGCACGCCGTTGTCGGGCTTACGAAGGAAATGGCCCTTGAACTGGGGCCCAAAAATATTCAGGTCAACGCCATTGCCCCGGCGGTAGTCGAGACTGGAATGACGAAGGCCCGACTCCAAAATCCCGAGTTCGCCGCCTCGGTGAAAAGGGCCTTTCCGGCTGGTCGATGGGGTCAACCCGAGGAAATCGCGAATTTGATCTTGTTCATCGCCTCGGAGGAGGCCGCGTTCATAACCGGGGCGATATTCCCCATCGATGGTGGTTATTCGGCAGGCAAGGGGATCATGGTCGAGAAAGAGAGCAACCATTGCAAGCCCTGAGAAGGATTGAGCCAGTATTACGTATGAATATGCTGCTCAGCTGCTTCACCCGTTCCAATTCGGACTTTTCTCAATTTTGCTGACAGTATTTTTGTAACCTATTGATAGTTTGGCAGATTCGGGTTTTCCAAGGAGAACACCATTGTCCCTTCGCTTCAATGCCTCCGGAGTGACCCTTTCGGGGTTCGCAGGTGGAGAATACTTACCCCTTCCGGCCTCTCAAGGGCCGGCCTTCCCCTCCCTGCTCACCCTCGATGGGTACCCCACTCCTCCGGCAGATTACGCTCATGGACAACGGTGTTCTCCAAAAACTGAAGCAACTCCAGTTCCAACGTCTTCCGGGCTGTGGGAAGGCTTCAAAAATCTTCGAGAAGGGAGAAACAGGTATGAAAAACAATGGTGATCTTCACGGTGTCATTGTGCCAGTCCACACTCCTTTCAATGATGATCTTTCCGTTGACTTCGAGGGGTTACGAGACGACGTTCAAAGGCTCTGCGATTATGGAGTCCACGGGCTCATGATTTTGGGGAGCAATGGGGAATTCGGCAATCTCACCATGGAAGAGAGGAAAAAGATCGCTGAAATGGTGATAGCCGAGGTTGGAGATAGGGTCCCCATCATCGTTCACGTGGGGCACAGCACGATGTCCTATGCCCGGGATTTAGCCGAGCATGCGCAAAAAACCGGGGCTATCGCGGTTATGTCTTTGCCGCCGTACCTTCTCAACCCCAATCAGGAGGACATATACCACTACTTCACGGATGTCGCCAAGGGACTCGATATAGATGTGGTGCTTTACAACAACCCAGGCCCCACAAACATAATGATCGATCCCTCGACAATAAGTCGTCTGGCCAAGATCGAACGGATCAACTATCTGAAGGACAGCGGGCGAAATTTACGGCATACCTCGGACATCATTCAGTCAGTTGGCGAGTCATTGGTGGTGTTATCGGGTGAAGCCGACCTATTTCTCCCGATTCTCGCCCTGGGTGGAAAAGGGGGAATAGTGGTTCCCTCGCTCGTTGCTCCCGCCAAGACGATAGAAATGTACGATGCCATGGTGAGCGGAGATGTTAATGGGGCACGAACGGCCCACTATCAGCTGATGGAATTGATACACGTATTGGTGAGCGAGGGCAAATATCGTGCTGCCGTGAAAGCCGCACTCAATCTCCAAGGGAGGGCAGGGGGCCGCACTCGTCCTCCCCTCTCGGATATCTCCGAGAGTTGTAAAAACCGCCTTCGGGAAGTTCTGAAAAAGATAGGGGTAATATGACGCATCACGTCAAACCCGCAAAACCCTGCAAAGAGATGCTAGGAAAGTGATAGTGCGCGGTTTGAGGGTTCCAAAATTGCGCTCAATAGTGCTCAATCCGATGAGGTGGCCCAACCGAGGAGGTACCCCCAATGAATGCAAAGCCGGCCGTCATAGTGACCTCTCATAAGGAGTCTCCGGTCGATCTTGAGATAGTAAGGGGCGAGCTGGGTGACCGGGCGAGCATCCGCGTCGTCCCACTGCCCCATAGAAAGTTGACGCCAGTTGAAGAGGAAGCCTTTATAAGCCAGATGGTGGACGCCGTGGTGATATTCCAGAGGCCGGGATTCATTACGCGCAAGATCATAGAGGCCTGTCCGCACCTTAAATTTGTCATCACCCACGGTGCGGGGGTGGACAAAATTGACCTCAAGGCATGTGAAGAACGCGGTGTCTGGGTGGGAAACGTTCCAGGGGCAAACGCAAATGCGGTGGCTGAGCAGGTGGTGGCTGGGATCATGGTTCTCTTACGGAGGCTGACGATTGCCAATGCATCTATGCACCGGGGGGGATGGAAACGGGGAAGGTACGTGGGGAGGGAATTCTCGGAAGGCACCCTGGGCATCATCGGTTTCGGCAATGTCGGGAGAAGACTAGCCCAAATCGCCAGTGGGTTTGGAACGAGGGTAATCTTCTATGACCCCTATCTAGAACGGGGCAAAATCCATGAGACACCAGGTGTTACCGGATATGACAATCTAGACGACCTCCTGGGGCAGAGCGACTATGTATCGATCCATGTGCCGCTCACCAAAGAGACAACGGGGTTTATCGGGCTGAGAGAGCTCAGGCTGATGAAGAAGGAGGCCATTCTCGTTAACACTTCTCGGGGTGGGATCATCGATGAAGAGGCCCTATGTGTGGCGCTCCGCGGGGGAATGATCGGGGGCGCTGTTCTTGATGTCTTTTCCGAGGAACCCCTGCCCAAGGGTAGTCCCCTCCGACATTTCTCCAATGTGGTACTCACCCCTCATATCGGCGGGTCCACCCGGGAATGTTTACAGAGGATCGCTCAAAAAGCCTGCGAGGAAATACTCTTGGTCCTGTCAGGGCAAAAACCAGTGAATTTGGTCAGGACCGCAGGAACGGGAATTGACTTAACCTCCAGAGCATGAAGGGAGTCTGATATCGGGTCTTCTTCTCGATCTCCCCTCCAAGCAAATCTTCGGCCGTGACTCATCTCTGAGAATTGACGAGTTGTTTTCCATATGAGAAGACATCGGGAATGCCGCCCGTATGGATGAATACTACGGTATCCTGAGAGGTAATGTTACCTTTCCGGATTAGGTCCACGAGTCCTGCCATCGCCTTGCCCGTGTAGACTGGATCGAGGAAGATCCCCTCAGTCCGTGCCACCAGCGTTATGGCCTCACTACATTCTTTGCTTACCACTCCATAGCCCTCTCCCCTGTACGCATCGTAGACGATCATTTCATCGGATGTGAATTCTATCCCCAGATTTAAGAATTGGGCGGTCTCGTTGGTCATCCTTACCAGATCACCAATTTGCCGATCTCGTGGATGCATGACACTGATTCCTATCACCTTCAACGGGGCCTGAAGGTGCTTCATCCCCACCAGCAACCCCGACTGAGTCCCACCCCGGGCGCTTGCGATAACCAGATAATTCGCCGTGATACCCTTTTCCTTGAGTTGTTCATGGATCTCATCTGCCCCATGGACCCACCCGGTTATTTCGATGGGCGACGCGTCCGCGAATAGTGGCTGCATTACGTAAGGTCGATGTCCCTCCTGCTCCAACTTCTGGACATCGTTAAGAACCTGAGTGGGCAAGTTACTCGTTCGTTCATAGGCGATGTCGCCGTCTAGCCATACGGTGTTCGAGTCCAAGAGGGTCTGAAGGAGGACGTTTCCCGATGTTGCGGGACCACCTCTTACGCTATAGAACCTGACCTCAAAACCCATCTTCCTCGCGGCTGCGGTGAGCTGAGTTCTATAGTTGCCTCGTTTCCCGCACAAAATGATATCGAACCCTTTCTCTTTCACATGCCCCAGCAAGAATTCAAGGTAGCGGCATTTATTTCCACCCATGGCTAAACCCGAAAGATCTTCGCGTTTCATGAGGATACGCGGTCCCCCGAGAACCCTCGAGAGGGTTTCGGCCTCCCTCATGGGTGTTGGATAGTGGCCCAACGACATGCGGGGCATCTTCTCCACCGATGGAATCATAATTTCCCCTCCTTGCGAATGCTCCATGACGAATTATCTTAACGTTTGACCCAGGCAGTTTGGAAATCAGCGGGCTGACGCAATACGCAGAGAAATCGGCTGAAAATGACAAAAAAGGGCAAAAAGTGTTCCTTTCAGGCCCCTTATGGTAACAGAGAGGAATGGGATTCACAAGAGGAAAGGCAGGGCCATCTCTGACCCTGCCTTTCCTCTCCGAAAATACTACCACCTCCTAAAATACTTGTTGGAAGCGTCTTTCGCAGTGTCCCCTATACAGAATCTTCTAGCTTTTGAGCCAAATTCCACCATCGGAGGAATTCACACATTGTGATTATCGAGACATTCTGGCACATGCTTTGCAAACCAAAGAGGTCACAGGGTTACGAGCAAAAAATAGTACCCTGAACCCCGATGGAGGACCGAAGACTAACATGACGAAGATAGAGAATAAGGTAGTTGTTCGGTTTCGAGATGGAAGAATGGTAAAGGGATATACCTACGACTTTAACCCCCACAAGGAGGTCTTCCATGTCACCGAAAGCCAATGTGCGAAAGAAGTCGTGGAGGTATCCAACTCCGGGCTGAAGGCGGTCTTTTTCGTGAAAACCTTCGAGGGAAATAAGGACCATCGCAGTTTCGACGACTTCTCCCTGGAGAGCCTTGATAGCGTCCACGGCCTGAAGGTAAAGGTGACCTTCTTCGATGGGGAAGTCATGTACGGCTCGACCAATGGGTATACGCCGCATAGGAAGGGCTTCTTTATCTTTCCCGCCGATGAGGAGAGCAACAACGAGAGGGTCTTTATCATCAGGGATTCGACCGTTTTCGTGGAAACGTGGAGATGACAGAGGCAATATCACCCTCCTGATTCGCTTCATCCCTTCCCATAGCTCCCAATAGCAGTCCAGTCTTGTAACCCAGATCGAAAACAGATAGTATTACGGACGTTTAAGGTCCGAGTTCTTCTGTAAACGGGTAACCTCCTCGGTGGAAATAGTGCCCAAAAGGCGGACCAAATTGAAGCACCCCGAAGCTTCGCGCCGCAGGATAGCAGGAGATTCTCAGGATAGGTCGAAATTACACGCGAATCCACCTCCTCAGCGCCTCTTCTGTCAGAAATACCAACAAGAAGTTGACATG
>Ga0209636_10008960_pt1 | contig 10197 bp, 10 predicted proteins | sample DeeMarSWOR152_54_FD_187464 | JGI IMG/M metagenome (GOLD analysis project Ga0209636, IMG submission 187464) | Marine sediment microbial communities from White Oak River estuary, North Carolina - WOR-1-52-54 (SPAdes) (version 2) | ecosystem: Environmental > Aquatic > Marine > Intertidal zone >... | reverse complement strand
GCTCCGCTTCCAGGCTTATACGCCATAATAGCCATTCCAGTAAGCACAATTCTTACTTTAACGGTGGTAGAAATGGTTAGAAAGTTTGGCGCCGCAACTTTCACGCAACTTGTAAGCGGAGCCTTATCCACACTTCTTCCCGGTGGACCGCCAATAGTTTGGATCATAATTCCTGGATGGTGCATTAGCGGCCTGCTCATAGACTCAATCCTGTATTTAGCAGAGAAGAAGCCAAGCGAGTCGAAACTACTCACAACAATTATTGGAGTTTTTTATAACGTTCCAGGGGACATTCTTCTATACTGGAGCTTTGTCGCGTTCCTAGGGTGGGAATACTCGCTCCTCTTCTTTCTATACGGTTTCATGATAATACACATGATTTTAGGTGGTCTAGCCGGAATGTTCACACCGAACGTGATCAGAAAGATCAAACCTGTATTAGGCAATTAGAAACTTTACTTTTTCTACTATGGTGCGGGCGGTGGGATTTGAATCCACGACCAAGTGAACATATCAACCGCGAACTTCTCTCACTGATTTCCTACATGTATATGCGATAGTTTAAACGAGGGCTTTTATCTAGCATCCCGCGCCAGAAGATAAGTTTTTCTTATTTTTCACAACTAAAATAAGCCAGCTCCGTAGAGATAGAAGTGCACGTATATTCGACAGCTACGCACTCTCTGAGACTTAACATAATGCAGTTGTAAACCAGGTATCAGTGCCTGTAGAAACATACATTATCCTGACTGATCTAGCATTTTAATATGATTAGTGCGTCTTTCTTCATTCATTTTTGCTTCCGAAGTTCAAGTATCACTTCTGCGCCTATTCTTGCAGCTACTGCGCACACGCCGGGACACTTGTCGAGGCCACCATCCTTGTACCATGCTTCAGAGTCTTCAGGATTGAAAAAATCATAGTGCCTTCCAAAGAGCTTCTCTTGAATCTCAAAACACTTCACTGTTCCATAATTGTTTTTAAACCTATCGAAAACTTCCGCCGAAACCTTCATTGCCCTCACATAACCTTCAGCATCATCCAGACGCTCAGTGCCCGTGACCAAGCCAACTGCCATTATCGCACCTATCAGAGCACCGCATGTCTCTCCCCTACGAGCAACTCCGGCAGCAAGAGCGGTACTGGCCTTCAAAGCGGCTCTATATGCCTTGTAGTCGTCTAGAAGATGGAGATGTTCTTGAAGTGCCGCAAGCACACAACGTGTACAACCCTCATACGCCCTATCGTTGTCGTAGGCGGCTTTCGCGATTCTATCTAGAATTTTTCCAGTTGAAGCCATCCCTTCGCTACGCGTATCGTATCGTACCGTTTCTTTTGGGTAATTATCTAAACGCATAACGCCTCACCATGAATAGTCTTTTCTCCATCGTCAACCCTAAAGGCTTTTTGCCCCTTGTTTCACTTTTTTACTTCTTCAAGCCTTTCTTTAATGTATTCACGTAATGCTTGGCGCCTTGCATGAGGAGAGTCATGTCATTCACCATGAATAAGTGAGATCTTCCTTTCGGGAGCCATCTCTTCACGTTCTCAACGATATCTTCTGGAGTCACGCCGACACTGAACCTGACAGGTATTCCTTTTTTCTTGCATTCAGCACAGATCTTCGTAACAGCCTTCTCGATGACAGGGTCGTCCCTTCCAGCCCGTGGTGTGAAGGAAACACCGTAAGAGAACGCCATGTCCATCTTGCCTATGTAGATAAAATCTATCCCTTTAACCGACAGAATTTCCTTAATATTGTCGACGCCTTCTTTGTCCTCTATCATTAGTCCAACCAACATCTCCTCGTTCACCCGCTTGAAATACTCGTCCCAGCTCTCGTCATCACGCTTTGGGAGCCCATACGCGGGCTCAAATCCGCGTTTGCCGATGGGAGTCTCTGGAGTGCGGTATTTTGTTAGTTTCACAGCTCTCATTGCGTCTTGCTTTGTCTTTACATGTGGGAAAACAACTCCGCTGGCACCGGCATCAAGAACCCGATTGACGAAAGCCAGATCAAATCCAGGTACTCGACATAAAGCTATTAGACCAGCAAGGCGAGCCTCTCTTACCAGTTTCGCAAAAGTTTCAATGCCGAGAACACCGTGTTCAAAGTCAAAATAGACGTAGTCAAAGCCGAGTTTGCTTGCAACTTCGATCGATGGATTTCCCATACCGACTCTTAAGCTCATTGATAAAACTAGCTCATTCCGTTTCATTTTTTCTAAAACATCTTTCCCGCTCACAAGCATCACCAATACACTATATGCTTGAGAAAACATCTTTGCTAAATATAACTTTAATTTGCAAGTTTTTGACTCTAAAGTAGGGTGTTGTTCAGTTTCGTTGGAATCACGTCTAGGTGAGATTTACATGAAACACGGGTTGAAGATTAAAGTCAGTAGGTACATGAGTTACCTTTTGAGGCATAATCCTGAAAACTTGAAAATGGATAGACATGGCTTTGTCAATCTAGACGAGTTTTTAGAGAAAATTAAAGAACGCTTTGAAATTGACAAGAAATTCATTTTTGAAATAGTTGAGAAAAGTGAAAGAAAACGATTCGAAATTGTGGAGGATAGGATTAGAGCTTTGTATGGTCATACAATTCCTGTAAAACTTGAATTGGAAGAAGATAAAATTGTCAAGGTGTTATATCACGGGACAACGCTGGATGCAGCCTCTAAGATTCTGAAAGTGGGTCTTAAACCGATGAAAAGAAAGTGCGTACATTTGCCTCCATCTACTAAGATAGCAAAAGAAGTAGGATTAAGAAGAACTCGAAAACCAGTCATCTTGGAGATAAATGCTGAAGCAGCGAGAAATAGTGGTGTGAGATTTTACAAGGCAAGTGGTAGGGTCTATCTGTGCAATAATTTATCGCATAAATACATTAAACTTGCGAAAACAAGAAAAACTAGGAGCGCGTAATGTTTAATAGATTCTGACTTATTTATGGTACAACGTAGCGCAAACTTTTTGTCAGAGAATATCGCTTATGTTTATCTTGAAGGCTAAGAGATGATCTACGGAATTGTTCTCGCTTTCGTTCCAATTTACAGGCCAGTGCATAGACCAGTTGTGCTAATCTGCCCTAAATGTCAAGCTCGTATTCCAGTGAGTTCAAAGTTCTGTCCAGAATGTGGAGCCAATTTGAGGTCAAAGTAGTTTTCTAACTTTATAAGCTTCTGACCAAAAGAAAGAATCGAAGTTTATAAAATCCTACTTGCCATAAACTAGAAGTCTAGAAACCAGCGTGACTGGCATGAAAGTTCTGTTCGTATGTTCAGGAAATGCTTATCGCAGTCCGTTAGCAGAAGCACTATTGAAGAAGTTTAAGCCAGAGATTGACGTAGACTCTGCGGGAATACATGCTGTGATTCCAATTTCAGAAGCTGCGAAGAAATACTTGGCGAGAGAGAACGCGGAACAATTCCTCAAGAATGCTCCCGAAGGCTTAGACAGCAAGAAACTTGGCGAATATGACCTTATCGTAACGATGGAACTAATACATAAAGATGCTGTCTTAAGCAAGTGTCCAGAATGTGCAGACAAGATAGTTGTGTGGAATATTGATGATCCTTATTTTCTACCACATGGGCATGCTGAAAAAATATTCAGGCAGATAAGACAGAAAGTAAGGGAACTGGCAGTCTCATTGCGAAGCTGAACAATCCCGAACGCGCATTACTACTTGGAAGTAAAATTACACATCAATTGAGAAATCTCAACGTTTCAATTCATCTATCAGTTTTATGACCTCTCTTGTGACATATTTGTTTATCATTTGCCCCTTCTTAGCTGAGGCTATTGCTGGGTCGCCTATTACTCCGCTTGGGAAGTAGCGTCCCGGATTCGCAACTATTTCGAATCTTGGCAGTTTCGGAAAGCTTTTCTTGCCTTTTCTCTTTATCAAGTCCGGTCTTATGGCCATTACCCTTGAAGTTTCAATTGTGCCTGCATGGCCGTCTTTCTCGCTGAAGTATTTTCCTTTTAGTTCATATGCGAAGTCGTAGTCTGAGCAAACCAGTATTCTAGGCTTTTTCTCTAGGCTTTCCCTTTCATAATGCCATACGACCTCTTGGGCTGCAAGTCTAAGCGCAGCCATGTGTGCACGACCTGCATGACCACTCAACACCAGCATTCTTGTGAAGCCGTTGCGAATAAATTCTTCAAGGATGTCACGGGTAATCCTATACAACGACTCAAACCCTATTGAAATCGTGCCTGGAAAATTACGTGTTGAATTGCAAACACCGTATCTTAATGGCGGGGCGACGAGGCATTCTGTTTTCTTGGCTGCTTCCAACGCCACATATTCCGGTTGTAGACTGTCCGTGCAAAGGGGTAAGTGATCTCCATGTTCTTCCACGCTTCCAACGGGGATTATGACAACTTTTCCGGCTTTCGCGGCTTTTTCTGCTTCTTTCATGCTCAGTTCGTCGAACCATAATTTTTCTGTTTTCTTCGAGGTCGCACGGTGAGATTTAGCTTTTGGTGTTTCCATACATCCACATCCTTAGAGTAAAGCTAGATTCAATATTTTGCCGTTTCAACTTTATAAGTTTCTAGGCAAGCTTGAAGGACGTCACTCCTTGCGTAATAAAACTTTGATTAAGTAGATTTCCAATTTTTATTGTTTTTCTGTATTGCTAATTCATAAAAATTATTGACCGCGAAAGAGAACAGTACTAGATATGATTCAGTTAAAGAAGGAGCTAATTCGTTTTCTTTTCATCGTAATGGTATTCTCGATTCTCGTTCAACTTGCAGAGGCAACCACCCTGAATTTTACTGTGCCAAAGGGAGAAGAGAAGACTATGTCTCTGAGCCTTGAGGTTGAGGATCACGTTTCGATAAAGCTTGCTGTTGTGGGTCAAACTGGAAGCACGTTAGACTTTTGCATAACTGGCCCTCATGGAAACGTGATAGTCGAGTACAGCAATAGAGGCAGTGTTGATTACCGCTTTGTCTGTGATGAAGCTGGAGAATACGTTTTACACTTTTCCAATACAGACACGTCAGAAGATAAGCTTGTAGTATTGAATTATGAGGTTCAGCATTACATTTTCGGGATTCCGCAGATGCTTTTTCTAACGATAATTATTGTGCTGGTCTGCATGGGTGCTGTAGCAGTATTTATACTGATGGGAAAACCTCGCTAAACTTCTCTAACTCAAGAAAGATCCTAGCAAACATTGGAAGATTAATTAATGAAAATAAAATGGGTTCGAGGTTATCCCATTATTGTGATCAGCGTTTCTGCAACTTCTTTGTTAATGTAGAAGCCTCCTCTGGGAAGCCTATTAACCCCTAAGGATGCTAGGATGTCGTTTGACCGTACGGGATTGGATGCCTCGTGCAAGTCTCTAAACCGGATGAACGACACTTTCCCTACTCCCTTTAAAAGATCATAGTATTTATCTTCAGACTGAAGACAGGATTCATGTCCGTATTCTTTCCACATAGCGTCCGTCTCTCCGACTCTGCGTTCTCGGAACTTCGCGTAGCCTTGAATCTCGCCTATTGGTTTGACAACATAGAAGAACATGAGCTTACCGTCTTTTGGAGGACCAAAGCCTCTTCGTACGTACGCGTGATTGGTTTTGCCAGCTCTGTTTAGCCTGCGAAACTCGCTCCACCACTTCTCCTTGATCATTATAACAAACGCGTATCTTTCGGTCATTTGCGATCCCTTCATGGTGTTGTAGGATAAAGTATATAAAATTAAGTTCCAGCTTGATTTCGATTTAAGATTTTGATTTCATATTTACCCTACACAAAAGTTTTGTAGCTGCATAAAAGCCATTAATATCTATTGCTAACAGTAACGTAGTGAAAGTTATGCTTGTCACAAATAAGGATTTGATGTTACCAGCTATGCGAGAGGCTTACGCCGTTGGAGCCTTTAACATTAGCAATCTGGAAAGCTTGTTAGCTGTTGTTGAGGCAGCAGTTGAAGAGAAATCGCCTGTGATAGTTGCTGTTACGCCAAGTTCTATTAAGTATGCTGGTTTGGCTTACATTGGAAAAATGGTTAAAACTGCCGCGGAATCTGCTCCAGTGCCCATGTCTCTTCATCTTGACCACGGCAAAGACCTAGAGATTGTTTCAAAATGCATAGACGCTGGCTTCACATCGGTTATGATTGACGGCTCTCATTTAAAGTTTGAAGAAAACGTTGCATTAACTAAGCGTGTAGTTGATTTGACACATCCAAAAGGTGTTTCAGTTGAAGCAGAACTTGGAAAACTTGCTGGCGTAGAAGAATCAACCGTTGAGGAAAAAGAAGCCGTTTTGACTGATCCTGACGCGGCTAAAGAGTTTGTTGAACGCACTGGTGTTGATGCCCTTGCAGTTGCAATAGGCACCTCGCATGGAGCATACAAATTTAAAGGCGAACCTAAGCTTGATTTTGAAAGATTGAAGCTTATCCGCGGAAAGATTAGCGTCTTACTTGTTTTGCATGGTGCTTCAAGTGTTCCATCGTGGATTATTGAAAAAGCTGTTGAATATGGAGCCGAGTTAGGTGGAGCGAAGGGCATTCCAGAAGAGCACATAAGAAAGGCTATTGCCCTAGGAATAACGAAAATAAACATTGACACGGACCTGCGACTTGCTTTCACCGCTGCCACACGGGAATTTTTCGTTAAATCGCCTAAGGTATTTGATCCTAGAAAAATTTTGGGTTCAGCCAAAGACGCTATGAAACAGGTTGTCAAAAGCAAAATGCACTTATTCGGAAGCTCTGGAAAAGCAGTTTGAAGGTGAAAGATGAAATGAAGGTTGGAATATTAAGCGGAGGCGGAGACGCTCCAGGAATCAACGCCGTTATCCGGGCGGTTGTTAGAAAAGGAATTCAACATTACGGCTATGAAATCGTTGGTATAAGGGATGGATGGCGTGGGCTTCTTGAAGGCGAATTTCTGCCATTAGATTTGAAGGCTGCATCCGGAATTCTCCCACGCGGAGGCTCAATCTTAGGCACTTCAAGGACAAATCCATTCAAGTATGAAAAGGGAGTGGAAAAGATTCTCAGAAACGCTGAAAAGGCTGGTATAGAGGCTGTTGTTGTTATTGGTGGTGAAGACACTTTAGGCGTAGCCTACAAGATGAGTGAGCTTGGGCTTAAATGTGTTGGCGTGCCCAAAACAATCGATAATGACTTGGCTGGCACAGACTACACATTCGGATTTCACACGGCAGTAGCCATCGCCACAGAAGCCCTTGACAGACTTCACACAACTGCAGAAGCCCACCACAGAGTCATCATACTTGAAGTTATGGGCAGATATACAGGCTGGATAGCTCTAGAAGCTGGACTTGCCGGAGGAGCAGATGCTATATTAATCCCGGAAAAACCCTTCGACTTAAATGAAGTCTACAAGTACATTAAACGCAGAGAGAAAAGGGGCAGAAACTTCAGCATAATTGTTGTTGCTGAAGGAGCAAAACCGAAAGGTAAAGCAAAAATAGTTTATGGTGAAAACGTAGACGAGTTTGGACATGTCCGCTTCGGTGGTGTAGGTTATTACCTTGGAAAGGAAATTGAAAAACATATGGGCATTGAAACCCGTGTTGTGGTTCTGGGTCATGTCCAACGGGGTGGCTCTCCAACAGCCTATGACAGAGTACTGGCCACCAGATATGGAGTAGCAGCTATAGACTTAGTTCATGAAGGAACTTTTGGATGTATGGTTGCCCTCAAAGGAAACAAAATAGTTCCTGTCCTGTTAAAAGATGTTGCTGGTAAACGGAAGACCGTGGATTTAGAACTTTACGACATAGCAAGCGTGTTTTTCGGCTGAAAAAACTGATGGAACAACTCAAGTAATGTTTTGTCCTTTAGTTGGTTTTATTAACTCTTCGTTCTAAGAAAGTAAGCATTCAATCATTTTGCCACATGTCAAACACTCATCGGGAATCGGCACATCCTTCGGACGCTTCTTCAAGTACCCCAAAAAATGCTTACACTTTACATTGTTTTCAACCTTTACCGATGGTTTCTTGATATCTTCCTTTGAAATTGTAATCTCCTTGCGTTCTTTGCTGGTTCTCGCCATGCAACGTGGACATGCATAATATGTCTGCACGCGTCCATTACACGAAACTGTTGCCAAAATTGGCTTTTGAAATGTTCCTCCACACTCATTACATACAAAATCAACAGAGTTTCCTTTAAAGGAACGATCTTCTCTATGCGGCTTAGATAACTCTAAAGTTTGCATTTTTTCACCTTTACTTAGTATATACGTTGAATCTTAATATTTAATAAACCTTTTTGAATATATGTTCAACAAAAAGACACATAGCACGCATTAAGTAGAGCATGGTTATTAATATTACGGTAATAGTTTTAGGGTTTGACCCCTTAAAGTTAACATATCCTCAGTTTATGTTGCTAGTACATTCGCCAGCTTTAGTAGGTTTCGGTCTAAAGGCTTTTTCGTTTTACATGATTTCTCAAGTTCTATGCTGGTTATTCTGCCATTTCGCAATCCAACTATTCGGTTTTCTTGTCCGTTCGACAGTAGTTCAACCCCTTTGTTTGCGAATAAGCTGGCTAAAAGCCGACTTCTCGCCGTGGGGTTGCCGCCTCTTTGAGCATAGCCCAAAATGCTGAACCTAACCTCTGCTCCTGTGTTTTCTTCGATTTCTCTTGCAATTTTGCGGGTGTCTCCAATTCCTTCCGCTACTACAATTATGCCAGACCTTTTTCCTTTAGCGCTGTTTTCTTTTATGGTTTTGAATATGCTCTCTTTTTTGTATTTGACTTCTGGGACTAGAATTACTTCAGCTCCAACCGTCAGCCCTACCGTTGAAGCGAGAAAACCTCTTGTTCGGCCCATAACCTCAACTATGAAGATTCTTTCGTGGGAAATCGCTGTATCTCGGATTTTGTCAATCTCTGTGACCGCCGTGTTTACGGCTGTGTCGAAGCCTATGGTTTCATCTGTTCCAAAAACATCATTATCAATTGTTGCGGGAACGCCCACTATTAACATGCTGGTTTCTTTGCTTAATTTTAAAACTGCTTTAAAAGAGCCATTACCTCCAATAACTATGAGCCCATCAACCTTGTTTAAGGAAAGGGTTTCAGCAGCTTTCTTAATTCCTTCTCTCTTTCTGAACTGTGGGCATCTTGATGTGTGAAGAATCGTGCCGCCTAATTGTATTATTCCACCAACAGAGCGGGGAGTTAACCGTCTAAAAGTGTTTGTTAGTAAACCTTCCCAGCCCTTCTCAAAACCTAAAACTTGAAAATTCTTTGAATAGGCAATGCGGACGACGGCTCGAATTGCAGCGTTCATGCCAGGCGCATCTCCACCACTTGTAACAACTCCTATCTTCTTCAAATCGGATTCCCCAAATTCTAGATCTAGTTTCAGAACAAAATAGTATGATGGATTAAAGAGATAAGTTTGAGCCTTCTTTTCTGGTAGAGAACATCAGTTTTTAGCAAACTTTTATAGTTTTGAAGGACATCAAATCCTTTGGCGGTGGGTCTTAGGCGGGGGGCTAGGGGTCCCCTGAACCGTAAACCCTCTACACGACGGGCTGACAGCTGAGGCTGAGGCGTCTAAGGCCGCTGAGACCCCCATTTCCGAAACAGTGACTATCCGTCCCTTGGGGCTGGCGATCATTGAGCAGCTTCCGTAAGGAAGCCGTCTTCGATGTTCACCAGGCGAACTTGGCCAGGCCCGGGAGGGAGCAACCTAAGTCTGGACGTTTAGCGCTCAAGGGGGTGCGGGTACGAGCGTAGGGCTTGAGAGGTCCGGCGGATTCTGGACGTCGAACCTCAGTGACCCACCGCTTTTAATCATTGAAAAGTGAATGGAGACGGAAGATTACACAACAAGGCACAAGTATTGCGTGAATTTTGAATATTGATTTGGCGTTCAAAACGTTTTTGATGTGAAACGAATTATGTTATGCTCAGAATCAGAAGACGGTTAGAATCGATGCCAAAGAATCTATTCATATCTAACGTTATGTTAGGTCTTGTCTTACCTAGCTTTTTCGCTTTTCCTGCGCTCCGGAACGGATACAGTCGCCATGATAAACCTCTAGGGATCAGAAGGAGAAGACTTTACCATGTATAGAAGAGGCAAGGCGTCCTTGCTATTAGCTGTGTTACTAACCGTTTTCAGCGTGCAACTGTTGCTCTCAATAAAAATAGCGACTTCACAAACAGTG
>Ga0209636_10008959_pt1 | contig 10197 bp, 7 predicted proteins | sample DeeMarSWOR152_54_FD_187464 | JGI IMG/M metagenome (GOLD analysis project Ga0209636, IMG submission 187464) | Marine sediment microbial communities from White Oak River estuary, North Carolina - WOR-1-52-54 (SPAdes) (version 2) | ecosystem: Environmental > Aquatic > Marine > Intertidal zone >... | reverse complement strand
CATGGCCTGCAAGTATATTTGTCCCATAGAAAGCCATCACGTCAATATCATCTGTTGCTAAGAGCTGATGCTTCACATGAATTCTCGGAGCATTGGCTTCCGGTACATATGTAATGGTCATTGGATGGATCTGACCATCCTTGCCCTGTGTGCGAGCTTTCACAATCAGTTTGTCTTCCGATGTAGTAAATGACACTATTTTAAGTTTCAGGGCTTCCCGATTGCCTCGTTTATCCCTCAACACGACATCCGCCAGAGGATAGATTGAGCCAACCCGCTTCCACAATGCGCCATCCCACGTCTCCGCTATACCATAGCCTTCGCTGCTGCCGTCAGTGATCAAGGTGATGCGCGAACATCCGTTCGCAACAATGGCTTTTACATCTTTATCAAGCGTAACCACTATCTCTGACGCTTCAGCATGCTGAGATGGAAGCTGCGGCTCAGGTGGGAAGACGTGAAAATGTAGTGATGGGCTTGCTTTTTCAGAGATGTGAGCCAGAATCTCATAAGCTCCCGGTTTATTGGCTATGAGTTCATCCCAGATGATAGTCTTTTCTTTGCCGGGCGCAATTTCACCAATGGCAATTTTCTCACCGGCTGATCGGCCTGAAAGAGAATCACTTCCAATGCTCTCCAGAATCGCTGTCTCATTGTCATGGTAAACACCGAGCCCATCATTCTTGAGTTCAAGCAGAACCCTGAATGGCATATTTGCGTTAGCAAGCGGAGAATCCAGAACTAAACCTGCTACCTCAAGCTGAGGCATATACGGAGCGTAAGCGACTGAAAGGAGTTCAGCTCTTCCACTTTCGACGACAAGTCTGACATGCTCATGCTCAATCTGTGTGAAATGCAGAGGTATCCAGTGTTTGCCCGGTTGGATTGTAGCAGGTTCGGATACATCTCCCATCGTCAGCAGAATCTTTGACGCCTCTTCGCATTGGATTTCAGCAAGAGCAATACCTACAGTGTTTTCCGGCATAGAGGCATGTTCGGATGTACCTGCGAAGCTAACCAGCATTGGCTGACCAAAGACGCACCAGTCGTAGTTGGTATCACTGTCAATGGCGTTGGTTCGGAACTCGATGACAGTATCTACGCCCAACCAGGGAGTCATGTCAATTGCTCTTGCCTTCCACGCTGATTCTGCGAGGTCTTCGCCAAACACAATTTCGCCGTTGATGTGAATAGAGAACCTCGCTCCATTTGGAGTGTTTTTCTTCGCTCCCCAGGGTATGCCATCTCTCATGCCCACGCGGAACAGAAGAAAGATGCTTCCCTGTTCATTATGCCAGGCTTCTTTATCAACAGAATATCTCAAAATAGAATCATCTCTGTTGACCGGATGAAGAAATATGCCCGGAAGCTTAATCCCACCGCAACGCTCATCCTGGCTTGCAGATGAGCTGGATGTATTACTCACTTCTGCATCTGCATAGCTGGCAACGAAGTCCCTTAGTATTTTCACCTGAGGCATTTTGTTATCCATTGCTGTATACTCCAAGTTTCTGTGATCAGATAGCATCATAAGATCGAGAAGCACGTAAGCTAAGCTGAGAATTTCCTGTTCCTCCTCCCTTTTATCCCTGTCTATATACTCGTGGGAAGCCGCGTGACAGTTGGAGCGCGGGCCGCAACCGAGAAATGCACATCTATAGGCAATGGTTTTCTCTTATTCATTTCATCACTTCAGCTATCGTTACCTCGCGGTTCTCTGTCAGTGAGCGTTTTCCGGCCTCAAGCACCGCTATAACCTCGACTTCCTCCTCAACTGGAACGCTCTCTTCACCGGTTCTCAGCATGTGCATAAAGCGCTCCTGCAAGTAGTAGTAAAGGTCAGTGAGATTCGGCACCAAAGATCGCCACCCCCTAGTTCCGTATATGTTAATCTGATAGCCAGCCCTCATGTATTCACGCTCTGCAACCATCAGCACAAGGTCACGCCCGTTCTCAAAGCGCACACGGACGATGTTGCGATCCGGCTTGCCCACGTTCAGGCATGAGACTGCCCCGCCGCCGAATATCCCGTAATACATGGAAAGGGCATGTATACCGTAGTAAATCAGTTCGTTGCCACAGATGGTTGTGGCCAGATGCACATCACCAAGATCAAGATCATAAATTTCATTCTTCAGAGCGATGATGTCAGGAACGAAGCGCAAAGAGCTTGCGGACATGAACAACGTGCCAGTTTCTCTGACGAGATCAGCTATCTCTCGAGCACGACGAGCGGACATCGCCAGCGGCTTGTCGCAGAAGGTGGGCACTCCCTTACGCAGCGGGTATTCTGCATATTCACATTGCTCACCTGATCCATCGTCTACTATAATCACACCATCTACATCGTCGGCGCAATCTTCCGGTGTTTCGCATACTTCGGGGATGTAACAGGCTTGAGCAAGGCGTTCTGCCCACTCCCTATACCGAAGCCGCTCCAGAATACGCGACCCTTACCGTATCGGCATACCCAGCAGAGAGCAAAATCGTTATCAATGCGCGTGATGTCGGGTTTGCTCATATCCGTCTTCTCTACATCGAGGCTTGCCAGGACACGGAGCTTCTCACGTGAGTATGGTTCCGCCATCAGTTCGTAGATCTCGTCCACGATCTCCAGTGACTGTCCGAAACAGCTCACGCATGGGTGATCCGGATCCTCTATCTTCACCGTCACTGTCTCATCAACCCAAGGGTGCGAGAGGGAATACCCACCGTGCATCTCACCGTAGGGTGGCCAGTCCACAAATGTGTGAGCAGAACAGTGAATGCCTGCGAAACCCCCACCGTTGTGGACAAAGTCAAGCAGGTTTTGCCGTAGCGTTTGCTCATGGAACGGTGAACCACAGGTATTGTTGAAGCAGACCGCGTCGAACTGCTCCAGATACTCGCTCTGGAAAACACTCTTGTCATCGCATACCAGCACTGAGTATGCTCCAGTCAACTCACCCATGATGCGGAGGGCCTCCACACCCCAAGGGATAGCGGTGTGATAATACATGCGCGTGGCGCTGTAAACGAGCAGCTTACGCTGTTTTGCCGGATCAACTATTGGCCGCGAAGGCGCGGCCGTTCTGATCTTCTCAATATCTTCAGGCGGAACGCCCTTAATGTCAATGCTCATCCATACACCTCCTGATCATTGCCTAGTGGATCGATCGCTTTCGTTCTCAAACCAGTATAGCATAACGTAAGCATAGAAACAAGATTAATATATTTCCTAAGGCTTAACCAGACTCAGCCATGCAAGACTGATCATGATCAGGATGGCACAGACCTAAGAGCATATCATTCTGCTTTACGAAGAGGCTGATAAGAGGTATACTGGTGGCGTTAACATTGGTAAGCCTATAGGAAATTCGGAAAAGAATTGAGGTTTTGAGCAGCCATTTTTGTGTGGTTGCCGTTGGGGGGAGGGGAACTCTGTGGAAATAACTTCATATCACAACTCAATGTTAGATGATTGGACCGAGCTATGGTGGAACCTCTATGGCGACAAACCCTATGTGATGCGTCCCGATGGTTATCAGGCGATGAACACGGCACGCATAGGTCCTCAGTATCTTGAGGAATACCTAGTGCGTGGGCTAGGTCAGGAAACCGAACAATGGTTTGGGTGGGTTTCACCCGAAAGCATTTTCGTTGCTTGTGATGGTGGCAAAGTGCAAGGCATCCTCATCACTTCCGTCAATTACTCTGATATGACTGGAAACATTCTGTCTGCCTTTGCGGAGAGAAACCAGCGAGGACTACAGATTACACATGCTCTCTTAAAAGCCGCACTTTCCTACTTTCGGAAGCTTGACTTGCGCGAAGCAATAACGCCAACATCCTGTCTGGAAGTCGAGTCGCCCATATATCTATCCCTATTAGAGGAGGGATTCGCCTGGCATGACAACTGGGAACAAGGTGGAGACACGTACGGGGATATGGTAATTCGAGCATATCCTGGGCATCTAGTATACATGGGAAGGTTGCTTGAGGATTTTGAGCTGAAGCCAGAAATCAAACAATCCATAGAATGTTTGCACACCCAAGGAGTGGATTTCGAGGTTTTGAGCGTTGACCAACTTAGTGAGCGTCCACGTGCTGATACCGGTAAACCACCTGATGAACTAAATCCCAAAAACTCAATTCCCTCTTCTGCAGCCATTGTAGACGGTTCGCTTGTAGGATGGATCGGTCACATTGGGGTAGCAGAAGAGGATTCAGGTATGGCAGCTCGTGCATGTGGTATTCATGTGATTCCTGATTATCGCAGACGAGGTATTGGGAAGGTACTCTATCATCTTGGTATACAGGCAATGGTCGGACGCGGCGCTGAATATGGCTACGGATCTGCTGGCATATGTTCCCCGTCCAGACTAATTCTTCATTCTGCAGGTTACCAATGCTGGCACATTGGCTTTATGCCGATGACTAAAAGTCTATAAGATTATTAACGGGGATGATACCATACAAACTGGTTTCTCAAAGCCTCAACTTTTTTCCGTACTTTCTATAGAATGAGCATGCAATTTGTGTGGAATTAAGAGCAGGGATGCATCTTTGTCTTACAACATTCACATTAGGGATAGCAATTATGTTTGCGATGACTGATTCCATAATTATGGAGGAGCTTGTAACACTGACAATGGAAGAGCGAGTTGGTCTGGACAGAAAAGATGAATGGGTGACTATAGGGGTACCATTACCTAGAGGCAAAGCCAGTTCCACGGATCAGCTTGTAGCTCTAAGGGATGGCGAACCAGTAGCCGCTGAGATTCTGCCTGTCAACAGGTGGTGGGAGGATGGCTCTCTCCGCTGGGTGCATATCATCTTTCCCGCTGACTGTCCTGCCAGAAGCAAGGCTTCTGTATCCCTCGCTTTAACCCGAAATGAGCACTAGAAGAAGGTGATATAGAGATGGAATTATGCGGAATGATAGCTGCCGGGGTCCAGTTGATGGGTCTAGCTATGTTTGGTACGACGCACGCAGATTAGCCCCAATATCAGCACGATGCCCGGCGTCCTGGGTTCACTGCTGAGGAGATACATCCGCCATACAAGGTTGCCTGGAGACAGTGCTTTCTGCCTAATCGAGTAGCAGCCGTTCAGTCTGTCATCGCGACATGGTTTAGGCTTAAAGCATCAGGCAAAACTGTGGAGGAGGAATGAGAGATATGAAGAGATGCATGACCTGGATAAAGTCGTTTCTAATACTTGCTGGGATTCTGAGTATAAACTCCGTAGGTTTGGCGGGAGTGGATGGTGTCCATGTTGTAAAGGGGGACGAGAACATGAAAAACCAATTAAACCAGACGGATGGACCTGCCCGTGTCGTGCTTGAGGGCGTTCCCCGTATCGGTTGGGGCACAGGGACAGCAGTTGGTTCTGTGACTACGTTTCCTATGTCGCTATGGGCATGCATGGAATTCATGGGTGAGAGCTATCCTGTGGAATATGTCTTTGCCACTTCAGGCGCAGCCTTCCGGCTTTTCTGGAAACCGAACTGGTATGCTGACAACGTTGGTATTGAATGGACAGAAGATCCGCGCGAATCATATCTCCACGCTCTAGAAGCCCTGGGCTATGAAAGCGAATACATCAGTAAGGAAGAGGATCGTGACAACGCGTCATACTTCCGCAGGCGCATCATCGAAAGCATTCGCGACAAGGGCCGTCCTGTCATCGCTCAAGGCGTCATCGGTCCACCTGAGTGGTGCATCATAGCCGGCTATGATGAATACGGGGAGATCCTCATGGGATGGAATTACTTCCAGGGAGGCCCGGGAGCTGAGCTTGAGCCATCGGGCTACTTCTGCAAGCGGAACTGGTTTGAGGATACACATAACCTCGTCATCATCGGCGAAAAGCAGGAGCTACCCCCGCTTGGGGAAAGGTATCAGGAGACACTGCAATTTGCTACCCAGATTGTGCGCACACCAGTAACGCGTGACCGTCCCAGTGGACTGGCGGCTTACACAGCCTGGGCAGAGGCACTGCTGCGCGATGAGGATTTCCCGGCGGGTGATGTGGCTATAGCCAGACAGCACCTGCAAAGCCATGACGAGAACATGAACGTTGTGGGAGAGGGTCGCTGGTGTGCATGGCGATTCCTGAGGCAAGCGGCAGAAGATATGCCTGCTATATCAGACGACCTGATGGAAGCGGCAAAATGCTATGAGGCGGAATATATGCTCATGTGTCAGGGGTGGAATCTCATGGGTGGTCTGGGCTCGTATTCACAGGACCAGGGAGTGAAGTTCGCGGATCCCACTATTCGCCGTCAGATCTCTTCCCTGATCCTACAGGCTCGCGGCAAAGATGAGGAAGCCGTGAGACATATCGAACGAGCATTGGAGAGATGGACTGCCCCAATTCCGAAGGCACTAACATACGAAGACGATACACCGATGGTGCTGATCCCCGCGGGTGAGTTCCAGATGGGAGATGTCTTCAGTGAAGGAGGAACCGATGAGCGGCCGATACATACAGTCTATGTGGATGCCTTCTACATAGATACACATGAAGTAACTAACGCTCAATACCGCCGATTCGTGCAGGCCACCGGGCATAGGGCGCCGGAAGGCTTCGGCTATGTAAACGGCGAATGGGTTGGATTCAAGCCGTGGTTGGACGAGAACTTCAATGGCGATGACCAGCCCGTCGTGTGTGTAAGCTGGGTGGATGCGAGAGCATACTGCGAATGGGCGGGGAAGCGACTTCCCACAGAAGCAGAATGGGAGAAGGCAGCAAGAGGGGGATTGGTGGGGAGGAAGTTCCCCTGGGGAAACGAAGCTCCAGATGGCACTCAATGCAATTTTGCTGATGGTAATGCTGATGATGGCTATCAATATACCTCTTCTGTGGGTAGCTTCGCCCCCAATGGCTATGGCCTTTACGATATGGCAGGCAACGTCTGGGAGTGGTGCTCAGACTGGTATGATCCGGCTTACTATTCAAAGTCACCCAGAGAGAATCCAGCGGGACCGAGTTCGGGAACCAGCCGGGTTCTGCGCGGGGGTTCGTGGAATCTGAATTCCTACTATATGCGCGTGTCATTCCGCTTCCCCGGCGTTCCGGAGCATTCACACGGCGTTGCGGAGCATTCGTGCAATTTCGTTGGTTTCCGCTGCGCCCAGGGTGCCAAACCTTAGTCCCAAATATGCCAAACAGTAATAGCAATATGAAAGGAGCGAGGCAAATGGACAGACGAAGCTTCTTGAAAGCGGCAATCGCTGGAGCGGCCGCCGCTTCACTGCAAAAGGGTCACTACACAATAGCAGAGGAGATAGAACCAGAAATGGAATCGCGGGATCGTAAAGACAGTATTTTCGAGATCATACACTACCACCATGAAATCATGGTAGGTACATCTTATGAAGTTGGCAAAATGCAGGGGGAGTTCCTCAAGGAAACCGGGTGGGGCGTCTTTTCTTATGAACCACCCGAGTCCGGTAAGGCATTCAGGGAAACCCAACAGCTATACGATGAATTCTGTCCGGGACTAAATGACGAGATACAGGGAATTGCTGATGGTCTTGGTCTGCCGCCCGAGAAGGTAACGTTCTGCGCCGTAGTAACCCATGGGTGTAGCCATATGACGGTTCTTCCTTCCATGACTGAAGGCGAGCATGTCTATGTTGCGAGAAGTTATGAGTTCAGCCGTGGTGATGCGGATCTCCGTCTATGCACAGCACGAGTGAAAGGAAAAGCGGCTCATATCGGTTTCTCTGAATTGCTATGCGGACGTAATGACGGGATCAATAACTACGGCCTGTGTGTGACGATGTCAGGCTCATGGGGTGGAGTTCCAGAGGAATCTAAGATGGCTAAAGGATTCCATTATGCTATAGGGATCCGTGCTTTGCTTGACAACTGTAGGACCACGAATGAGGCAGTTGATTTCCTGCAACATATACCCATTGGATCTGCCGTCAATATCATTGTTGCAGACAGATCAGGTAGTGCAGCACTTGTCGAGATTGCCGGTCGTAAGCGGGCAACGAAGACGATCAGCAGCGATACACCCGAGCAATACCTGATTTCCACAAACAAGTATAACTTGCTCGATATTCCTATCCAGAGTCAAGAAGCAATTCAGAACACAACCATTCGGTATGATGCAGCCGAGAGATGGTTGAAAGCAAACGCTGGCAGAATCAGCAAAGAGGCATTAAGAGGGTTCCTCACCAAGGAATACCCGGAAGGTTTCTGCGGTGATGTGACATTGTGGTCTATGGTATTCGATGCTTCGGATGGAACTGTCGAGATACGCTTTGGTCCTCCTCCATACAACGGATGGCACTTTTTTACACTCGATGGCCCGGTCGGTATGAGAGAGTATATGGCAGTGTTCCCCGGCAAGAAAACCTAATATACGCTGTTTTTGCTAGGTTTTATCTTGCCAAAAGTGACAGAAAAAGGAGATGGAAACATGAAGAACATCCCAGAGTCAGTCACTCGCGAGGCTGCGAAACTGTTTGGAGTAGATGAATCCAGGCTTACTTTCCTTAAAGCGGGAGCAGATGATGGAACTCTATACGAATACAATGATGAGAAACCATGGATTCTCAAAATCATAACCATGCACGAATCAGAACCTGATCAGGTAAAGCGCACCACTGAGCGACTCAAGCTTTTCAACTACCTTGGGTCAAACGGAGTCAGTGTCGTGTATCCTCATCCTTCCAAAGAAGGAAATCTCTGGGAGCGCATTGAGTCTGGGGATATGGTCTATATTGCTTACATCATGAGCAAGGCTTCCGGCCAGCATGTTGATATACAGGATCCCGACAAATGGAATGAAACGTTCTTCACCAGATGGGGAAACGTAATAGGAGAATTTCATGCCTGGGCACGGAAGTATCCCAACTGGCAGGGGTCACTAGAAGGAGAATCCTCCAATCTGCCATTACTGGGGTGGCAACAGGAGTGGGAGTTCTTTGATAGTGTATGCCAGGACGATGCCGTAAGAGGGAAATGGCGCGACTTGAGAAGGCATTTGGACCAACTTCCCATAGAACGTGACTGCTTTGGCTTTATCCATAACGACCCTCATCATGGCAATTTGCTCATTGATGGAAACCGAGTTACGCTGCTGGACTTTGATGTAACCAGATGCGGTTGGTTTATGACTGACATAGCTATCGCGGTGCACAGCGCGATCTGGTCAAACGAAGGCGCTTTTGAGCAATCACAGAAAGATGGAGGGTTTGCTAAACGGTTCCTTGATTCATTTATGACCGGGTATGAGCGTGCAAACCACATTGATCAAACATGGTTCGATCATCTGGAAACGTTCCTGAACTATCGCCGGATCCTGTTATACATTGTCTTTCTATGTCAGCATTTTGACAATCTGGACGTGTGGCGTGAAAGTATCATTCATGACGCTCCGATTTTCTCGAAATAACTGCAACTGCGCCCATCTCATACCAAATTCTGAAAGATAAGCGGTTCGATAGGAACGGTGTGAAGGAGGTAGACCATGCTGTATGAATTAATCTGTTCGGTGAATCAACGTCTGGTAATGGGTGAAAACGTGGATGAAGAGGAGAAACGACAGATTATTGATGCCATTCTCTCTGAACCGGATTACACTCACATGGTATCCAAAGAGAAGTATGTTACGGCCAGACTCTCGCAAGCTATGTATCCTGAGATATTTACCATGCAAGAGAGACCGGGTAAGCTTCGTCTCTTCACCGGTGAGTTGCCAAAAACGATGATCCTCTTATATAATTCATACGAACTTGAATCAGCCCGTCTGCTTGCTCTGTGGGCAAGAGGACAGGATAAGGTTGAGACTATCCTGGATTTGATTGAGCACAGACTGAATAAGACGTGCTTCGGCTTCTTCTGTCCTAAAGGAGAAGGGCCTGGCGCCTCAATAGCGGTTCTTCGATTCTGGGCAGCGTATAAACCGGGTGATGTGGATCGTCAGAGGAAGATAATGGCTGGTTTCAGGCATCATCGTGACGGTCATGGCTCGTGGACTAAAGGCTTAACCGTTCCTTACTTCTATTTGCTGAGCGCTTTCCCAGAATGTGTCTATGAGGTGGTGAAAGAAGAGCTTCAATATTGCTCTGATCGATTGTGGGATCTTCTACACAAGGCGTGGTTAGACCAGCCGTATAACCTCCTCAGAAAGCATGTTGTCAAGAATGCTTTATCTCGTGTTCCAGGATATGAGTTTGTAGCGGGAACCGATTTCTA
>Ga0209636_10008958_pt1 | contig 10197 bp, 8 predicted proteins | sample DeeMarSWOR152_54_FD_187464 | JGI IMG/M metagenome (GOLD analysis project Ga0209636, IMG submission 187464) | Marine sediment microbial communities from White Oak River estuary, North Carolina - WOR-1-52-54 (SPAdes) (version 2) | ecosystem: Environmental > Aquatic > Marine > Intertidal zone >... | reverse complement strand
AGCAAACTACAGTTTATCGGATTTGCTTAAGGCTTCATGGATGCGTTCCTCGATAAAACTGGCGCTTATAGCAACGGTCGCAGGAGTAATCGTGCTCTGGCTTCTGAAAGTCTTCAACATCGCAGGAACACAACTGTTCTCGGACACAGGAGCATTTTTTGCAAATTACGGGCTTGCAGGCATTTTCCTCGTAACCATCGCAGCTGGAACAATCCTGCCTTTGGGAAGCCCAGCCTTCGTTGTAGCCGCAGCCCTTTCATTCGTCGACCCCATACTGCTCATACTCGTAGCCACCACAGGCTTCACCATAGGCATGACCATCAACTACGGCTTGGCATACCGCCTCGGAAGACCCTACGTCCAAAAAAGAATATCCGCTGAGCGTCTCGAAGAAATGACACATGTGTGGAACAAGTGGGGTTGGATAATCTACGTCGTATTCGGGTTAATCCCAGTCTTACCCGTGGAGCTGCTTGCCTTCGTTTGCGGGTTCCTCAAGACGCGCATAACCACCTTCCTAGCGCTAAGCTTCGTGCCCAGACTCATCATTTTCGCAATCCTAGTCTACTTCGGACAACAAATGGGCGCTTGGCTCGGCACCACTTAACAGCTTTCTCGAATTCACCAGCTGTGAAATCAGAAAAATGCGCACATTTTAATTACTGGAAACGGCTACATACACAGCCATAAGGCATCATGGAGAAACAACACCATGGTTTCATTAAGAGCTTTAGCTCCTTCACTTACACGAATTACAATTGCTGGAGCAGTAGGCGCCGCACTACACGTCGGCCAAGGAAACTGTGACCTAATAGACGCAAAAGCAGTAGAATTCTCAAGAGCAGTCCTGGCGCAAACAGACATAGAAGGCGAAGTCATCTGCTGCGAAGGCCCAAAAGACCACGCACCAGCATTCACCACAAGAGAAAGAGTAGGCACAGGTCGAGGACCCCGAGTGGAATTCGTCGTAGACCCAGTGGACGGCACAACCGCAGCGTCTAAAGGCAGAAAAGACGCCATATCCGCCTTGGCTTGCGCCCCCGCAGGCTGCTTTCAAGTTCTCCCTGATGACGGTTACTACTTCAAAGTCGCCACCGACTACCACTCCATCGGCAAAATTTCCATAGACATGCCCATCGAAACAATCGTCCGCACAGTAGCGCGAGAGAAAAACTTGCCTCTGTCAAATTTGACTGTGATAATGCTGGAACGCGAGAGACACTTAGAAATGCTGAAGACCCTCAGAAAACTCGGAGTGCGCATTATACTGATACCCGACGGCGACATCGCAGCCGCCGTTGTTTCGTGTATCCCTCAATCTGGCGTTGACCTGCTTTTGGGCGCTGGCGCAGGTCCAGAAGCAACGATTGCAGCGACAGCCGTGAAGTGCTTGGGTGGAACCATGCTTGTAAAAGTCTGGCAGGACAAAAAAGACGACCCCAAACGGCTGGAAAGGCTAAAGCTGGTAGGAGTTGACGTGGATAAGACTTATACTCAGGATGAGTTGGCAAAGGGCAAAGAACTTGTCTTTGCAGCTTCAGGCGTCACAAAAGGTGAACTCTTGGACGGAGTGCGCCTAATTCCAAACGGCGCAGTTGTACAGTCAATTTGCATGCGGCTGCCAAGCGGAACCGTGGAAAGGTCTGAAACAACCCTGCGCTTTAAGGGGCATCCAGTTTACAAGCAGTTCTTAACTCCTTAAAACCACGTCAAGGAGCAAGAATAGGCAACAGGTAAGTTTAAACTGAACGCTTAAGCTGGGCAACCAGCCAATAAACTACCCTTTATGTTTAATTGACGTTTTCTAGTGGTTAGCCGTGTATTGATGGCGTTTTGAGACGGTGAAGTGATCGGGCTTGTACTGTTGTGTGATTTTTTGTCTATACCCCCTCTACATATAGAAAGATTATATAGTTCTGATCAGAAGCGTTGTGGGTTCGTTTGAGATAGGTTTTTATCAGTTATACGATTCAGTTTAAGTTATGCCTGAACGGGAAGAGCGGGTTCGGTTTGCTGCGTTCTTGAATTTCGCCTTCACTATAGTAGAGATTATTGGCGGTTTCTGGACCAACAGTTTAGCGATACTTTCTGATGCGTTACATGACTTTGGCGATAGCATAGCCTTACTCGTCTCGTGGCTCTTCGAACGAGGAGCCAAAAAGTCACCTGACGCAAGGTATACGTTCGGATATCAAAGGCTCTCTCTATTTTCCGCACTCTTCGCCGCATCCATCCTAATCGGAGGCTCAATCGTAATAATATTTCAAGCCATACCCAGATTCTTTAACCCCGTACCAGTAAACGCTTTTGGCATGGTGGGCATAGCCTTTTTAGGAATCGTATTCAATGGTGCAGGCTTCTTTCTACTGAAAAAGGGTGAAAGCCTAAACGAAAAAGTTCTTTCATGGCACCTTTTAGAAGATGTGTTAGGATGGGTTGGCATTCTTATTGGCGGCGTAATCATCTACTTCTGGAAATTTTATTTGGTAGACCCAATAATGACCGTTGGTTTAACAGCTTTCATTCTTTACAACGTAACCAAAAACTTGAGAGAAGCAATAAACATCCTCCTCCAAGGAGTGCCAAAACACATCAACCTTGAGGCAGTCAAACAGGACGTCAAAGCAATTAAAGGAGTACTTGGAATACATGACGTCCACATCTGGTCATTAGAAGGAGAAACAGATGTCTTCACAGCACACGTAGTATTAGACGATGAGACCCTCAAAAAACAACCTGACCAAACCAAACAAACCATAAAAGAAACACTCCTAAAACATCATATAGAACACTCCACAATCGAACTTGAAAGCCAGTATCAATGCGCAGGTATGGTATGCGAAGAACGGCACATAAACAACGGATGAGCAAGAAAAGCGCTGCCGGATAGACCCCCTCTATAGGTTTCTGCAATGATTGGCTATTAGACGGCAAATATGAGGCATTATGGTCAATTTTTAAGCAGAGTGGAAGTAACACGTTGCACGTTGAAAAGGTGCCTGTGACTAGCTGTTTAGTCTTTTTCGAGTCCTATTTTTCTTAGATGCTGCCTGAAGCGAGAATGATGACAACGAGGACTGTTACCACGGCTGCTAAGGGGTAGAGGACAGAAAACGATTTACCTATGCGTCACCATTCACTTCTAAGATGATGCCAAATGATAGCCAAAAGCATCTTAGACTTAATTGGCAACACGCCGATGGTGCACATAAACCACCTGAACACAAACCCCAACGTCGAAATGTACGTGAAACTCGAAAAATTCAACATCGGCGGCTCCGTCAAAGACCGCATAGCCAAATACATGATAGAACAAGCCGAAAAGACGGGACAACTCAACAAAGACAAAATCGTCATAGAACCCACCAGCGGCAACACAGGCATAGGCTTAGCCCTAGTCTGCCGCGTAAAAGGCTATAATCTCTTCCTCGTCATGCCAGAAAACATGACCATGGAAAGACGACAAATCCTCAACGCCATCGGCGCAAAAATCATCCTAAGCGAAGGCGACAAAGGCATGAACGGCGCAGAAGACCTTGCACGCAAAATAGTCAGCCAAAGCCCAGACGCATACTTCATGCCCAACCAATTCGCCAACCAAGCCAACATGCTCGCACATTACGAGACCACCGCGGAAGAAATCTGGAAAGACACGAAGGGCAGAGTAACGCATTTCGTAGCGGGAATCGGCACCACAGGCACCCTCATGGGCGTCTCCAAGCGGCTTAAAGAATACAACCCTTCTATCCAGATAATCGCCGTGGAACCCGAAAAAGACACAAACATACAAGGCTTAAAAAACCTAGAAACCCAATACATCCCAGAAATCTGGAAAAAAGAACACGTAGACGAAATCCACAAAGTACACCCGAAAAAAGCAGAAGAAGCCGCACGACTTCTCGCACTTCAAGAAGGCATCTTCGTCGGACCAAGCTCAGGCGCCATATTCCACATAGCCCTAAAAAAGGCAAGTGAAATCAAAAAAGGCGTCATAGTCGCCATCGCCCCCGACGGCGGAGAAAAATACCTGTCCACAACACTCTGCGACCCCATCCTCTGCCTGAAATGCGCACGAAAATACGGCATCCGATGCTCCTACATCGACGGCAGCCCCATATCAAAAGCACCGTCCAAAATAACAAAACGCGCGAAATCACGAAAGAAAAATTAGGCGGCAGTTCTCAAAATCGGCCGCTATATCCATATCGCCTGCGTCTTCTAAGGTAGAGCAGCAAAAGTAAGCAGACAACAGCCACAATCACAACTATAGCAACGACCAATAAGGTTGGGAAAGCCTCTGGCTGCTTTATGCTGAAGTGAACCGTTTCTGACGCTCCAACGTTTCCCGCATCATCCCAAGCGTACACTACTATGTTGTGCGCTCCGTCAGATAACTCAGTCAACGTCATGTTCCCAGAAACCGTTACGTTCCCTTGCCCATCCAAACTATACGCGACCTGCGAAAACGACTCGTTAACCGCGAAATCTAACGGCACCTCAGACGTGTCGTAGGTTGAAGCCTCTGGAGACAAAATCAAAACGCTTGGCGGAGTCGTATCAATGGTGAAGTTGACGAACGCGTAACTGGTATACTCCATAGGGATAAAAAGCAAATCCGGATTCGGAACCTCTTCAGTCGCCTGAACCAATATCACGTGATTCCCTTCTGGTATTCCTGTCAAGTCGCAAGAGAAAGCGAGCGATTGCACCGCGATACGCTTGAAATCTCCGTACGTGTTATTTTTCCCATCAACGTAAGTCCTGTTCTGCTGCCAATCTCCCCGATAATAAACCGCATTTACATTCATCTTAGAAAGCAGTTCAGAACTGTTTATTCTCGGATCGATCACATTGCCGACTCTCACGGTAAAGGAGAGAGTGATGTTGTTTGTGGCTTGGGTTTTGTTCTCTGGAGAAACTATTGTTATTACAGGCGGCTCAGCAAAAGCGTCAGGTTCCGCCATTACCAATTTGGTAGATTGCACTCCAACTACCGCTAACATCAAGAGCGTTAAGACCAAAAACAGCGCTATTGCTCTCTTCATAACCATCGATCAAAAGTAATGCGGAACTTGCTTTTACTTTTTACGGAACAATCGCCCTGCTCAGAAAAAGGAAGTAAGAAATTATCGGGTAGTTTCCAAAATTATCGGATAAATCTCCTTATTGCATACTTCTGGTGACTTCACCCGCGCCAATCTTCCCTTTTTCTTTTTTTGATCAAGTTTGAAATTAGAATTACTTTGGTTTTGTCAAGAAATCTTGATAAAAACGCTTTTATCAGAATTTGACCCAACATGTCTCTTGGGTGAGGGTAATAGCAGTTTCTTTATCTATGGGTAAGTTTGTTGCTGGGATTGTCATTGCAATTTTGGTTTCAAGCGCTATTTCCATCGGGGTTTCCACGATGCTAATGGCTGGTCCACAAGGTCCAGAAGGTCCACAGGGTCCGCAAGGCGAAACTGGACCGCAAGGTGCACAGGGTCCGCAAGGCGAAACTGGAGCTACTGGACCAGCTGGAGCAGCGGGACCCGCAGGCACAATTGGACCAGAAGGACCGCAGGGTGAGCAGGGACCTTACGCGCCTGATTATGACAGTGGCTGGGTAGACATAACCGATAAAGCTGGCGAATATTTCACCGTCACCCACAACTTGGGCAGCACAGATGTGATTGTGGATATAACGGGTAAGGTAACGGCAGACGGCGGGGCACATCAGAGGCATTTGGGATTAACGGGCTTCATACCCGGCTTTGAGGAAACATACGGTGGAACAAACAAGGATTATGCGCAGTCTGTGATTGCGACTAGTGACGGAGGATACGCAATAACAGGCTACACGGCTTCTTTTGGTGGTGGAGGCGGTGATTTTTGGTTGGTAAAGACTGATTCAGCTGGCAACGAGCAGTGGAGTCAAACGTACGGCGGAATAGGAGGTGATGTTGGGCAGTCTGTTGTGCAGACTAGTGACGGAGGATACGCAATAACAGGCTACACAAATTATGGCGCTGGAAGTGATGTTTGGTTGGTAAAGACGGATTCAGCTGGGGTCGCGCAGTGGAACCAAACGTACGGAGGACCAAACGATGATGTTGGGTGGTCTGTGGTGCAGACGAGCGACGGAGGATACGCAATAGCAGGCTTCACACAATCATATGGTGCTGGCGGCAATGATTTTTGGCTGGTAAAGACGGATGCTGCTGGTAATGCGCAGTGGAACCAAACATACGGAGGAACAAACATTGATCAAGGGTATTCTGTTGTTCAAACTACCGACGGAGGATACGCAATAGCGGGCTTAACTGATTCTTATGGCGCTGGTAGCGTGGATTTTTGGTTGGTTAAGACTGACTCATCTGGAATGGTGCAGTGGAATCAAACGTACGGCGGAACAACCAGTGATTTTGGGGTTTCTATGGTGCAGACTAGTGACGGCGGCTACGCCATAGCAGGGCGCACAAATTCTTATGGTGTTGGAAATGATTTTTGGCTGGTAAAGACCGATGCAAGCGGAACCATGCAGTGGAGCCAAACGTACGGAGGACCAAACTACGAGGAGGGACATTCTGTTGTTCAAACTACCGACGGGGGATACGCCATAGCGGGCCACACAACTTCCTATGGTGCTGGAGACTATGATATTTGGCTGGTTAAGACGGATGCCAGCGGAACGGTACAGTGGACGCAAACGTACGGCGGAACAGGCACTGATTATTGGGGGATTGTGGTCGAGACGAGTGACGGAGGATACGCTATAGCAGGAGTCACATGGTCTTACGGCGCTGGAATGGATGATTTTTGGCTCGTGAAGACGGATGTTGGGTCTGGCTTGGCTTGGACGGATTCCACAGCCAACACGATAACGCTGTACAGGGGCGCAACAGACATCTACTGGAAGTACGTACGCGTGCGCATATGGAAAATAGACTAAACACAACCCAGCAAACTTCTCTTTTTTCTTTTTTGCAGGGGGTGTTCGCTAAACCTTAACGCCTTCTGTTTTACCTATCAATAGCATGGACAAAAGGGTTAAGCTGCTCAGAAAGAGAAAGTAAAAAATTACTGGGTAGTTTCCAAAATTATCGGGTATATCTCCTTGTTCACGTATTCCACGTACTTGCTCTTATCCGTCAAATTGAAAATGGTCACCGAAGCGTCTCTTGTAACGCCCACCACATAGCCAGTCTCCTTCGACCGCGCAACCACGTACCACAAATCCCCATGCTTCGTGTAATCCTCAAACAACGTCGCATTTATCAGGTCAGGTCCGTAAAGCGACAGCTTATTCACGTTTGGGATGTCCACGTTGTCAAAGAAAGTTATTTTGGTGTCTTCAGGGTTTTTCAAGTGAAACTCCCGCAGCGTCTCAGGCGGAATACGCGCTTCCACTATGCTGCCTACCTTGTCGAAGAGGAGTTCGCTGAGCTTGTTCGCTATGAAATTCGCAACACGCTTCTTCTCCACAATCGTCAAGAACACTGTGCTGTCCACTTGGGCGAAGCTGAAAAGCGCCTCCACGGTGCGCGGCAAAGGCGCCGTTTTGCCCCTATGAAACACGTGCATAACGTAATCATGCGAATAAACGCCCGTGAGCGTGTTCTCCTTCGGCAAAAGTCCAACTACCTCCGTCACAAGCGTAAAGTTGTAGTCGCCCTCCTCGTAAGGCTCCTCAGTGCGGTAACCGTCAAGTTTCACGGCAACCTCAGCCAGGGGCAGTTGCTCCGAAAGCCTGAAGATTTTTCCTGCAACAACCATGTGCAACACCTTGTCCTCTAAAATGGTGCAAATCGCCGCTTATGAAACTTTGCTTAACACACACGCGGCTGTTCGAAAAAGGCAAAAATTTTCTGTCCGCATTGTAAAAACATAAATATGATATAAGATGATAAGAAGCCAAAACTGACCGTGGTGATGTGACATGCAGTTTGAGTTTAACGGGCAAACCGGCGTTATCAAAGACAAGGTAACTGGAGAAAGATGCGTCATATTAATGCAAATAAGAATGCAAGATATTTTATCAAGACTTTCGGAAATCTTTCAGTCAGGCGCAAAAGTCATTATCTTTGAAGCAAGCAAAGCAGCTGGTGAACAATTTGCAAAAGAGGCGCCTGAGGCGGCGAAAGCGGACATCCAACAGCTTTTGAACATAACCGTTCAAAGGTTCACAGAAGCTGGCTTGGGAAAAATAGAAGTTACAGAAGCCAACCTTGAAAAAGGAGAACTGAAATTTAGGATTTGGAACAATTTTTTCGCTGAAATCAAAAACAACGAAGAAGAAACATATTGCAACTGTATAGAAGGCTTCGTGTCTGGCATGTATGAACAGATTATGCATAAAACTCCAAAGACCCAAAAAACTAAATGCGTCGCGAATGGAGACCCTTACTGCGAGTGGCACATGGCTCTTAAGTGACGGCAAAAAGCTCTTCTTATCGCATGCCTAATTGTCTTAAACCTGTACTAATTGTTTTAATAAGAGAATTTTCACCTATTACGGCACGCTGTGCAAGAGGCTAAAAAACTGAGATGTTGATACAGGAAGTCATCTTGGAGAATTTCATGAGTTACGAGTACGCGAGGGTACCCTTTAAACCCGGCGTGAACGTCATCGGCGGACCCAACGGCGCAGGAAAATCCTCGCTTCTTTTGGCCATTTCAGTTGGTCTGGGGCAGTCGTACACGGAACGCTCAAGGAAGCTAAGCGACCTTATACGTTGGGGTAAGGATAGGGCTCGCGTTACGTTAATTTTGGACAACAGCAAAAGAGGTGGCAAACGTCCTGTTTCAAAGTACAGTAAAGACCAAATTTTTCTCACTCGTGTTTTGCGGAGGGACGGCAAGTACTGGTTTGAGCTTGAGAACCGTGCCGCCACCAAACAGGAGGTTGAACGCCTCTTAGGCAAGTTCGGCGTTGACCCTGATAACATGCTTATTATCATGCATCAGAATATGGTGGAGCAGTTCACGGTGCTCTCCAACTTGGAAAAGTTGCGCATGGTGGAAGCAGCCGTGGGTTTGGAACCGTTCCGCGAGAACGTGCTACAAGCCCAGCGCAAGCTAACGCGCATTCTCAGCCAAGAAGAATCCGTGAGCAAACTGTTGGAGTCCGCAGAGCAGACGCTCAACTATTGGCGCGAACAATACGCGAAATATCAGGAGAAGAAACAACTGCAAACTAAGCGGCGGTTCCTAGACCGTGAACTTGCGTGGGCAGAAGTGGAACGCCGCGAAGGCATACTCAAAGGGCTACAGGCAGACAGGCATAAAGAAGAAGAAATCCTGAACCGAATTGAAGAGGAAGCAAAAACTGCAAAGGGGCAACTTGAAGGTCAGCAGAGCCAGCAGAAAACGCTGAAGGACGAAATGAAGACGGTTTTCAGTGAGCGGCTCAGCCTTGAGCGCGGATTCGCCGAAAACGAGTCCACTTTTTCCATAGTTCAACAGTTGCTTGAAGAAGTCGCAGTTTTGGAGCCTGCAATCCAGAAAAGCGCAAGCCAGTTTAAGCTACTCAGAAACGAAAACCTGCGAGAGATGCTGGAAAACTCTCAGCAACACCTCTCCAAGATAAACGAAAAAGTAAAAGAAAACCAAACCAAAATGCAAAGCTTGGAAGAAGCATCTGAGAAAGTGACCAGTCAGGTTTTAGACAACCGCATCCAACTCGCCTTGTTGCAGTACCGCAGAGAAAACGTGGTGGCTGATTTGGAAAAAATAGACGCGGCACTTAAAGACACCAAATCCAGCCTGAACGCGGCTGTTGCGAAAGCAGAACAGTCAGGCGCCCGAATCGCCGTGCTAAAAAGTGCCGCGGAAATTCTCGACGAAATCCGCGTTACTGATGGACATTTAGCCGCGCTCGCGGACGTTTCAGAAGACATAGAACGCATGTACGAGTCTTACTCTAAGCTTTATTTGGAACTGAAGGAAAAGGCGCAGGTGGTTGCCGAAAACCGCGAAAAAACCCTTGAAGAAGTCAAAACGAGAATGCAAGCGTGGCGGAATGTGATGCAGAGCTTGTTGGAGCGCGTGAACTTGGAGTACCAGAAGATTATGGGTCAAACGTTGGCAACGGGCGAAGTGCGGCTTGCTAATGGACATGACATCGAAACCGCAGGCTTAGAGATTCTCGTGGGCTTTAAGGGCGGAAAACCCATGGCGTTAGACGCTTACACTCAAAGTGGCGGTGAAAGAACCACG
>Ga0209636_10008957_pt1 | contig 10198 bp, 11 predicted proteins | sample DeeMarSWOR152_54_FD_187464 | JGI IMG/M metagenome (GOLD analysis project Ga0209636, IMG submission 187464) | Marine sediment microbial communities from White Oak River estuary, North Carolina - WOR-1-52-54 (SPAdes) (version 2) | ecosystem: Environmental > Aquatic > Marine > Intertidal zone >... | reverse complement strand
ATGATTGTCTAAAACTCTATTTGTTCAGGAAAAAGGGGGGAATTGAAAAAGGATGCACCACAATTGACGTGTCAGACCTTATTTCCCCATCGGGGTTTTTTCTCTGTGAACAAGGATACTATGAGGCAAACAACTCCTTTATAGAAAGTTGTGTTGAGATGAAGAGACCGGTGATCAGTTGGGAAGACGGCCTTGACGCTATGAGATTGATAGAGGCGGCCCGGCTCTCTATGGATTTGAACAGAAAGGTTTCTTTAAACGAGGTAAAATGATGCAAAAAATCGATAAAATTATCCTTGGCTCCAATTCCTTTGAAGGAGTTGGCTATCTTTCTAGAGCTCAAACCCGTCACTATCTTGAATTTTTTAGCAAGAAAGAAAACATCATACCTATCCTGGAAGCGAGCTTTAATCTGGGCATAAAGAGTTTCATGTGTTCCAACAATTCGAACATCCTTTCGGCGTTGAAGAGCTTCACAAAAAGTCCAGATTTATCAATTTTTGCAGTGATCCCCAATGCCTACGAATACGCCCGAGAGTCAACCGAGAAGGGAGTATTGGGGGCCATCCTCAGTCGATCAAAAGAAATTGATCTGTACCGCAAAGTCAGGATGGGACTCCGGGCACTTCGAAAAATACAAGGAATCATAACCAAAGATTTACTGACTCTGCTGACCAATCTGATGGACTTTGAGATGGCCAGTTTTCATTCTCACAATGTCACTGGTGTCATTCTTCACGGTCAGGTTACAGACCTGGCTCTCTCCTCGAATAACAGGCAAATATTCGATGTCTATCAAGAGATAATCAGAGAAAGATACAAGGTCCAGCCTATCTTAGCTACTCACAATTTTGGCACACTGCTTCCCAAACTTATGGAGTGGAAAATAGAGCTTCCGATCTTGGCATCCTTCAACAAAAAAGGATTCATCATGAAACCCACTCAAGAGCAGTGCGAACGCCTGTTGGAAAACACGGATTATTTCGTAATCGCGAAAAAAGTCATGGCTGGAGGAAGGCTCTCTCCCGAAGAGGCCTTTCCCTATCTGCAAAACAAAAACATTGGTTCCGTTGTTTTGGGAGTCGGCTCTCTCTCCGAAACTTACCATACGCTTTCAGTGGCTAAATCTTCTTTTCTCAACCCTTAGCGAACCGAATCCATATCGACTGGAGTGTGAGCTTCACTGGAAAGATAGACAGCCTCGACGATCCGCTGCACGTGCAGTCCATCCTCCCAGCTGACTTCGGGCTTTTTCCCTTTTAAACAGCATGTAACAAAATGCCTGTCCTCCTCGTAAAAACCCTCGCTTCCCAGGTCAAAATGAGAGGTGCTCCCTAAATCAATTTTGTGGAGAGTTGTCCATCCTTCTTGATAGGGGGTAACGGCCCGGTGAAGATTCAGCTTGACATAATCGTTTGTAACTTCCATAAATCCATATTCGCCTTCTATGGAGATGTCGATGGTTGCTAGTCGATATCCCGGAATACTCCAATTGGCATCCAAGACGCCGCTCATTCCATTGGTATACTCGAAAAATATGCTTCCGCTGTCTTCAACTTGGGAATAAAAATTTAATGTTCGAGCGTAGACTCTTTGAGGAAAGCCAAAATACCAGATGGCTATATAGATCAAATGAGAGGCAATGTCGATAATAACCCCTCCTCCAGATTTTTTTTTATCGGTGAACCATCCCTTTTTTTTGCTGAGAACTTGGCTGAAATAGACGGAAATATTAAAGGAGTTTACCTTGCCCAGAAGTCCTCCTTTTAACAGTTCTTTTGCCTTCTTATAAAGGGGGATATGGGCAAGATTGAAGCCTGTGGCATGAAGGATATCCTTATCTTCCAGTAAAGTGACCATTTTTTTTGCAGATAACAGCGACTCTGCTAAGGGCTTTTCGACAAACAGGTTCAGATGATAGGCAAGGCATGTTTGTGCGATGGGCAGATGGGCAAACGGGGGTGTACAGATAAATACTGCCTCCAAATCCGCCTTCTCCAGCATTTGCTCGAGGTTATGGTAAAAAGGTACGTGCATGCCTGAATTAGCCACATATTTAGACAGTTTCCTGTTCGTGTCGTGAACAGATACGAGTTCTGCTTCTGGGATCATGTTGATCAATGCGGAATGAAGTATACCCATCTTCCCCAGCCCTACAACACCGGTTCTTATTCTCTTTTCCATGGCTGTTAGCTCTCTATATTTTATGCCTTTCCCCTTAAAAAATAAATCCCAAAGGGAAAATGCATAAGGAAAACAAATGTTTATTCATCTCTCCACTTCAGAGACGACTTGCCTTTGAACCTATCGATCAACAGGAATAATTACAGACTTATCCTCAATAAGAAGATATGTTCTTTTTGGTTAAAGAAGACCGTGAAGAATATCGAAGGCCGAAAAATTGAACTCGACAATATTGAGTATGATCAAGATGAAAGCAGTCATGTCGCTGCAGGTTATATTTACCGCAATTTATATGCGGAGTTTATTGAGCAGCTTGAGAAATATCACGAAAGACTCAAAACAACAATTTCAGAAACCGTCGAAATCAATACAGAGCTCAGCCGAAACTTAAACGCCCTCGGCTATACGAAGTAACGAGCCGTGTGCAATCTTTAAAAAAACACCTTAATAAATTAAAACCTGTGTTTGAACCTCGTTCGTGTTTCCCATTCCGGCTCCCCAAACCCGGCCATTTACTGTAAAAAAGTCCCCAACACCAGCTCTGACTTTAGACGTCACATCATAGGTATAAAGAATGATATATCCGGAATCGATAGTCTTTGTGGACTTTTTGTAAAAGCGACTTTTTCCATCATTGTACATCATCTCCATCTCAACAATCACCTTGACATCTTGATTCGAATAATTCACAACGGCAAACAAGATATCCCAGTCTTGGCTGCTCCTCCACTCACAAGCAAAGTCTAAAGCGGCCCAATCCGAATAGTCCGGGTAATAATTGGCAAGTCCAATGCAAAGGGCCTTCACATAGGGATTGTGATCTGGAGATTGAATCTGGGCCTTAACCGGAACATATCCTATGACATACTCTTTAAAGTCTGCCTCTTCAGGGTCGAATTCTGCTTCTTGAGCGACCTGATTCAGGACAGGAATTGCAAACAAAAGAATCATTACAGATGCAAAACAGAACTTTTTCATTTGTCCTCCTCCTTATTTTTTTCTCATATATATATAATTTTTACACATTTGTAAAGATCATTTTGTTAAGATTTTTGCTGGGAGCATTATAAGGACATTCAACTTGAATTCCAAATCATTTGATCTTAGGTCTATCATATGCTATAAAACCTCTGAAAATCAAACATTCTATGACAGAGCAAAAATTCATCTGTTACACACTTGATCTTGAACACGATTATGCAGGACTCTCTCCCACCGAAGAATACGAGACATTCTCCCATCCTAAGTCCCTAGAGAGGCTTTTGGAGATTGTCTGGAGGCATAAATTGAAGATCACTGTGTTTGTCACGGGGAAGGTTTTAGATCAGAGAAGAGACATTGTCGCGTTTTTCCAAGAGATCGGAGCAGAGATCGAACTCCACGGCTACCAACACATCATGTATCAACCAGACTGTGCACTCGAGGTTAAAAGGGGGGTAGAGGCTTATCAAAAATATTTCGGCAAAAGGCCTACTGGCTACCGCTCGCCTGGAGGTGTGATCAAACCGGTTTTGATGGAAGCCCTAGCCAAGCAGGGAATTCAGTATGATTCCAGCCTTATTCCTTCCTTCAGATGGAGAGTTTACAAGAACTTGAAAAGCTCGATCAAACCCTTCCACGATCCCGAATCTGGTCTCTTCGAACTGCCGATTGGTGTGGTACCCAGGGTACGCATTCCAATTGCTGCAAGTTATATACGGTTGTTAGGATTCTCTGTGTATAGACTGCTTTTCGCTCTCTTCGGCACTCCCACACCTCTTGTCTACCTTTTTCATCTTGTGGATCTGATCCCAACCGAGATGCGAAAAGAACTGCCGGTGTTCTGGCGTATGATTTATGCAAAGGGGCAAAAAAAAGGATTCGAAGTCTTCGAAGCCACTGTCATCTATTTTGAAAAACTGGGATATAGGTCAGAGTTTATGAGCAGCCTGTACAAAAGATACACACCATGTCCTGAGGGTAGAATTACGGCCAAGCAATCCATAAAGGCAGAGTCCTAAAATTCATACTCGAAAAATTCGAGACCATCCCCGTAATAGCGAGAATCGATGTCGTGTCCCCGAGACGAGAAGGCTTTTGATGGCTAAAGACCTCTCTGTTGATGATTTTCTAGCGGACAACACATATCAAGAATTTTCTCTGAGCGTAGACTTAAGCAGGCCATTGAACCTTCGTTTGCGTGTCTACTCCGATGGGACGGCTTTCTTTTGGATTGACTGCATCAGGATTAAAAGAATATCTGAGGTTTGACAATCTGTTACAAGTTCAGTATTTTAACCTTGATTTTTTTCACAGCCCCATAACGTCATCGATGAAAACATGAAAATACTTGCTCTTATCCTGGCCTATAATGAAGAGAAGACCATCCTGGATGTGATCAAAGAGACAAAAATCGAACTTCCAGAGGCCGATATCCTGGTCGTCAATGATGGCTCTACGGACAGAACCAAAGAGCTCTTAGACAAAAGAAGAGATATTATTGTCCTGCATCATCCTTTTAACATGGGAATCGGGGGAGCCATCTGGACGGGATTCAATTTTTTCTCCAGAAAAGACTATGAGTACCTGGTGAGGATAGATGGAGACGGCCAGCACCTGCCTTCTCAGGCAAAGGAACTGCTCGAGCCGCTGGCTCGGAAAGAAGCCGATCTTGTCATTGGCTCCCGCTTTATCACCCGAGAAGGTTATCTTAGTTCTTTTGGTCGGAGAGGAGGGATAAAGCTTTTAAACCTACTGACAACATTCATGCTCAAGCAGAAGATCACTGACAACACCTCTGGATTTAGGGCCTATAACCGAACATCTGTCTGTCTGTTGGCAGAGGATTATCCGTTTGACTACCCTGAGCCTATCGAGGTCTACATCCTCAGCAGAAAAGGGCTGAAAATCAAGGAAGTCTCGGCAAAAATGAGGCAACGAGAGGGGGGAGTCACCTCTATCGGTGTTTTGCATACGTATTATTATCTGGTGAAAGTCTTGCTCACCATACTGGTGAATTTTCTATACGGAGGAAAAAAATGAATCCTTATCCGCTCGGCACCGTCCAAATTCTCAGCATCCTGTTTTCTCTTTCTCTGCTGGCTTTGATCATCGTTTTGATAAGAAGAAAAAAGATCAGAGAAGAATATGCCATCCTCTGGATTGTCATTTTTTTGGCTTTTTTTCTCCTCTCTGTATTCAGAGGCCTGATAGATAATATTTCATCGCTGTTGGGGATTCAGTACCAGCCCGCATCGCTTTTCCTCATCCTGATAGGCTTCCTCTTTCTGCTGGTGTTTCATTTTTCACTCGTGATCTCTGATATGAAAAAGAAGATCAACGCTCTTGCCATGACCCTAGCAATCTTGGAAGAATCGGTTACCAAGGAACAAAAAAATTCTTCCTAACCTCTTCTCTCTTTGATCTTTTTCGCAGGTACCCCAACCATGATCGAATAGGAGGGAAAAGACTTGGTTACAACTGCCCCAGCGCCAACAACACAGCCTTTCCCCAAGGAAGTACCGTCAAGCACGATCACAGAGGCACCAAGCCAGCAGTCCTCACCGATAGCGATACCTCCCTTTCTCACAGAAGGCTGGAACATGATAGGGATGTCTGTTCTCTCGAAGCTGTGATTTCCTCCGGCTACCAAATAGCAGTGGCCAGCCAAAAAAGAATACGAACCCACAGCGATTTTTGTCTCTGATAGAAGGGAGCAGCCTGCAGAAATGTTGGCATAATCCCCTAACTCGATTGTGCCACCTTTACAGCTGAGGATGGTGTTTCTGCCCACGATGACGTTCGCGCCGATAAGGATTCCATCAGCTCCCTCTCCTTTAGCGTCTAAAACAGCGTAGTCATCTATGAATGAGTTGTCTCCGATCTGTATCTTATGGGGATTCCGGAGTGTGATGTGGTGGCCAAAGACAGCTCCCTTTCCCACTTTGCCGATGATCATCGGGTAGAAAACCTTTCTTAAGAGCAGGCCCAATGCACCGGGAATCCAGGAGAACAGAAAGATGATGGATTCATACTTTACAATCTGCCAGAAGTTTCTTTTTCCGATGAACAGATCGATATATTTTTTTGATGCGGATTTGCTCTTGTCCATCAGGGTTTTTTGGACGCTGCCTTTGTAAGATTCTCGGGATTTTGCCATGTTTGAAGCTATCTTACGTTAAATCCTGATAGAGCGCAAGACCCCGTCTGTCGCTGATAACAGGGCAGCAGTCAAACAGATGGATTCCTCAGCACCTGGATTTTGCGTGCCAGTTAGCTCACCAGATATTATTTGGTCTGTTTATTCAGTCTTTTGGTCAGAGAAACAAATCTTAGATAATCGGTGATTCCAGGTTCAAAGTAATGGGGGTGTTTCTTCATGTGCCGGTATTCGTCGAAAGCATGAACATCCTTTTCTTCTTTAGAAACCATATCAATGGCCTTGGATATGTTCTTGTCCGCCAAAAGGATGACTGAGAACAGGATATGGGGTAGGTCAATTTTTTCGAGCTCGAAGATATTGAGAAAATCCTGGATGACGATATCGCCACCGTCAGCTATTTTTGATACATGATGGATGCTGATTCCCAGAGAATCGAAATTTCCCTCCAGAAATGAGCCTTGTTGTTTTTTAGAGAAGAAAAAAATTCCTCTCTGAGATTCTTGCCATCCCATTCCTCCGAGCTTCACCATCTCTCAGATTTCTGGTATAGTCTTCAAAGAAAATGAATATATTGAGATGTTCATGACATGAAGAAATCCAAGAGAAAAGCCTTGGGACAGCATTTCCTGACGGATCAAAATGTTCTCAGAAGAATTATCAGGGTCATCGATCCACAGCCAGAGGACCTCCTCATAGAAATCGGTGCAGGAAGAGGTGTTTTGACCTTTCCCTTAGTAAAAAAAGGAGCTCGAGTCATTGCCATCGAAAAAGACAGAGCCCTGATTCCTCATCTGAAAAGACGGGTTTTCCCCAACCTGACAGTTCTCGAAGAGGATGTTCTTCAGGTTAATTTCGAAGATCTTGTTCAAAAAGAGCGCGCAAAGTTGGTCGGAAACCTTCCTTATTCCATCTCCTCTCCTCTGCTCTCTAAAGTGATGGATAACAGAAATCTTTTTTCTGTATGCACGTTTCTCCTCCAAAAAGAATTCGCTCTAAGACTCTGTGCTCAACCTGGAACGAAAAAGTACGCCCCTCTCTCCATCCTCTTCCAGAATATTTTTTCCATTCAACTTCTTTTCCAGGTCTCCTCTTCTTCCTTTTCCCCCCCGCCTCAGGTCAATTCTGCTCTGGTTTCACTGATCAACAGGCCCCATCCTCAATTTGCCATCTCTGACCAGGAACGGTTCCAAAAATTCCTCAAACTAGCTTTCCGAAGCCGGAGAAAAAAACTTGTGAACAACTTGAAAAATATTTCCATCTCTATATCCGATATAAAGAAATCTCTGTATAGATGTGGAATCGAAGAATGCATGCGGCCCGAAGAAGTGACATTATCCCAGTTCGTGGCCCTTTTTAACGTACTGCAATCTGAAAATATGATATAATCTTGGTGATGACACAGAGGAAGCGAAGAAAAAAAACCAGTACTCTCAGAAAAACAAAAAGAAAAAAACACGTCAAAACCTCTGAGATCAGCGGAACCCTTCTTGTGTTGCTCTCTCTTTTTCTTCTGATCAGCCTGATCAGTTATGACTCCCAGGATCCTTCCTGGGCAAGCACAGCATCCAGCCAGACAAAGGCGAAAAATTATGCAGGAAAGGTAGGTGCCTCCTCTGCTGAAATTCTGCTTCAAATTTTTGGCTTCACCTCTTTTGTGATCCCTTTCTTTGTGCTCTATCTCGGGGTTCAGGCTTTCTTCCCAAAGGAACAGAAACGCTTTCTTGTAAAAACCGGCGGGCTCGTATTCCTTCTTCTCAGCCTCAGCGCACTTTTCTCTACTTTGTTCCCAGAGACAAATTGGCGGGGAGCCATGCTCTTACCGGGGGGGTTGACCGGAAATGTTCTCGCTTCTTTTTTGTTCCGGTTTTTCAACCACACCGGAACGCTCCTTCTTCTTTTTGGCCTGATCATTCTCTTCCTTATCTTTTCAATCCATCTCTCCATAGGTAAGATTTTTTACTTCATATCCGGTATTTTCCAGTTCATCTTCAAGGAAGTCAGGTTGCGGATTACCCGATACCAAAAGGCCAAACGCCGAGAAAAGATGAAAAAAAGAGTGATCGAAAAATATGCCGCTCCGAAACCAGACGAAAAAAAAGAAAAGAAAGCAGAAAAAATAAAAAAACGGGAAGAAAGAGAGAAGAAAAAAAAGGATAAAAAAGCACCCAGGAAGGCTGCCGCCATCGAACCGCCGCCTCCTCCACGACCCCAAGAAAAACTCCTGTTTCCCGAAATGGAAAAAAAGGGAGACTACAACTTCCCACCTCTCAGCCTGCTCGACTCTGGCAAAGAATCTGAGCAGATCGACAAGAACGAGCTGTATGAAAAGAAGCAGGCGATCGAAGAAAAATTGCAGGAATTCCGGATAGAAGGAGAAGTCAAAGAATACCACCCCGGCCCAGTCATCACTACCTATGAATATTATCCGCAGCCCGGAATCAAAGTGAGTCAAGTGGCCAACTGTGCAGAAGACCTATCCCTGGCTCTGGGGGCTGAATCCGTGAGAATTCAGAGGATCCCGGGAAAGTCATCCTTAGGAATCGAGGTTCCAAACAACAAGAGGGAAATCATAAAAGTCTTGGACATCATTCAAACGGAAAAATTCCTTAAATCCCCTTCCAAACTGACTTTGGCTTTGGGAAAAACCATCCATGGGGAGCCTTATGTCTCGGACCTCTCCATAATGCCTCATCTCCTGATTGCAGGAGCGACTGGAACGGGTAAGAGTGTGGCCCTCAATTCCATCATCACCAGCATCCTTTACAAAGCCACCCCTGAGGAAGTGAAACTCATCCTGATTGACCCTAAACGGTTGGAGTTTTCGATATACGATGGCATCCCCCACCTTATCTGTCCTGTGGTGAGAGACCCCAGAAAAGCAGAGGCTGTGCTTCTGGATTCCATCAAAAAAATGGAGGCTCGCTACCATAACCTGGCGCTCTTGAGGGTCAGAAACATCGAACAGTACAACCAGCAGGTTCGAAAACTTCTTAGGGAACAAAGGGGAAAATTGACAGAGGAAGAGAAAGAAACTCTCAAGCCCCTCCCCTACCTTGTCATCATCATCGACGAGCTGGCTGAACTGATGATGATCGGAGCACAGGAAGTGGAATACTGTATCGCCCGGCTTGCCCAACTGGCCCGAGCAGTTGGTATCCATTTGGTGATGGCCACCCAGCGGCCCTCTATCGATGTGATCACTGGCACGATCAAAAACAATTTTTCGAGCCGTATTGCCTTCCGTGTGCCTTCCAAGGTCGACTCGCGCATCATCATCGATACATCAGGAGCTGAAAAACTCCTGGGCATGGGAGACATGCTGTTCATGCCCCCCAATTATCCCCGTATCCTCCGGCTCCACTGTTCCTTCATCTCTCTCCCCGAGATCACCCGCCTGGTCAAGTTCGTTAAAGAACAGGGAAAACCGAGTTATGACGAAAAAATCATCCACGTTCTCAAAAGCCCGACAGCCCAATTGATACAGGAGTCAGAAGAAAAGGATCCTTTTTTCGAAAAAGCTGTTGAGCTTATCCTCCTGACCGGACAAGCTTCCGCATCCTACCTGCAAAGGAAGCTCAAATTGGGATATGCCCGGGCTGCACGGATACTCGATCAGATGGAACAGGAGGGGATTGTCGGCCCTTCGGAAGGAAGCAAGCCCAGAGAAATTTTGGTCAGCGCCGATGCCTACCTGAGGAAGCACGACAGGGGGGATTGATTGCTCCGCCGAAGACGAAAAACAAAAGAGGTCAAAAAGGCACTTGGCGATGCAAACCTCCAGGAAGCTCTCCAAAAGGCATCCTCCCATCACTTCGCAAAGTTTGAGGCAACCAAGAACGAAATCTCCTGGGAAGAGATAAAAGAAAAAGCCCA
>Ga0209636_10008956_pt1 | contig 10198 bp, 8 predicted proteins | sample DeeMarSWOR152_54_FD_187464 | JGI IMG/M metagenome (GOLD analysis project Ga0209636, IMG submission 187464) | Marine sediment microbial communities from White Oak River estuary, North Carolina - WOR-1-52-54 (SPAdes) (version 2) | ecosystem: Environmental > Aquatic > Marine > Intertidal zone >... | reverse complement strand
ACCGCCGATATCGGGCACAACGTGCAACTGAACGAGGCCGTTTTCCAGCACGTAAGCCCTCCACCCCCTGTAAACAGACGCCCGCGCCTTCTGAGACGCAGTGACATCAGGTTGTACTTTCCTGTCCTGCTCACTAATTGACCACCGATTCACGTTTTCACAGATCGTTTTGCGGAAGAGCTCAAGTTCTGCCGTGTTATACGGGTGATGATCCTGATGATAGAGGTCGTGCTGCCAAACGGGCGGATCAGGCTGTCCGGGTCGGTGGCCCCAATTCAGGTGCGTCTGTGTCTTCCCGTTGACCAATCCCCAATGCATGCAGCCCACCTTCTCCCTCGCAAACACCGGCAGACAGGTTTCTGCGAGCGATCCGCGGCCGCGATTCAGCCATTCCGTGTTGATGATTGGACGGCCGTACTTCGCCAGTGACGCAATATGCTTGGCTAAGTGATCGGCGGCGCTGTAGTCATGGAAGGTGATAATGTCGCTGTTGGCGAAGATCACGCGGTTGAGCGCTTCGTCGCCGTTCCATTGCCCAACGGTCAGCGGCTGCAACGGTTTCACGTCACGCGCCCATCGAAACACCTCTTCGACCAGCGGGATCGACGTATTGCCCAGCCCACCGTTGGTCGGCTCGTTATACAGGTCCCACACCCACACACGGGCGTCATCCTTAAATGTGGAAATGACGTCTTTGACGTATCTTTCCAGACGCGGCCACGTCTTCGGATCGCGCACCATGTCGTGACCGGGGCTGGGCGTCCAGCCGTTGGCATACCAACCCTCGAGCACTTCCGGCTGATGACCATAGGTTGGATTCTTGAGTTTCTCATCCGATCCGAATGCACAGTCGTCGAACAGCGTGAACATCACCTTGATGCCGCGCTTGTCACAGATCGAAAGGAAGGATTCCAGACGCTTCGTAAAGACCGTGGGATCATGCTCCCAGACCACGAACGGCAGCACGACCCGTAGGCAGTTGAACCCGACCCCCTCGGCTAAGGCCAATTCCTTGTCGATTAGTTCCGTGTCGTAGGCATAGGGCATCCACATCTCGGTATAGCTGATCGCATTGGCCGGTATGTAGTTGAACCCACAGGGCCAGGGTTGGCTGTTGAACCACTGCCTGGCTCTTTTTGCAGGCCAGCGTGGTTGCCTACCTCGCTTCACAGACTCTTTAGGTTCGCTTGGTTCAGTGACAGGGTAGAGTGGATCAAGACCTATTCCCAGGTCTATATACTGTCCGCCCGTCGTCTGTACACATTTTACCGCTAACAGATTCGTACCTGGTCTTAGGGCTTTTTCCAGAGACTCAGTGACGTCATAAGCTGTCAATCGGCCCAGATAACCGACGTCCTCATAGATGAGTTGGCTGTTCAAATAGACTTCCACATCTTCATCATGATGAATCTTCAATGTTGCGGTATTGAATTTGACATTTGGATCATAATGGATCATTTTCCGTAACCAGATGGCTGCCGTTTTCCATTCTGTTTTGGCCTTGCGAGTCGCAATGTCACTGGTCCCGAATGGGCCTTGGCCCTTTTTCCAATTTGAATCATCAAAGCTCGCTTTCTGCCATCCCGCCTCCGGCTCATCAAATGTATACTTCCAAGTCTGTTCTGAGCTTATGGAAGTCGGCAGCAAAACCTTAGGCTTGTGAAATGAAAACCGTCTGATTAGTGGAATCTCCGCGGGGTTATGAGGGGTCCCGTCGGGGCTCAGTATGTCATGGTGCCACACCTTTGGAGCCGGATCGTTCGGTTTGGATCCCCAAGGCATATATGTCTGTGTCCGACCCGCCACCAGTCCCCAATTGTACCAGCCAATTTTGTGTTCGGCAAAAATCGGCAGAAACACATCAAAGGATGAACCGCGCACTCGCGTCAGACATTCGGTGCAGATTATCGGCCGTCCATACGAAGAACATATCTTTATCTTGTAGAGCAGTCCATCGGCCCGATCGTAACCGTGGAATGAAAGCACATCCGACAATTCCATCAGCCGCTGCTGAATCCTACTTTCAAGATTTGTCCAGGCTCCTATGGTGAGAGGTTGTTGAGGCTTAGTTTCTCTGGCCCAGGCAAAGGCGGCCTCGGCCAAGGGCAAGCTTTTGGCGCCTATCCCTCGGGCATAGGGTTCATTATACAGATCCCATATCAGCACCCGGTCATCGCGGCCAAAGCGGCCGACAATAGCCTTGATATACTGTTCCAGATAGGGCCATACCGCCTTATCGGTCACACTCTCATGGCCTGGACTTGCCATCCACTGACCGTTATGCACGCCTGGTACCGGATCTTTCTGGGGGCCCAGGTAGGGCTCAACTCCAGAGAACTGACAATCGCAGAATGGTACAAACATAACCTTGATCTTATGCTTGTCTGCGATTTGAAGGAATTGATCCATCCGCTGAGTCGTCCCATCCGGATCATGCATCCACACCAGAAACTGCAGAAATACCCGTATATTGTTATATCCACACCCCCGGGCCCAGCCCAATTCCTGATCAATTGTCTCGGGGTCAAACGTCTCAGCTTGCCACATTTCCGTTGAATTGACTGACGTACGCGGATTGTAATTACACCCCTTGATCGGACCGATTGAATTATACCATTTCCAGACTTCTTCTATCGGCCACTGTCCCGGCACTAGCTTCCCTCCCTGCGCCACCGTGTCCATGCTCGCTGTGAATCCAAATACCAATCCCAAACACAGCAATCGCTTCAAAACACCGCTCTTTGTCATTTGCCTAAATCCTTTTCTTACCGACATTGCCCATATGACTTTGACTTGGCCCCCTATATCGGTCCAGCCGCTACGAGAGTATTTCGGGGCGTATGATACAAGCTGCTGCGCGGCCGGTAGTTGATTGTAATCCGTCCGCCAGTGATCCACAATATACCTCAATTCATCAATGCTCAGGAATATGGTGGGACGGCACCTGTCGGCAGAGGCGGGGTACTTAACCTTGAGCGATGGAAACTCTGTTGTACAAACCTGAAAGGAAGAGGACACTGAATCCGTGCGCGCAAAAGCGGCGTTTTTAGGCCAAAAATCCGGCTTGGCTGTTGTACTTGTGCAGGATGTTTTGCGGTTGAAGACATCCTAATTCATCGACGGAAGGTCTCTGAGCCGCAGAGAAAAAGCCGAACATAGCAAATTCAATGTCTGCAAGTTCACCTCAGCGAGCTGCTTCACCATGCTCTCCTAACCAGAGGAAGCTATTGCTCGGAAAGTGGACCGCGCGTATGATCTGTTCTACAGTGAATGGACGGCTGTCCTGCCGATTCAGTTGAACCTCAAGAACAGAGTGTTTGATTCAACACAATTCCTTGCGTACACTACACAAGCTAAGAGACCATATTGCATTGGACCGATGAGACTCAACAAAGAGGATGTTCAATGAATCGCAGGCATTTTCTTCTCGGTTCAGCTCTGCTGGCGATAGGCTGTGGCGATGCCGTGCGTGCAGAATCGAAGCGCCCTGCGGGTATTGTTCCGATCATAGACACGCATCAACATCTGTGGAATCTGCGCCAGTTTCGATTGCCCTGGCTCAAGGCAGGCGGTGAGTTGACACGAGATTTTACGCTGGCCGACTACGAGAAGGCGAGAAAGGGTCTGGGGATCACGAAGGCAATCTACATGGAGGTCGCTGTTGCACCCGAACAGAAGCTGGCCGAGGCAAAACACATCATCCAGGTATGCGAGGACGACAGCAACCCCACCTGTGCAGCCGTGATCGGCGGATTGGTTTCGGAGGGCAGCTTTGAGGGCTACATTCTCCAATTCAAAGGCAATCCCTATATCAAGGGCGTGCGACATGGGCTGAACAATCCGGGTCAATTGGAAGATGGTCGGCTGATTAAGAATCTGCGACTGCTCGGCAGGCTGAACATGAGTTTTGATCTGCTTATACCGCCCAGATTAATCAGGCAAGCGGCGAAGCTGGTCGAGCGATGCAGAGACACAAGATTCATTCTGGACCATTGTGGTAATGCCGATCCGCTGGCATTCGATCGCAAGCTGGATTGGGGCCGAGAGCCACAGCATGATGCTGACCAGTGGAAACGCGATATTGGTACACTGGCCACGCAGACAAACGTGATCTGCAAGATCAGTGGAATCATTGCTCGCGTTCCAAAAGGTAAGGCGAGCGCCGAAGTCCTCGCGCCAATTGTGACGCATTGCCTGGACACGTTTGGGCCGGATCAGGTCGTTTTTGGCAGCGACTGGCCGGTCTGCACTCGTGGAGCGCCACTGCACGTGTGGACTAATCTGCTGCGTGAGATCGTGCGAAAACGATCTTCTGAGGAGAGGCGCAAGCTTTTCTGGAGTAACGCACATCACTTCTATGGCCTTTCGTGAGGGTGTCCCTGCTGAAAACTCTGTTTCCGTTTATCTTCAGGGTATATATAGCATCGTTCTCTCTCGTGGAGGTAATGGTAATCTAAGGAATATAGGCACCAGTCACCCATGAAGATCAACGGCCTTTTAATCGTGTCATAGCGACGTCAGCCACGTTAGAAGCATTGGAGAAAATCCTACGCGCACGCTTGACAACATAGCGGGGAAGGTCGGTGACAACACGAGACTCTTCCAAAGCCATGAATTTCGAGAAGGCTTCATCTAAGGAAATTGTCGGATCCGCGCCGTTCTTCAGGCTTCTTTCGTACCAGCGGTGTGTGGCTCTGCAGGTTCCGGGGTCTGTTTCCCGCAGGATTCCAAATACAACGTGGTAGACCTCTTCGGCAAGCACGCTCGGTTTGTCAAACCCGGGCTGGTAGATCGTGATTCCGATTCGGCCTGTATCCTTGTGGATTGAGGTACAGCCTTGAATGACGAACCGTTGGCCCTCTGCTTGTCTTTGCTTTGTCCAGATCTCTCCGTTCGACCGGACTGCGATATCGGTGGAGGCAGCCGGCGAAGGGTTTGTCTCTCACGTAGGAACGAAGCTTTTCAAGCCTGAAGCTGGTGCAGGGCCCCTCACTCCTTACTGTCCTGCTCTATTTTTCGGAGCAATCTGCGTAAAGTCTCGAACTCGCGCCTGCTGATTCTGTCTGCATCTATGAACAGCAATATTCTTGGCATACGGCTCATGTGTGTATGTGAAAGTCTGATTTAAAAACGCTGAGGCGTGCTGTGGGCAAGAGGTCAACGCTGCCTTCAGCAGCATTTAGCGGAGGGGGCAAGCCCCCTTTTTCATCCCCCCGCGCACGAGCTCGGAAAACATTATAACCGCCCGCTGACAGACGACTATGACAAGCGAGGCGGCCGGTATAAAGTTTTCGGGCTTCACCCAACGAGTTCGTGCTGTCTGCTCGCATCAGGACAATCATTTTGGCGAGCAGTGTAATCAGAATCGAATACATGGAGGGCTGGCAAAGTCCTACGTCAAAGCAAGGTGACAGTAATGTTCCGGAGGTGAGTTGTATGATGGAAACCAAATGTAAAAGGCAGGCAGAGAAGCTGGGCTTTATGGCTGAAGACGTGCGCTCGCTTATTGTGCTTGCCGAGCAGGTTCGCCAGGACCTGAAGGATGAGGCTGTCTGGGGGAAGCCAGACGACCCTGAGCAGTTGAGCAAAGAAGTCAGAGAGGTTGAAACAACCATCTCCGCCCTGAAGTCGTGTCTGGCAGCTATAGACAGCGGCCGGCTAACCGAGGAATCGGATAGCCGGTTCGATTTCACTGATGAACAGTGTGTGCTGTGTCCCAGGTGCCTCAGCGATGAACTCGAAGAGCAAGAAGGCGGGCATTCGTGGGATGTAGGCAGATACTGGAAGTGCGGGGATTGCGCAGCCCGGTTTGAAATCCGTCAAATCGCTCGGGAGGTGGATCCGGCATGACTATAGCTGCAAGGTTGTTAGCTGAGACTTCCTGTGAATCTGAAAGGATTCGCATCAAGCGGAAACTCTTCAGAATGACGGGGAGGTGTGAGGCATGAAGAAAGTCAGATGCCCTGGCTGCGGAAGCACCGTATTCTACAGGAGAATGACCGAGCCGGTGGAACTGCGGATCTGCAAAGTCGGGTTTCAGAGTGTCGTTGTAGACGCGTCCTGTGATGCCCAGCCTGAGTACTGGTGCTCCGACTGCGACAGAGGCCTTGAGGCAGATGATATCAACGGCTCCGAAATCATAGCACGAGGTGAAGTTGCCCGGTACACGGCTTGTATTTTCGAGCCGACAGACGTGATTGAGGTGCGACGGCTGCCTTGCGGACGGAGCACCTGGCACCGGGCGTACAAGCTTGCTGATGCTGCTGGGGCTCTGCTCAGTGATAATGAACATGATAAGCATATCTACGCAGGAGCCAATCCCAGGCGTGCCCGAGGTGGAACAAGGAGCAGAGACGTGGCCTGTGCCCGGTGTTTGTTTGTGGACTTCGATGGAATTGGCCCCGATGCCGCCCGAGACAAATGGCAAAAGGCTGGTTTGCCGGCGCCAACGTTGACGATAGCCTCCGGGCACGGTGCTCACGCCTATTGGTGGCTGACTGAGGCGATAACCGACCTGCCGCTCTGGTCGAGTCTCCAGAAGAAGCTGATTGCCTTGCTTGATTCGGATAGAGCCATCCACGACCCTGCACGCATAATGCGATTGCCCGGCTTTGTCAACCACAAAGAGCCTGTGGCAGCGTGTCATATCGTTGATGGTGATCCGAGACGAATCTACGATTTGAACTCCTTGATGCCGGCATTGAACACTGCACGGGCGCAGTTTACAGACGGGAATGAATTGCAGAGGCCAGTCAATCTCCTGCCAAAGATGAAAACGCGATTTGGTGGAAACCTCAATCCTGTGAAGGAGAAGGCACTGTTGGCTGCTAATTGGGCGGGCGTGGCTAAGGGACAGCGTAACTGCAAGGCTTTTCAGCACGCGGCCTTTTTGGTCAATGACCTATCTCTCAGCGATGAGCAGGCATGGTCAATCATGCGGGAATGGAATCGCAAGAACAGACCACCGCTGTCGGGATGGGAATTGCGGCGGGTCATGTGTAATGCCCGCTATTACGGTAAGCATGCGGCCGCCACTGCCGTTGCTTGACGGTACTGATTGTGATCTCTGCCTTGAGGAACTTTCTTGCCCGCGCTGATTTCTCTGCCAGCAATCACCCTTGTCAATACACTTGAGTTTGCCTGAGCTCACTCATTCTGCCTTCCGCCCTGCGGGCGCCTGCGAGAATCGTGATAACGCAGATGGCTCGCTCAGGCTCATTGCAACCGGGAAGGTGATTGTCCTATGCAAGAAATCAGTAATGCAAAGCCAGGAAGCAGTTGTCAGAGCATCTTGAAGCTTATCAGGTCGAAGGTAACCCGAGGACCGCCGATGCTGGTTGTGCTTTGCGGACCGTCGCACAGCGGCAAGAGCACATTTTCAGAGGGGCTTCGCAGCGATTTCACTGTTGTAAGCACGGATGAGGTCAGGCGGCAGCTAGGAGTCGGATTCAGACGTTGGCGTGACGAGCCTAAGGTATGGGAAGGGTTTGAAGCCGTGAAATGCCAAGCTCTGAAATCAGGGCAAGACGTTGTGTTGGACGCTTGCCATTTAACGCCGGGAGCCAGATGGCATTCAGTGCAAGGCCCTAACGGCCGGCACAGGAAGATATGCATCGTATTTGATTTGCCTTGGCGAACCATCCGGGAGAGATGTCTCAAAGAGAAAAGGGTGTCCTTGCCGGAGGTGGAACGGATGTGGAAGGACTTTCAGAAGAGCAGGCCCACGCGGAGGAAATTGAAGTCTGACGGTTTTGATGAGGCATATTCTGTGAATGGGCAATAAGCTTGAACTGTAGCCTGTGAAAACCCATGCAGAGTATTGTCATGCTGCATGGGGAGACGTGTCTGACGCGGTATCCCTCTGTTGTTTCCTTGAAAAGCCAACAGGTTAAGCCCAGAGTTGTATCTTGCTCTCTGGCGTCTATAATAATGATAGCTTGCCAACGGTAGAGGCGGATCAGTGGGCTCGTGAAGTAATAAGTGTATTTTGCCGTAATCGCTGAGGAGAATAGCTAAAGGTGCGGTTTGGAGAGAAAATAAACACATTTCTGGGAGGACGAGAACGATGGCATTTGAAAGCAGGGCAGTCACTCTGAGAATGCTTGAGCGGTCCCTGATAGTCTTGGGTGGAATCCTTTCAGTCTTCTTGGGCTACCGTTTATTTGTGCTGGGTATCGACAATACACAAGGCGAAGCCATAGCATTCGGTATTGAGCTTCGGAATTTTGGCCCCGGGCTCTTCTTCGCAGCGCTTGGCGCCGTTGTCCTCGTAACCTCCATGCGAGCAGCCATACGCACGGGTGCGGAATCAGCAGTACAGCCAGCGTCTGAGCCTGTGCGTGACCAGCGGGTCAAACAGCGAACAAAGAGGGCTGTGTTTTTTGGGATCGAAGACCCGAGTCGGAATCTGAAGCAATGGTCGGCAACGAGCTTCTTTCTGGAAACAAGGGATCTGCTGAGACGGCTACAACAAGGAGATGCGCCAGATAAGTTGTTGGACACCCGTCGGTCGCTCCAGGATAAGCTTGATTCGATTACCATGACGCAGCAGGAATATGAACGCTACCAGGTGCTTACCAATAAGGTGCCTCTTACTGCCGATGAACAGAAGGAATACGAGAAGTTGGAAACACGACTGTTTCCCTGAGCGTCTGCCGAATCGAATTGAAGGTAAGGTTAGACATTGCCGTGTGCAGGTGATTGAACAGAAACGGCGGATATAAGGCACGTCAGACCTGACAATCTCCTTGGAAGGCTGACCCAATGGCCAGATCACATTATTCCGGCGGTCCCACGGCCCAGGCGCTAATGCTGGAGTTGCCGCGGCCCTTTGATAGCTCCTACCAATCGGATGTGGACTGCTACAAGCGGGATATGGAACTCATACTTGAAAGGTTGGCGGTTCGCGCGACCGCTGAGACAAAAGCGGCCCTCACGGCACTCAAAACACGAATCACTAACAGGGGAAGGGCTGAAGCGATTACTCTCGAAGATACCGTACATGTCGACATCGCCCTGCTTGATCTGGTTTCTCTGTTGGCGCTTGAGTATGGTATCGCAGAGGTCAGATCGGACGACTACCACATGCTGGATTTTGAAGTCAGCTACAGTGTGGCGCTGTCAACCGATGAACGGCTGGAAGCCATAGATCCGTTTCTCCACGCGCAGCTCACAGATGAGCAAGCCAGGACACTCTGGGCAGATGTGCTCACCTGCCAGAAGGTGTTCTTCTGGAACACACTGGCATTCGTACTTGCGCACGAGGTCGGCCACATAGTCCTCCGGCACGAGGAAAAGCTAAGCCGCGATTTTCCATCTGAACAAGCACGTGAAGCTGCCAGGGATTCATGGAATCGGCTGCGGCAGGAAATGGAGCTGGAGGCGGACGGGTTCGCATCGGAACTGACACTCAACGCGTTGTTCCAGCCAGCGAATATGGTGCCGTGGTTCGGGCTCAATGAAGTGAGGAGGGTCTTTTACGGCGTATCCGCAGAGTACCCAAGTCCCGGGCAGCGGGAAGCGGCCGTTCGCGCAGCGTACGAACGCCTTCAGGACAGTGGTAGAATGGCGAATCCAGAGATGTCGTGGCCGGCACCGCTCGCACCGCATCGCGACATGAGGAAGGTTGATAAGACTGAGGGTCTGAAGAGAATCAGGGAGGTCCGAAATTTTCGCCGAGAGTTTCTGGCGGCGACCGATGAACAATTGGGCCAGCTTCTTGGTGCGGGCGCACCTGTGGATGAAGCGGTCGCCGCGATTGTTGAAATGGTTGAAACAAACAAATCAGTGCTGCAGGGGTCGTGCAAGAACCAAAAGGCACTTTCAGAGGTCTTGGCGATTCTTGATACCGAGGAGCCTATAAACGAGAGCCAGTCTGCGAGTATTCGTGCGCTGATCGGGAAAGCTCGCCCAGATCAGAGGTGTCTTGCGACCATCTTGGACCTGTTAGATAGCAAGCCTGTTGACTGGTCGCAGGTGAAGGCAACCGTTGAGCTGATGACGAAGCAAAGGCCGGAGCTCGCCATGGCGATCCAGTGGAAATACATGCTGGGCAACACGCGATTTCGCTGGGAAGCGGCGGTGTATGAAGCGTACACTCGCGCGGTAAGTGCAGCGGCCGACCAGCAACTTGCGTTCAAGCCGTACAAGGCTGGCATGCCTTTGCGGCATCCTGCACCTGCGAATGAAGATACGATAA
>Ga0209636_10008955_pt1 | contig 10198 bp, 8 predicted proteins | sample DeeMarSWOR152_54_FD_187464 | JGI IMG/M metagenome (GOLD analysis project Ga0209636, IMG submission 187464) | Marine sediment microbial communities from White Oak River estuary, North Carolina - WOR-1-52-54 (SPAdes) (version 2) | ecosystem: Environmental > Aquatic > Marine > Intertidal zone >... | reverse complement strand
CGACTATTCTCACAATCCGCAAGATATACGCAGACTAATGCAGTCAGCCCAGAGAGGATACGATTTAGTCATCGGTAGCAGATACTGCCCAGGCGGCGAGATTATCGGGTGGCACTTCGCCAGGTTGCTGATCAGCCGCTGCGCCAATCTCATTGCATCCACGGTGGTGGGGATGCGGCTTCATGACTGCACCAGCGGCTTCAGATGCTACACGTCGCGTTATGTGAAGAACGTCATAGAGAACCTGCACAGCCAAACGTACGAGATTCAGATTGAAACTGTGAAGCAGGCCAGAGCAAAAGGGCTTCGGGTGAAGGAAGTTCCAATAACATTCGTAAACAGAAAGAAGGGAAAATCAAAGCTTACGAAGAACGAAGTCCAAAGCTTCCTATCCTACATCGCACAAACCAAATTCTGCGGCTAGATACCATTCATATTGCATCATTCCAAGCTTAGGTTTCATGCATAGTGGTATAGGTTCCTCACTTACTTCTTCTTTGACTACGCTTATTCCTCCGGTAATAACGCACGTGCGCGCATCGATTCTTTGGAAGTGAGCATTCCTCCAAAACTAATGCACGCATGCGACCTGAAAGTTCAGGGATTCCACTGATTATTTGCACCAAAGAATGTTGTCTTGTTGAAAGCTAATGTTGATCGTTTTCTACATACGTAGTCAGCAATCGATGCACGCATGGACGCGGATCTTCCGTATCGTGCAGGCTAGATAATTTGTTGGGATGGGTAAGGCTTTTATAATCCATAGTGGCAAATCTGCCGTTCAAACATCATGAAACTAGGTACTGCCGAGTCAAATGACACATGCTGCAGAGGTAAACTCTTTTAGTGTCAAAATATTTCATGTATGAAGTAAAGGGAGAACGCAGTTTGTTTAGCCGAAGAACTTTGGCTTTGATTCGGCGAAAGGCTCTGAGAAGACGAGTTTGGTTTAAGGACTTAAGTCATATTGAGCGAGGACTAGTTGACCTCACTGTCAAATGTGTGAATCAGGTGCGAAGTTCAAGGCTGACAGCGATGCTGCGCGCTATAGTGGAGCGTTTGGAGACCGCGCTGAGAAGCAAAGTGGAACGATTGATCATGAAGGTTGGCTGGCCGTCAGCTCGAAGGATGGCCCACTTTGCGGTTTCTTGGGGGAACCTAGACGCATGGAATTGGGCTTCAGACGCCAAGTTTGCCAGATACCTGACCGTCGTTCATATCAATGATTCTGGAAGGTCTTTACGCTGAAGCCTCCATGTCCACCGCGATTCCCCTTTCTCGCATGCAGAAATGATTTTTGATGGAGCGATGAGCCGTGGCTGAGAGCGATATGAAAGAGGGGAGGGAGTCGGCGTTGCACGCGGTCAGCGGCGGACCATTGGTAGTGGGCATTCCCGCATATAACGAGGAGAAATCCATAGCAGGAGTTGTGATGAAGGCCATGAAGTATGCAGACAAAGTTGTGGTCTGTGACGACGGATCCTCTGACCTCACCCGATCCATTGCGGAGGCCTTAGGAGCTGAGGTGATCCGTCACGAAGAGAATTGTGGGTATGGCGTGGCCTTGCAGTCATTGTTCAATAGAGCAAAGGAGTTGGAGGCAGTTGTACTGGTTACTTTTGATGCCGATGGTCAGCATAGGGCTGAAGAGATCCCGTCGTTGGTGAAGCCACTTCAGCAGGACGAAGCCGACGTGGTTATCGGATCGAGATTACTCGATGAACATAGAGGTGAGAAAGCGGGGGCTTGGTATCGGAGGGCAGGCGTAAAACTAATTACCAAGATGAGCAATGCAACTTCGAAGCTTAGTTTGAAGGATGCTCAAAGCGGTTTTCGAGCCTACAATTGTCAAGCCTTGAAATGCTTATGCATGTCGGAAGAAGGGATGGGCGCCAGTGTGGAGATTCTGCTGCAGGCCAAGAACCACGGCTTGAGGGTTAAGGAAGTCTCTGCAACCTGCAACTATGACGGTGTGACAAACTCCAGCCATCCAGTCAGGCATGGAGCCAGCGTCTTAATGTCCCTCTTCAAGCTAATCGTGGAGGATAGACCATTAGCCTGTCTAGGATTTCCCGGAGCTATCTCGTTGGGCCTGGGCATATTTTTCAGCATTTGGACCCTTCGTGTATACGCTGTGGAACATCGAATCGTCACCAACCTAGCCTTGGCGGCTATGGCCTTCGTCCTCATAGGCTTCTTCTTTCTGTCCACCGCCATCACACTGTACGCTATACAGAGAGTAGGCAAGAAGATTAATCAGAATCGAGGTAGCCATTAGCCCCCAGTACTCTTGTCGTGGCAAGTTCTCAGGCTTTGTGAGGGGAATGCTGTAAATGAATGAAATGGCCGAGAAGAGAGTCTTGGTGACCGGTGGCGCCGGCTTCATGGGGTCAGAAGTTGTGAGGCAACTCGTTCATCAAAATGCGGATGTTACTGTTCTTGATGACTTCTCGTCGGGGAAGATGGACTACATCGAGAAATTCGATGGTGTGAAGGTCATTAAGGGTAATGTGTGCGACGATGAAACCGTCTCTGAAGGACTTGTAGATCAAGAATCAGTTATTCATCTAGCTGCCTTGCCGTTCATACCCGATTGTTACTACCACCCTGAAGAATTCTTCAAGGTCAATGCTATGGGGACTGTGAAGATGATGCAGGAGTCCATTCGATCCGAAACCGTGGAGAAGTTCGTTCACATTTCTTCAAGTGAGGTGTACGGCACAGCAAAGTATGTACCGATGGATGAGGATCATCCTACTCTCCCCCACTCAACATACGCCGTCAGCAAATTGGCTGCGGATCGAGCGATCTTCTCCATGCACAAGGAGCATGGTTTTCCCGCTGTGATAATCCGACCGTTCAACTCGTATGGGCCGAACATCACCCAACCATACATCGTGCCTGAGATCGCCCTGCAGCTTCTATCACCTAGCGACAGTGTGCAGTTGGGCAATGCAGGGAGCTCAAGGGATTTCACCTATGTGGAGGATACGGCGCGAGGCATAATTATGGCTTTGACCAGTAGCAACGCGGCTGGGGAGACGATGAATCTCGGCAGCGGCAGAGACGTGGAAATAAGAGAATTGGTTTTCCTGATGGCTAAGCTGTTGGGGAAACAGGTCAAGATCGAGAGAGATTCTACTCGCCTCAGACCTTATGATGTGGATCGCCTCTTGTGTGACTCTGGCAAGGCAAAGAAGATGCTAGGATGGCAACCAGAAGTCTCGTTTGAAGACGGATTGAAGCGAACAATCAAGTGGATTTCTGGTAATTCCATCAGATTCAAAGGACCCTTCAAAGGGTGGTATTAATCTTATTACACGAAAACCTGATCATAGGCAAAACTGAGCGTTTGGATGCTCAGCGAAGTCTCACTAGTCGTCAGTGGAACTGTGTGAGCAGATTGATGACAGGGGGTCGAAATGGGATTTTTTGCAGGTAAGAAGATTCTTGTGACCGGTGGCGCCGGCTTTTTGGGATCCTTCATAGTTGAGAAGCTGACCAACGAGCGGGCAGTGAAGCCCAGCCAGATTAGGGTTCCACGAAGCAGCGAGAGCGATCTTAGAAGATGGGAGAACTGCGTCCGAGCGGTCAAAGGCATGGACGTCGTCATTCATTTGGCTGCCCGAGTCGGTGGCATCGGATTCAACAAGAAATATCCTGCAACTCTATTCTACGACAACGCAGTGATGGGCATCCAACTTATGGAAGCCGCCAGACGAGAAGAATTGGAGAAATTCATCGCGTTAGGAACCGTCTGCGCCTATCCTAAGTACACTCCGGTTCCCTTCAGAGAAGATGACTTATGGAATGGATATCCGGAGGAGACCAACGCGCCTTACGGGCTTGCCAAGAAGATCTTGTTGGTTCAAGCTCAAGCCTATAGACAACAATACGGTTTCAATGTAATCTACCTCTTGCCCGTGAATTTGTATGGACCGGGGGACAACTTCGATCCCGAAAGCGCCCACGTGATTCCGGCGCTCATAAAGAAGATGGTCGACGCGAAGCGGGAAGGAAAAAGCGAAGTTGTCGTGTGGGGCACTGGAAAAGTTTCCAGAGAGTTTCTCTACGTCGAAGATGCCGCCGAAGGAATTCTTCAGGCCACTGAGAAGTATAATAAAACCGACCCGGTCAATCTAGGTGTGGGCGAAGAGATCACAATACGAGAGCTTGTTGAGTTGATCGCAAGACTAACGGAGTATAGAGGGGAAATTGTTTGGGACTCCACGAAGCCAGACGGCCAACCGAGGAGGCGTCTTGACACGACTCGTGCCAAGCAAGAGTTTGGCTTTGAAGCGAAAACTCCCATTATAGATGGGCTCAAGAAAACGATTGATTGGTATCTCTCAACAAGAACCGGAAAGAATCAGGAAATGAAAGTCGCTTTACAGTGAATAAGACCCTATGCACGTCTTAACGATCGCTCAGTATTTTCCCCCGGACATGGGTGGAGGTAGCACCCGGGCTTCCAATGTCGTGAAAGGGCTACTAAACAAAGGTTGCAGAGTTACTGCAATCTGCGCTTTTCCTCATTACCCGCATGGCAAAGTGCCGACGAAATATAGGGGCAAGCTCATAGTGTGTGAACGAGCAGGCGATATGAAGGTGCTGCGCGTTTACGTTCCCTCAATACCCCACAGCAGTATAGCCAACAGGGTTATCCTACATGTATGTTTCATCGTCTCTTCTTTGTTCGCCTTGCCCTTCGTTGAGAATTTCGATATCATCTGGGCTGCCAATCCCAACCTTTTTTGTTTCTATTCGGCTCTTGTCTACGCCTTTATTAAGCAGAAGCCAATCGTCCGGAATGTCGACGATTTGTGGCCTGAAGTTTTCTATGAACTAGGTTTGGTGAAAACTGGACTAATGAGGATGTTACTTGACTTTCTGGCGTGGCTGTCTTATGTATTGCCTGCTGCCATCACCCCTATAAGCACTGGTTACAAGCGTAGAATAGTTGAGAAGTACGGAGTTCGTGCTCAGAGAGTACATGTTGTTGAGGTCGGCGTTGACTCAGTAGAGCCTCTGGATAGAAGTGAAAATGAAAAGAATCAGTTTGTTGTCTTGTATTCTGGAGTCTTAGGTTATGGCTACGATTTTGATATTGTTTTTGATGCTGCAAGGCTGTTGGAGAAGTATGAGAATATCGTTTTTGTGATTAGAGGGGTTGGAGAACTTGCTGTCGAGTTGCGTAAACGTATTAGGGAGCTTAATCTTGGAAATGTGGTTTTAGATACACAATTTCTCACCCCAGAAAAGCTGTCAGCTTTGTTAGATTCTGCTGATGCTTTTCTGCTTCCTATGGCTTCCCTGGGTGTGGTGGATGAAGGACTTCCAACAAAAGTTTTCGAGTATCAGGCATATGGAAAACCCATTGTCTGTGTTTCTGGTGGGGAGCCTGCTAGGTATATCGATGCTACTAGGTCGGGTTTGGTTGTGAACCCTGAGGATGCCTATGGTTTTGCAGAGGCGATTGTTAGGATTTATGAGGATAGGAATCTCGCAGCTAGGCTTGGATGGAATGGTTGGCGGTATGTTTCAGAGAATTTGACGGCAGAGAAAGTTGGTGCTCGTATGTGTAGATTATTGACTTCCATAGAGTCTAGGTAGTAGGTTTCGATCGATCGAGGCGACCTTGCCGCATATGCAGGTTTGATTTGTCATACAAAAAGTATGTTTTGTTGGCACTGAAATAACTCCATCTAACGGAGAAGTGTTTGTTGGAGGCCATGTTAACACTGTTGTCAGATTATCTAAGGGACTATCCCTTTTGGATTGGGAAGTACATATAGTTACTACTCATTCTCGATTCGATCGGTCAATTCGATTAGAGTTTGATTTCCCCTGGGCGAAAATACATTTGGTAGAAGTTGGTGGAAAATACGGCTCTCTGCGATATGGAGCCAACTTTCTTGTCAAGGCCGCTAGAGAAATCGAAGCTCTCAGCCGGAGCGAATCCTTTGATATCATACATACACATTCCGGTTTTTTTAGCATGGCAACTATTCCCGTCTTTATTAGGAAAAAACTGGGAATCTCTGCCATACATTCACTATACTGCCCCAGTTCTTTTTTTCCGGTAGGAGTGATACTAGACAAGTTCCTAATCAGAATACTGTCATCGGGTTTAGACAAGATAATCGCTGTTAGCAACAACGTTAAGAATTCGCTCTTGAACTGTGGTGTGAGTGAAGGCAGGATTGAGACAATTCCTCTTTGCGTCGACGTAGATTCATTCAATTCATCTCTTTCTAATGTTCAGAAACCGGAACGCATAACAGAAGAATCCAAAACTCAAGCCGTATTATTTGTGGGTAATGTAAGTAAGATTAAAGGTCTTGATATATTTCTAGAAGCAGCCGAGATAATTTCGCGTGAATACCAAAGCGCGGAATTCGTGATAGCACTACACGAACCACGTGAAACCATTAGAAGAGTCAGAGCTATGGTTTCGGATAGACTCAGTTCTCACGTAAAAGTCAGGGGGGTAGCAAGAAATATGCCAAGGTTAATCGCCAGTTCTGATATAGTGGTCACGCCTTTTAGAAGTACAAGAAATGTCAGCGATATTCCCCTTATAGCTTTAGAGGCAATGGCAGTGGGTAGACCGGTGGTTGCATCAAGAGTTGGAGGAATACGCGAGCTTATCTGCAATGGCGAAAACGGAATATTGTTGCAACAGAACCGCGCAGATTTGTTAGCAACTGCGATAGTAAATCTCCTCAAGAATCCAAGCTTGAGAAAGAAATTAGGCAAACGTGCGATCTCAACTATCAATCGTCGACACACTCACACTGAAGCATCTAGAAAACTTGACAACTTATACCAGAAAGTCATCGGAGGCTCTGGATAGTCATGCCACAAAGAACCGCTGAGTATGATTACGAAGCGTCAGCATATGAAAAAAGTAGATTTCATAGTAGATTGGGTATGCATCTTGATCACGTGCATAAAAAGATAGTTGCAGGCCTTATCAGCTCCAATGGGAAAATACTATTGGATGTGGGGATAGGAACCGGTCGTCTTGCGACATGGCTAGCAGAAAAAGGATTTGAAGTTGTCGGAGTAGATGTCTCTAAAGAAATGCTCAAGGAAGCAAAAAGAAAAACAAAGAGCTTGTCTGAAAACGTGCATTTAGTCCTAGGGGACGGTCACTTTCTTCCATTCAAGAAAGAAGTGTTTGACGGTTGTATATGCATAAACGTTGTGAATCATATCCCTCAAATTGACCGATTCTTAAAAGAAGTTCAGTACACAATAGAGCCAAGAGGTTTCTTCGTAGTGAATTTCCCCAATCTGCAAAGCCTCTACTTCCCCATAGCTATCATTGTCAACCTAAGGAAACATGCATTGTTAAAAAGACGCACAATCCGCAGCAGATGGTTTACTCCTTTAGAGATCAAGCGCTTAATAAGAAATGCTGGTTTCAACGTAAAAGAGGTCAAAACATGCGCGATAACATCCTCTATTCCGCTGGGAGACAAACTGGTGAGAATAATAGAAAGGGTGAACCTTCTACTTGTGGATTCTAGGTTGAAACACTTCGGCGGCAGCCTTTTCATCAGTGCCGATGTTTGCATGAAAAGACAGAGATCCTGTAAGCCCTTTATGAAGATGAAGTAAGATACATTGATGAAGACGTCGGGAAACTCATCGCATCACTGGAAGAAGAAAGTTCTCAAGAATCGCTGGTATTTTCCCTGGCAACCATGGACACGCATGTGAAAAGACCATCCAACTACATGACATCATTAAGGACTTCAAAGAAAAGGGGATTGATCAATGTGAAGAAAGAAGTCAGAGCGCAACTGATGGCAATCACAACAGACATCTAAAGAGCAAAGCTTTTCAACGAAACCAATGCATTTCGAAAGAAGCTTATAAAATCTATTAGATAGAATCGAAATCACTCTGGACACAAGAATTATAGGCGTAAGGCCTAGTTAGCGATGATATATGAATCTGTTCCTGGTTTATAGTGCTTTGATCACTCTATTTATTTCATTTTGCGCAGGTTTTCTTCTTTTTCATTTTCTGAAAATTCCAGTGCCTTCTGACTGGAATTTTGTCCTACTATTTCCTTTGCATGTGGCTTTGGGTATGATATGTCTTGTTGTAATTCTAGTGTCTCTTTCCATGGTGCATCTAGATTTTTTCGTCAGTTGCCTTGTAGCCTCTCTGCTATTGGCGGGTTTCTTGCTGGTCGTAAGCAAGAAAGCAAGCGGCCTGAGGAGCGCGGTAAAGAATCTCAGAGAGATCAGATTTCTGTTGCCACTTCTTCTTCTTAGTTTTTCTCTTTGTAGATTTCTCTATTTAGCGGTGAATATGGGTTGGGCACCATACGTTGACTCGCAGACACATGGTTTGTATACAAGCCTTGTCCTCTATCACAGAGGATTCCCCTCTTCTTTCTATCCCGTGGGGAATGTGTCTCTTAATCCTTTTCGATATCCACTAGGTTATCATACACTCAGTGCATTTGTTTCCATGTTGACTGGCGTATATCCTGGACAGTCCACTCTAGTCGTGGGCACTGTGATTGTTTCACTGTTACCATCTCTACTCTACGCCGTAGTTTATTTCTGTTCGAAATCCATTGGATTGTCGTTCCTGGCATTCTTGTTTGCCTTTTTCTTGCCCGGCAATTCCCCCACGTTATGGAGGCCAAGTCATGACTTGCTCTTAGGCAATTTTCTTGTCGGCACCTATCCAAATATGTTTGGGAACATGATTTTTCTTGTTTTTGTCGTCTTAGCAGTAGGTTTTGACGGCATATTGCGGTGCTCTCTTAGAAAAACCTCCTTCCTTTACGGTCTTCTAATAGTGGCTTTGGTAGCAAGCTATTACCCACTGTTACCGTTCCTTGTCTTGTTTCTGTCTTTGAGGTTTCCTTTACAGAAGATCTTAGAGCGAGAAAAGCCCTTAAAGACCAGTTTCAGAATCTTTGTTCTCCTAGCCATCTTGGTGGTATGTTTCTTAATTCTGGGAAACTACAAATCTCTGCTAACAGCCACAATTCAAATTGACAGTTCTCTTGTTCACAGCGTCTACATGCGGTATCGTCTATTCTCTTTTGAGTCAGTCTACAACATCTATGGGATTCTCATTCTCATGGCAATTCCTTTTTCACTATGGTTTTTGCTTCAGAATGACCTTCGGAATCTGGGATTGCTTTTCTTGATTGTGTTGATACCATCAATGATCGCGCAAAACGAGCAGATTTTCTGTGATCTACTGTGGTTCACTCCGCCTGATCGGGTGTTAATTCTACTCGTCACGTGCTCTTACGAAGTTATTCTGATAGGTTTTCGCAGGCATTTGAGCTGGACACCGTATAGATGGTTCAGCAGAGTAAAGCTCAGTTTGTGGCTTTGCAAATCCAAGAGAATTCAATTCGAGTTAAAACAATTGGTGGCTGCCTTCATTGTTGTGTTATTCATCCCGAGTCTCCTAAGTCATTTGACATATTCATACCCTGCTTCATATCAAGCAGCTCTTCCACACGGACATGATTTCGAGGCAATAAGGTGGCTTGTGAACAATGTTGATGCCGAGGAGCTTGTACTGAATGATAGAACGGCTATGGGATACTGGGTTACCTCTTTCAAAGCCATGAATGTCATTAACGATAGAGAGATTACATTGAAGATTTTCCTCTTCCATTTATTGAATGGAACATTGGTGGCAGACCGTACTCTCGAAGTCAACGAAATACTAGATAACCCATGGGATTATGCAGCCTTTGACGACATCGCCAACAAATACGGCCTATCATACATCTACATCAGCGAAAATCCTATTAGCTTGGCGCTCGCCCGAGGAAAAAAGTTCCTGCCCTCTCCGTGTGGAAACCTTACTCAAGAGGAACGAATAATGATCTATCTGGAAAACCCTCACCTAGAACTAGCTTATCGTTCGGGGAACGCTGTTATCTTCAGAGCAAACACCGATTCTGGCGGGTAAATGTAGCAAACCTGAAACAGATTTCTACTCCAATAGAATACCCACTTGAGCTTCACTGGGTTTTGTAGAAAAAAAGGAGGGGGTCTTTAGGGGTCGCATAGGGTATATCGGAAGTACATTGCCCAGTTGGCGCCCGGGAAGTCTTCGCCGCATATCCAAGCGGTCTCTTCTCCCGAAGGCGTTGGACCGACGACGCTGACGGCGTCTAGGAATGTGCCGAGGGAGTCAGTCG
>Ga0209636_10008954_pt1 | contig 10200 bp, 6 predicted proteins | sample DeeMarSWOR152_54_FD_187464 | JGI IMG/M metagenome (GOLD analysis project Ga0209636, IMG submission 187464) | Marine sediment microbial communities from White Oak River estuary, North Carolina - WOR-1-52-54 (SPAdes) (version 2) | ecosystem: Environmental > Aquatic > Marine > Intertidal zone >... | reverse complement strand
GCTCTGGCGAAGGGATTATAACAGGTATAGACCTCATAGCTCTTTGGGGTATAAGCCACCGGCCCCAGAGGCTTATGAGGTCAAAAATCTAACTCAACAGGTGGTACTTTGATAGGGGGCAGGTCAGTGACAATCTGGTGCTAAATCTCTGTCACCAGAATTGCCAGAAAATGCCTAATTTAGCGGGGGAAGCTGAAAGTCTATCGTTTGAAATAATGCTGTACGATTGATTTGTTTATACCGAGTAGAATATCCCTCTGCCATGGCCCTAAGTTGACTTGGCTGTGGCATGCCACTACTTGGGCTTGTATAATAGAGTCGCCCTTTATACTCCATATCATATCGACCTTCTTGGTCTGTTTCTGTCGATTTAAGTACCTCGTCAATGCCACCGTTATACATTTGAACTGTTGCACCAGCAATAGGAAGACCACTGTTCGCATCAGTTACCGTTCCTGTGAAACGATAATTTATTCCTACATCTTCAGAAAAAGGTGAATCAGGGCATGCAACAAGAAAGACCAGGATAAAAAGTACAGAGGGAATTAAGATTACTTTTAAGCGATATAACGAATTGGAAAAGTATGTATGACAGTGCATTTCGATTCTCCCCTTTGTATCTGCTTTTTATATAAGCAATATTCGTGCCACCTAAAATCAGATTGGCATAATGATATTAACACACTGTTTTGTCCTATTCAAAAGACAATTGTAGTTGGGATAGGACAGACCCGTTTCTCTTTGTCACCAAGTTTGCTTAAAGTCGCCTAATTACGGATAAGGTTGCCTAAAGGAAAAATCGTGATGGTTCGGTGCATGTGGTACCATTCTGGTACCAGGGTCCAGGTCCTGGTACCGTTTCCAGTGACGTGGGTGACGCATTTTCACATCACCCATGTCACCGTGGTGTAACAGATTTTACTTAGTTCGCCACAATTACGGCTTATTGAAGTTAGGTTCTATCTTGACAGTTCAGACTAATTCCACTATTTTCTATCTGTTGAATGGAATAATCCCCTACAGAGCCAGTGTAGCTCAGTGGTAGAGCAGCTGATTCGTAATCAGCAGGTCGAGGGTTCGAATCCCTCTGCTGGCTCTCTTTAGTATGGGGCTGTGTTGCTCGCTCAATAATTCGGTGTCAATTTTTGGATGTCATTGCAAGCCAAGCGCGGCAATCTCACAAGTTGAATTGTCATCGCTTACCAAGCGAAGCAATCCCACAAGCTGTACTGTCATTGCGAGCGCAGCGCGGCAATCTCATAGGGTAAAATGAAGTCAATAAGGAAATAAAGATATTTTTTTTATGAGATTGCCACGTCACTTCGTTCCTCGCAATGACAGGTGAGTGAGATTGCCAAGCCTATTCCGAGCATAGCGAAGGAATCCCACCAACCCTCGCAATGACAACAGGAATTATAAAGACAAGTTATTCAGGCTATTCTTGATACTTAAATGAGATCTTAACTTTTGTTCGAAAGGCTGTGACTTTTCCATCTTCAACCTTCATATCGAAATCAACGGCTTCTGCAACTCTCAGATCTTTTAGAGTTTTTCTGGCTGTCTCGACAGCGTTTTTCGCCGCTTCTTCCCAAGAATTGGGACTTGTTCCTATGAGTTCTATTACTTTGTATGTGCTTTCCATGATTTACCTCCTAGAGAAATAAATGAATGATAGGCGAGAAAAACTGTAATGCGTTCAAGTGTATTTGTCAATCTTAATGCGCTAATTTCATACGCACTGCTCTTCATATCCTCCATAGCGAGAATCAGCATTGAATAAGCTGGCCATGTCGTCACAATACCCTTACTAGCATTGGCTGCACTATACGAACAAATGCATATTTCTGTAAAATAAGTTTACACACAAAAATTAAAACTCTTTTCAATTACCTTTTATGATTCTGTTGAGTGTCCGTTTTTGAACACTGTATGTTGCGCTATCGAACATTCATTTCGCCTGATTTTATAAAAAATCTTAAGTCTTCCCCTGATTGGTTCAAATGGCATGTTCCTTGCAATTTCATTTGGATAAGAGGATGAGACAGTGATTAAAAATTATTTAAAAAATTTTTTCAGGAACATCAAAATAAGTAAGGATTATTCATTCATAAATGTTGCCGGCCCTGTATTTGCCATCAATCACGTTAATTCATGGCAATCTCAATTAAATTTACAATCACCCAAAAAAATCACACATTCATGTGATTACTTTTTCTCTCTTGCTACGTATATATATATGAGAGGACAAATTTATGACACTTTATTGCTCACAAGGAAAGAAATATGAAACTCAACAGCCTCAGATGAGTTTTATTTAATGAGAGGACTAATAATAAAGGAATAAGAAAATGAGACAACTAAATTTAAATCAACGAATTGGGATAGAAGTTAAAGAGGAATTTCGCTTTGTGTATTCTTTTTATAATAGAGCGAGTTTAATATCTGGTCCTTTAAGGATTGGTTTGTGTCCAATCATAAAGGAAAATCAGAAAGAGCCACTCAATACATGCCGTTTTAAAAAGGAAAAATCGAATTTCATCAATTGACGTTCTGATAGCGAGGAATACATGGCAATCGAATGCCCCAAGTGCCACACGCAGAACCCGAAAGACAGCCGCTTTTGCAACAGCTGCTCGGCATCTTTGACGCCGATAGAAAACATCTCTGTTCTTCCGACACAGAGTTTGGAGACTGACACCGGTGAATTAACAAGGGGGACTGTTTTTGCTGGAAGATACCAGGTCATTGAAGAACTGGGCAAAGGGGGGATGGGCAGAGTCTTCAGAGTGGAGGACACGAAAGTCAATGAGGAAGTGGCCTTGAAGGTCTTGAAGCCTGAGATCGCTTCAGATAGTAAGACGATTGACCGGTTCCAGAACGAATTGAAATTGGCCCGCAAGGTCACCCATAAATACGTCTGTCGCATGTTTGACCTCAATGAAGAAAACTCCACTCATTATATTACTATGGAATATGTTCCCGGTGAAAACTTGAAGAGCATGTTAAAAATGACAAAACAGTTGAGTATCGGGACTGCAGTCAGCATCGCCAAGCAGATATGTGAAGGATTGAATGAAGCTCACAGTTTAGGTGTTGTGCATCGAGATTTAAAACCCAGCAACATCATGATCGATAAAGCCGGAGATGTCAGGATTATGGATTTCGGGATAGCCCGTTCACTTCAAACGAAAGGAATCACGGCCGCGGGTGTAATGGTTGGAACACCTGAATACATTTCTCCTGAACAGGTTGAAGGAAAACGCGCAGACAACCGCTCAGATTTATATTCGCTGGGTGTCATTCTCTATGAGATGGTGACTGGGCGGTCACCGTTTGATGGAGGCACGCCGCTGAGCATTGCTATCAAACACAAAACAGAAACACCGCAAGATCCCTGGAAATTTAACAGTGATATTCCCGAAACACTCAGTCGCGTGATATTGAAGTGTTTGGAAAAAAATATTGAAAAGCGGTACCAGAATGCCGGGGAGCTTTTTGCTGACTTGAATCGCATAGAAGAAGGGATAACCACAAGAGAGAGAGCTATCCCCAGGAGAAAGCCCATCGTCCAAAAAGAGAGCCGAAGAACATTCTGGAAAAGTTGGAAGCCGGTTGTCGCACTATTTGCGGTCGTTATTCTAGTGGGATTAGGCATTATATTCACAGGAAAGGAAGCGCCTACACTGGCTCCAGAGAGAACTATGATCGTGATTTTGCCGTTTGAAAATTTAGGCCCACCAGAGGATGGCTATTTTGCTGATGGAATAACTGAGGAAGTGACCAGCCGCCTGGCCGCACTGCAAGGACTGGGTGTCATCTCCCGCACCAGCGCGGTCCGGTACAAGAATACCGATAAGACAGTCAGACAGATTGGTGAAGAATTAGGTGTTGATTATGTGCTCGAAGGAGCCGTGCGCTGGAATCGAAATGGTGACAGTCTGGGCCGCGTACGTGTGACTCCTAAACTCATTCGGGTTTCCGATGACACTCAGGTCTGGTCTGAATCGTACGACCGGATTATCCAGGATCTGTTCACTGTACAGTCCGGGATTGCTGAGCAGGTGGCTCGACAACTGGATGTCACCGTGCTGGAGCCGGAACGCCAGGCTTTGTATGCTCAGCCCACTGACAACCTCGAAGCATATGATCTGTACCTCAAAGGCGTAGAATATGGGGATCGAGGATGGAGATCTTCAGACGCGAGTGAATTCGAACAAGCCATTCAAATATTTGAGAGAGCGATCGAGTTAGACCCTGACTTTGCTCTGGCTTATGTGAATATAGCGAATGCTCATTTGAGGATGTATTTTTTTGGAGCCGACCGCACTGAGGAGCGCCTGGCGAGAGCAAGGACTTTCGCTGAGAGAGCGCTTGAACTCCAGCCTGATCTCCCTGAGGCGCTCGAGTCACTGGCGCTCTATTACTACTGGGGATTCCTTGATTATGACCGGGCAGTGGAGATAATTGAAACCGTTCAGCGAGCTCGGCCGAATCTCGTTCCAAACATACTCGGCTATATTAAGAGAAGGCAGGGGAAATGGGAAGAAGCTGTGCAAACAATGATAATGTCATTTGAGCTCGATCCCCGTTATTCGCAGTTGGCCTATGAAATAGGCGGTGCTTACACGAGCATGCGACAGTACGAAAAAGCGAAGGAGTGGTTTGACCGAACCCTCTCAATCAATCCTGACCATCTAGCGGCTCAATTGGGGAAAGCGGAGATTTGTGTCCTCTCGGATGGAGATGCGGAAAAAGCTCGGACCTTTCTGGAGAAAGCGCCGCAGCATCCGTTGACCGATTATATGTGGTTTACAATCGGGATGATTGAGCGAGACTACCAGGATGTTCTGGGCAGGCTTGACTCCCTGTCCTACAGCCTTTTCGAAGAGCAGCATATTTATTTCCATAGAGACCTTGCGTATGCAGCTGTCTATCATGCGATGGGAGATGCATCAAAAGTGGAAAACCATGCCGGCTGGGTACGGACAGCACTGGAGAGGACCATTGCAGAGCATCCTTCAGACCCTCGGTATCATGCGGCGCTTGGCTTGACATATGCCTATCTTGGCCAGAGAGACGAAGCTATCCGGGAAGGGGAGCGTGCCGTTGACTTATATCCTGTCTCAAAAGATGTTGCCTTGGGTCCCTCCTACCTTCTGAACTTGGCCAGAATCTACACTTTAGTCGGTGAGCATGAGAGAGCTATCGAGCAGCTCGAGTACCTCATATCAATCTATTCTGCTGAATTCCTCTGGCAGGTTATCTCTGTTCCACTCTTGCGAATTGATCCCATGTGGGATCCGCTCCATGATTATCCAAGATTTCAACAATTGCTTCAAGAAAATCTGAGAGTAGCCGTTCCCGAGTAGCCGGGAACGTCCCCAATTGACGTCCCCAATTGACTCTTTTTTCATGAACTGATATTCTTTTGCCGCACAGCCAACGAAAATGGGTATTGAATGTCCTAAATGCCACTCTGATAACCCAGATAACAGCCGCTTTTGCAACAAATGTGCAACACGCCTTCCCCCAGCTAAAGATATCTCCTCCATCCCCACGGGAACACGCGAGACTCCTGTAGATGAAATAATTCGAGGGGGTACTTTTGCCGGCCGGTATGAAGTGATTGAAAAGCTGGGAGAAGGCGGCATGGGCATTATCTACAGAGTCGAGGATAAGAAGATCAAGGAAGAAGTGGCTCTTAAAATCATTAGACCGGAGATTGCCAAAGATAGAAGAACCATAGAGCGTTTTTCAACAGAGCTGAAAATTGCCCGCAAGATTGTCCATAAGAATGTCGGCCGGATGTATGACCTCAACGAAGAAGGAGGCACTCATTTTATCACTATGGAATATGTGTCCGGTAAGGATTTGAAAAGTCTGATCCGGATGACAAAACAGATGAGTGTAGGGACATCTGTTCACATTGCTAGACAGATATGTGAAGGGCTGGCCGAGGCCCATCGAATGGGAACCATGCATCGCGACTTGAAACCAAACAACATCATAATTGATAAACAGGGGAATGCTCGGATCATGGATTTTGGTGTCGCCCGTTCTCTTACGATAAGAGGAGTGACAGGTCCGGGAGTGATAATCGGGACACCAGAGTATATGTCTCCTGAGCAAACGGAGACAAGCGACGTTGACCACCGCTCGGATATTTATTCGCTGGGAGTGATTCTCTATGAAATGATAACAGGACAAGTGCCTTTTCAAGGCGATACGCCTCTAAGTATAGCGGCAAAACACAAAACAGAAATGGTTCCTGATCCCAGGATATTCAATGCTCAAGTTCCGGCTGCACTCAACCGAGTGATTCTTAAATGTTTGGAAAAAAATAAGGAAAAGAGGTATCAGAAGGCTGAAGATATTCTTTCAGACCTTAAGAAGATTGAGGAAAGCATTCCCTCCTCAGAGAAGGATTTTCCAGAAAGGAAACTTCTGACTTCCACAACAAAGCTCGGGCAGGTATTGAGAAAGCGATGGGGATTTATTGCCGTATTGTTACTCGTGGTAGTGGTGGCTTGGTTTGTTTTTCAATACATCAGGAATCTGGAGCCGGGATTCCCTTCTCCGGAGAGACCGGTCCTGGTTGTTCTTCCGTTTAGAAATTTGGGGCCTCCTGAAGATGAATACTTCGCAGACGGTATAACCGAAGAAATTACCGGCCGTCTGGCGGCCTTACATGGATTGAGTGTTATTTCCAGAACAAGCGCACTCCAGTATAAAAATACAGAAAAAATGAACAAGACAATTGGAGAAGAACTCAGAGTGGATTATGTGCTTGAAGGCACTGTGCGATGGGAGAAGACACTGGAAGGAAAAGGTCGAGTGCGCGTCACCCCGCAGCTTATCCGTGTTTCTGACGATACACACATCTGGGCCCAACGTTACGACCAGGGTATCGAAGATATTTTTTCGGTTCAATCTGAAATAGCCGAGCAGGTAGCCAGACAGTTAGACCTTACACTCCTGGAACCGGAGCGGAGGGCCTTGTTTGCCCGGCCGACTGATAACCTTGAGGCCTACGATCATTACCTTCGTGCGGGCGAAGTGGAGAGCCGCGGGTGGCTTCATTGGGATATTCGAGAGATTGAGCAGGCTATTGAGATGTATGATAGAGCCACAGAGTTAGACCCAAACTTCACTCTCGCCTATATTGCTCTTTCTAAGGTCGAATCATTGATGTACATTTCCGGAATGGATCATACAGAGGAACGGTTGGCAAGGTCTAAGGATGCTGCAGACAGGGCATTGACACTTGAACCTGATTTGCCTGAAGCACAGGAAGCGTTGGCCTTTTATTACTACCGGGGTTTCCTCGATTATGAACGGGCAACGGATTTATTGGAATCAATCCGGAGAGCACGACCCAATTATAAGCTTTCACTGCTTGGATACATTCAAAGACGGCAGGGCAGGTGGAAGGAATCCCTGGAAACCCTCGAACGAGAATTTAGAAGCAATCCACGTGATTCTGATCTTGCCCATCAAATTGGGCTGTCCTACATGTGCATGCGCAGGTACGAAGAAGCTGAGGAATGGTTCAGCCGAGCGATCATGATTGATCCCGAAAAAGTATATTCTCATTTGGCGAGGGCAAGAATTCCCTTTCTTGCAGAAGGAAATATTCAAGAAACTCAGGTTTTACTGGGTACATTCCCTCACAGTCAGATTACTGAGGTCACCAGGTTTGACCTTGGGATGGCTGAGAGAAAATTCCAGGAGGTGCTTGAACGCCTCGAATTTCTGCCCTTTGATTCTTTTGAAGGAGATTTTTACTATTTCAACAAAAATCTGGCCAGCGCCATTTTGTATCATGCCATGAATGAATTGGTGCTGGTGAGGAGTAATGCGGAGAGTGCGCGGGTGGTTTTAGAACAACTCATTGAAGAACGTTCTGGAGATGCGAAGCTCTATGCAGCGCTTGGATTAGCGTATGCCTACTTGGGGGAAAGTCATGAAGCTATCCGGGAGGGAACTCGGGCTGTAGAGCTTTATCCGGTCTCCAAAGATGCTTTTGGTGGGCCTCGCTTCATCTTGAGTCTGGCTGAAATTTACACTGTGACCGGGCTTTTCGAGGAAGCCATCAACCTTCTTGAGTTCTTGATGTCTGTACCGGCTGGCAACTCTGTTTCTGTGCCCGTCTTGCGTCTCGATCCGAGGTGGGATCCTTTGCGAGGGCATCCGAGATTCCAGAGCCTGGTCCAGTAAGCCCATATAAATAATGAGTGGTATAAATAATTGGGGACTGTCCTCAATTTTTAATTACTCGCAGTGAGATCATTTATGTTGCTTCGGGATAAAATTTTTTTTATTTTTTTAAAAAAATTGCTTGAAGATTTTTAGATTATGATATAATCTTAGAAAAGCTAAGAGGGACGGAGCGATAAAAAAATCATTATTCCTCATTTTTTTGACTTTTTTGAAAATTCTCCACTATAATGTGGTAAGATAAGTTATATAATTAGCTGGCTGGAGAGGATCCTCCTTAGCCCCGCTTCCTTTTCCAAACCTTGGCGCCTCGACAGCCAGCGCCTCTATATTCACACTCCAAATCAATCTGGAATTCCAAATCTGATTGTGTCAAGATAGACTGCTCTATTGAAGAAGAGGGGAGAGGATTCAATACAGAGGACAAAACAGAAAAAAGGGGACAGGCCCCTTTTTTCTCTTTTTGAATTAAATAATATCGTTGTTGCGGACGAAGCGCCTCAATCAAGTAACCATGTCTCGCGAAAAATCCAGGGTCTTTACTTCTTTTTAGACATCTCCTTGAGATGGTCTTTCAGCTTGAGATGGGGAACGCCTTCCTTGAGCCAGTCAGGAGCCGGTTTTCCTTTGAGGTGGTGGTCGAAGAATTGCCGCATCCGGATAGTGTAGTCTCTTTGGTTTTCTGGTTTTCGCAGCCCGTGATTCTCACCTTTATACTGGAGCATGACCACGGATTTTCCAAGGCGTCTGAGTGTATTGAAGTACTCGATTCCCTGGTTCCAGTCCACAGCACCGTCTTTATCGTTGTGGAGGATAATCAGCGGCGTTTTCACGTTTTCTGCAAAATAGACAGGAGAGTTTCGGGTATAGGCCTCGATGTTATCCCAATAACCGCCTTCGAATCGTCCCTGACTGCTCTCAAAAATGGGCTGATTTGCAGACCCTGAGTTCCAGTAAATGGAGCTGTACATGCTAATCATGTTGGTGAGCGGGGCTCCGGTGACACAGGCCCTGAAAATATCTGTCTGGGTCACCAGGAAGGAAGATTGGTAGCCGCCCCAGGAATGTCCATGAATGCCAATCCTTTCTTTATCCACGACTCCGGTTTCAACTGCCGCTTTGATGGCGGGCAAAACACACCACACTGAGGACATCCCGGGATCATTCACTTTGTAGACGATATCCGGCATCAATACAGCATATCCGTTGCTCGTGTACACGGATTTGTTAAAGCCTCTTGCTGAGGGCGTATAATATCGGTTAAGCCCTTGAGAGACTTTTTCGTAGATATAGACAATAGTCGGATAACTTTTCCCTTTCTCGTAATTTGCGGGCAGAAAAAGAGCCGCTTGAAGTTTATCGTCTTTATCGCTCTCGTAATCGAGAAGAATGCTGCCGGATGACCAGAGGAATTCCTTCTGCTGCGGAAAAGCTTCTGTTATTCTCGATCCTTTTTTAAGGGAGCTGTCGGTGACATAGTAGTCAGGGTAATCTTTGTAGGTCTGCCTGGTGTAGAGATAGACATCTGCCTTTTCAGCCTTACGGATTGAAAATGCGGCATCATCCCAGAGCAGCATTTTGGCTCCGGGTTTCCCTTTGTCCACAAGCGCAACCCCGCCTTTTTTTGTCCATTCGCCATAGGTGCTTATGTATAGAGGTGCTGAAAGGTCGATGCCCTCTTCTTCGGGGTCGAGTCTGTAGCGGCTCCTGTAGCGGATGCCATCCTTTTTCCCGCTGACTGTGAGGTTGACACCTTTACCGCCGTGAACAGGAACATTCCACACATCCCAGTTGTCATACAGAAGCACAGAGACCCCATCTTTCGCCCAACCGTAATAATAAGGACTGATCGGGGGCTTGATGACATTATGGTCGTCTTCTTCGTTGATGAATGAGGTCGGTACGTCCTTGGTGATGTTGAATTTTTTTCCTGTTGCCATCTCGTAGGTGTAAAAATTCCCGTCATCGTAAAAGAGAAAATGA
>Ga0209636_10008953_pt1 | contig 10201 bp, 8 predicted proteins | sample DeeMarSWOR152_54_FD_187464 | JGI IMG/M metagenome (GOLD analysis project Ga0209636, IMG submission 187464) | Marine sediment microbial communities from White Oak River estuary, North Carolina - WOR-1-52-54 (SPAdes) (version 2) | ecosystem: Environmental > Aquatic > Marine > Intertidal zone >... | reverse complement strand
ACGGGCGAACCGACATTCGCTTTTCCTTCTCAACTTCCTGAGTCAAACTGTTGAACCTAGCAAGTGATTCGATCATTGCAATTGTGCCTCCGCCGACATCTATGGTTTCAACGAGAAGGAACATAACCAGTTGAGTCATCCAGCTTTTTGTTCGCTTGAGAAATTGCATTATTACTTTTTTCAAAGGAACACCCCAGGAAATCTCGGAGCTTATTTTGTTTAGTTCTTTGGTGAATACTCCGTAGTCACGCTTGGACAAGCTTTCGATGCATTTTTCTGGTGATAACCCAGTTTTCCTGACTTCGGTTAAGTCTCTTAGGAAACTGGTGATTCCCGCCTCCATGCTGGCTTTCTCTTTTGCAATTTTCATATGCACGACGGCGGCTGGAAATGTCGCAACAAATAATGCTATGGCTATTGCCACAGGCAGATCAATTATGGTTTCAATTCCACTGAAGATAATCATAGCGCCCATGAAGTTCGTGAGTAACAGGAACAGGATTATGCCAATTACGCCGCAGACTCCAAACACTTTGTACGGTCGCATATCAGTGATAGGCGTCTTTGGTTGCATGCTGTGTGCCAAATAGATAAACATCAACGACAGCAATGGTGTAAACAGGTACGTGTACAATATTATGCCAGAGTACAGTGTCACGCCGACGCTGTAGATTGAGTCCACACTGAACAATATGTAGAAGCATAAAGACATCATGACCATTACGATGATGAAAGTTTCCAAGAGCATTCCGAGGCGTTCTGCTGCGGCCTTGACACGTAGCGCTCGTGTCTTGAATATTTCTTCAGCTTTTCGTTCAAGAAAGTGTCCTATGTCCCCGCCTATGATGACGGTGGAGGCGTAGCCTGAGAGAAAGTCTCTGAATATGTCTAAGGGGTTCTTTTTTGCCGCTTGTTCCAAAGCCGTTAGAGGATCTATGCCGAAGATTTCCACGTCTTTTATTATTTCCCTTGCTTCTCCTCGCATAGCTGGCATTAGCTCAACGTCGGTTAGCCTTTTGAAGCTGGTGTAAGGTGCGATGCCTCCAGATGCCATAACGCTGATGTAAGCTGCGGCGAATGGCATCTCTCGCTCTAAGCCAGATGCTCTGTCGCTGGCCTTGGACATTGGTATCAGCAGAAAACCGACCATCACGTAAAACGGAAGGGGAATCAAAAAGAGGAGCGGCATGAACCCGAATAAAACTAGAAAAACTATCGATATTACGGTTACTGGAATTGTTAACGTTGCAATAAAAAACATCAGTGAGACGTAAGTTTCAGGGTAAATCTTGATTCGTGCCCTTTCTAGCATATCCTTGAATGTGTAGACGTGTTTCAAGAAGAAGGGTGCTATGCCGCCGAAGAGGCGAAAAGACCATGCCTCAAACGTCTTTAGAAGCGGCAACGGCTTTTACCTCCTCCCCTGCAAGTACTTTCTCGTAAATGTGCTTAGGTCTTGCGTAGTATTCTGCGACGATGGCGGCAACATCTTTGTAGCTTCTTATATTGCGTTCTCGCATCCAATGCAGAACATCTTTACGTCTGCCGATTTCTTCAATTAGATCTTTTTTAGTTACGCCTTGGCGCTCGGCAATGAACGATAACAGCGTGCTCTTGTCGAAGTCCATAACGTGCTCGTCTTTGGCGGGGTTCCATTTGCAAGGCACTTGGTATTTTTCGTAATCCTCAATCTCGTTGACCGTGATGACTCTTCTGTACGCCTTTTTCTCGTTGTTCTTAGTGAGGTGGACTCGCTGTATTGAAAGAACAATGTTCATTAATGGAATATATGCGGGCGAGATGTCCATGGGTTTCTGAGTTAGACGTTTTACCGCTGAGTCCAAGTTTTCAGCGTGCATGGTGCACATGCCGCCGTGTCCTGTGGCCAAAGCCTGAAAGAGAACGTATGCTTCTTGACCTCTTACCTCACCCACGACCAATATGTCTGGGCGGTGCCTCATTGAGGTCTTAACAAGGTCGAAAAGGGCTACTTCGCCTACGCTGCTTCCGCCTAAACCGTAACTTTGTCTGGCAATAAGTGAAACCCAGTTTTCAAGAGGTAGGTTAAGCTCTGCAGTTTCTTCGATAGTGATGATTTTGCTTCCAGGCTTGATCAAACATGCCAAAGTGTTAAGAGCCGTTGTCTTGCCTGCTGCTGTTCCGCCTAGAACCATTATGGAAGATCGGTTTTCGAGGCACATCCAGAAGTAAGCCGCCATTTCTTCCGAGAACGTGCCTATGTTTATTAAGTCTATTATTGAGTAGGGGTCTTCTCTGAATTTTCTGATTGTGAAAGCTGTTCCGAACGGGGTGATTTCTCGTCTGTAACAAACTGCGAGTCTGTGTTTGCCGGGGAGAGAGGCGTCGACTATGGGGAAGGCTGTGCTTACGTGTTTTCCAGCCATGTGTACGAGTTTAACTACCGTGTTGTCGAGAATTTCATCATTTTGGAACTCGAGGTTTGTTTCGATGCTTTCGTAGTTTCTGTGCCATACGTAAACTGGCTTGGTTACTCCGTCGCATGAAATGTCTTCGATGTTTGGGTCACGCATTAATGGGTCGATTTTTCCGAATCCTACGAGGTCTCTTTCTGCGTGGTAAAGAATTTTGTACCATGAAACGTCGGGGAGCCAGCCTAAGCTTATTCGGTATTTATCAACAATTTTTTTTGCTTCTTCTGCGAAGAACTTTCGAGGGTCAGCGATTTCTTCTTTTGGGGATTCAATTTCAGCGAGTAATATTTCTAGGATGCGGTTATAAACGCCTCTTTCAAGTGGGTCAAGTTGAAGTTCGTCGAGGATGTATTTGTGTTCGCCTGTTTTTGGATTTTGAACTATTACAACGTGTGAGAAGGGTTCGTATAATGGGTATTTTTCGATTACTTTAAGTCCCTTGGGTATTGGTTTTGGCGGAGGCGGAGGAATGGGTAGTTCCTTTTCTTTTTTCTTGAAGCGAATGTTGATTTTGATTTTTTTCAGGTTTTTTAAGCCTGCTAGTGACGGTTTGAGGCGTAGCTTTGGCATTATGAGTCTCCGTTAAGTATGATGGATTGCCCCGTCTATTAAATATTACGTCTCAATAGATAATATTGGAGACATGTTAAACACAAATACATATTACAAATAAAAATCAAAACCTACACTTCAAAACACAAAAAAATAGACTACACACCAATTCCTGCAAAAAGGCGATAATCTCATTTGAAAATTCCTAAAAACCTACTCAAAAATCAGAAATCACAACCACTGCAAAAAAGGATTAACACGTTTTTCTTCACCTATCGTCGAAGCAGCCCCATGTCCCGGGTAAACAACGTAATGTTCTGGAAGTCGCAGTAGTTTTTCTAACGAAAGCCTCATATCACGGTCAGAGCCTCCCAGTAAGTCCGTTCTGCCAATCCCTCCAGCAAACAATGTATCGCCAGTAAAGACGAGTTTCTCTCCCACAAGTGATATGCTTCCAGGCGTGTGTCCTGGCGTGTGCAAAATCTTTAAGGTCACTTTCCCAAATTTCAGCAGCGCTTCATCTTCGAGCAGAATGTTAGCAGGCTGGGTGTTCTCGCCTAAGCCAATGAGACGATGCGCGTCATACGTGTGGATGCAAATGGGTACGCTGTATTTTTTCTTCAGAGCGCTGTCTCCGCGAATGTGATCTGGATGCCCGTGTGTGTTGACGATGAACTTAACTTTCAATGTGCTCTTATCCACGTAACGAATGATTTGTTCGGCTTCATGGGGAACATCAAATCCTGGGTCGATTATTATGGCTTCTTGCGTTTTCGGGCAGTTAACGACATAACAGTTAGTTGACAACATGCCAACATTGAAAGTTTGAATCTTCATATAACTCAATGTTTGGAATGTAGCCAAAAGTAAATAAAGTGTTTGCTAAGCCTCTTCAACAATGAAACTCTGAAAAATATGCGACAATAACTAGCAAAGTTTTCAGCGACTGGGCTAACCTACAAAAAGCCAATATCCTTTTCTACCTCCCCCTATTCTGTAATAGCAAAATAAGCCAGGAAAATGCATCATGAGCGAGATTCCAAGCGACATTGCTGAAGCAAAAACCTTCCAACAAGAAGATTTTGAAAAAATAACGCCGATAGTTGCCTCCGAGTTTCAAATTCAAGAGGCATTAATGGAACACGGCATACCTACATATTACCTGACATGGCCTCAAGAAACCAAACAGGCCTTTCTTAGGTTGCTGAGGAATCTTGAAGCAATGGAGTTAATTGCCTTCCTTCGAAAAGTAGACGGTCGAATAGTCCTGAAAGTGGTTCCGAAACCACCTGTAAAGCCCAGCAATCCACGAACGAATTGGATAATGCTGTTAGCCACTGTCTTCACAACGTTCATCACGGGATACTTCCTGCTTCCAGCTTCGGCTGGAATTAACCCTTTTGTAAGTGGGATAATCTTTTCCGCTTCCATCTTGACAGTGCTTGGCGTTCATGAAATGGGTCACAAGTTAACAGCGAACAAGAAGAAGATGGATGCAACCTTGCCATACTTCATCCCAGGACCACCGCCACTCGGAACTTTGGGCGCCGTAATAATGCAAAAGTCTCTGCCGCCAAACAGGGATGCCCTGTTTGATGTTGGAGCAAACGGTCCCATAGCAGGTTTCATAATTGCCTTGATCTTCAGCACAATTGGAATGACGCTTTTGATCCCAGGGGAGATTCCGCCTGGCGATAGTTTGGTGCCAATAAGCTGGATTCTTTTGATCAGAGGTTTTTCAGGCTTGAACCTGCTTCCTCAGCTTATACCGCCTAATAACGGTTGGTACCTGCATCCTATAGCTTATGCGGGATGGGCAGGCATGGTCGTCACGATGCTTAATTTGCTGCCTGCAGCAATGCTTGACGGTGGTCACGTGGCAAGATCGTCAACGGCAAGCGACAAACAAAGGTTCATCTTAACATTCGCGTCAGTAGCCATTTTACTTCTCTCGGGCACTGAATTCATAATCATGGCGTTTCTGATAATTTTCATGTCAATGTTTAAGCACCCAGGCCCCTTGGATGATGTGTCCAGCTTATCGAGAAAAAGAAAACTGTTAACTGTTGCTCTAGTTGCGGTTTTTATACTGGCTTTTCCCCTAAAAGTGACAGCTGCCGCCTAATTAACTTCATGGCAACTTTTTGGGAATATTTGACGAAAACGCGAATCATGAATTAATAGTCACAAGAGTGCCGAATTAGCGGGGTTCTTTTATTGAAGATTCTAATTAGCAATCTGTATTTTTGTTAAACACATAAACAATAACGTTTATTATGATTCGATTGCTCTCGCATAAGACGAATACGAGTTGAAATAAACATGAAGGGGCTAATCATATTGGTTTTCTTTTCGCTGTTTGCAGTAGCGTCGCTTTTGATTCCTGTCCCCTTGTTTCCGGGTAGCTGGTTCTGTGCGCTCATCGGTCCGGGAATCCGAGATTACGTGAGCATTTTCAGTGCAGTATTTAACGGAATGTTCTACGGCGTTATTTTGTGGATGGTTTTTATTGGTATAAGCCGGAAACTTGAAGAATAAAAGCTGCGTTGCTTCTACTCGCTTGCTACGCCTTCGATGCTTGGTTTAAAACCAGTTAGCTTAGTGCTGCATCCACATTTGCCGCATACTATGACAAGTTCTACGAGTTCATCATTGATTACTTTCGTGTCCACGATTTTGTAGAATTCTTCTGTTTCATCTTCAGGAGATATTACGGTTCCGCATTTCGGGCAGGGGAAGGAGCCGTCACCATCAATCTTTGTAAGATCTATTGTGTAGGTCACGCTTTTTTTAGCCGTGGTTTTTTTCATCATGTTTTTTTCACGTCTTATGTTTCTTTGAGCTTTCATGGAGGCAGTCAATAATTAACGATTATGAAGTAATAATCTGTATGCTAGATACATTTAAGACTTGACTTGAAAACTTGGGGAAAAAATGTAAAGAAACCATCTTTACAGCTCCCTTGCTTTTACCATTCAAAGTTTTCAGGTGAGATGTAGTCACCGAAGCGTTCCTTGGCTTCAACCAGACGTTGGCGTTGTTGATCCAGTATCTCAAAGAGTTCCGACGGTGTATCAGAGACATTTTCTTGGTAGAATCGCTGCACACGCTCAATCTTAGCCAAGTTTTCAGGGACGCGAATAGTGAATTGCTTAATGTAGTCTTCCTCTGCGTAGTCTTTATTTAACACTCGATCGAAAAGCTTCCTCAAATCTGCGTATTTAGGAATATAACCCGTAGGAGACCTTATCGCTCCAGCTTCACCATGGACGCGCAGCTCCATCCACTTTATCCACACGTGCTTGTCCTGAGGCGCGTTCAAGAATTTGCCGTTGTCCTTATCCCGCAGGAAGTAGTTAACACCGAAGACAAGCGGTGCTTTCTTCAGCTTCTTTCCGAACTCCAAGTTGTTGCAAACGTTCTGACCCAAAGGAATGGAGATAAAGTCCTGAATGCTCATCATGTTTATCTCCGGTACACCTTCTTTACCAATAGTAGCATAGGTTGTTTCAGTCTCCAGAGACGCCCCATAAGCGATGATACCGTGTTCCCAACTAAAGCTCTGCTGTACAGGCACGTAGGCCTTAGCGTCTCGGCCACCATACAATATGGCACTCAACTCCACGCCCATGGGGTTATCCAGTTCAGGGTCGCAGTTTTCCAGTGCTTTAAGTGCCACAGCGTAGCGGGCGTTCTTGTGGGCAAGCGGAATTTCATTGCCAAACTCATCCTTTTTCCCTTCATGCCATTCTCCGGAAAAGTTGATGCCGTCTTTGGGGAGTTCAGAACCCATGCCCAGCCAGTACGGTTTGTCATCCTTAATCAACACATTGGAGAAGATAATCTCGCCTGGGCTAGTAAGCACCTCATAAATTGTAGCGTCGTCTATAGGGTTGACATCTTGGATAATGCCGAAGATGCCAGATTCGACATTCACGGCGCGTGCAACTGAACCAATGTCGCGAATATATGCGATGTCGTCGCCCAGTATGGTCTCTCCTGGAAGCATAGCGGTAGAAGTCTTGCCGCAAGCGCTGGGAAAAGCACCAGAAAAGTAAGTCTTGCGACCGCCTGGACCATGTACTCCCATAATCATCATGTGCTCAGCTAGCCAACCTTCCCGGTCAGCTTTGCGGATGGCGAGGCGGAATGCAAGTTTCTTGAAGCCCACAGAGTTACCAGCATACTGGGTGTTGACGCTGTAAATCGTGTTATCCATGTGATCGATGTAGATGCGTTTCTTCTCATGCTCCACGCTAGCCATGTTCTCGTTTATTTTCCCTGACGAATGTAAGACGCGCAAAAATTCCCTGTTAGGTTCTGCTCGGCGAAACACCTCATAGCCAGGCCGATAGAGCAAGTCTTCAGAGTGAGCTACATACCATGAGTCCGTGCACTGCAGACCGAGGACGGTGAATATGGAGTTAGGGGGTCCTAAGGAAATGAAGCGAACAATCATTGTGCGGCCCTCCATTGAGTCTCTAAGTAAACCTTTTACCTCTGCCAAACCTTCCTGCCGATCAATTTGGTTAAGTGCCTTGCTGAGGACAACTCCCTTAGGCACGAGATACTTGGTGGCTTCTCTGTCTCGCCCCTGATCATAAACACCATCAAAGTGGACAGTGTGTCCCGGCAGCGCCAAAATCTTTTCCTCACAGCTGTCGATTGCTTGTTGCCGAACATAGGCGATATCTTCAGCAGAATCGCTGCAGATGAAAATTTTCTCGGCGTTGCATAGATCACTAGCTTTGGCAATGAATTCGTGAACTTTAGTATTGTCTATCGCGGACAGCTTCTGATAGCCATTTTCGCTCAGTTTTGGTTGTAATGCTTCAAGATATCCATTCATGTTTTCATCACATTTGATTCTTATAATTCGTGAACTGTTCCCGGCACTCTTGGGAACGGCTGCGTCTCAGCTATGTGCTTGACACCACTTATCCAGCCTACTAAGCGTTCCATGCCGATTCCTCCACCTGCAGTGGGCTTTAGTTTCCCTTGTTTTGCTAGTTTCAGCACTAACGCGTAGTTGTCTTTGTTGATTTTGTCGCGTTCAAGTTTCTTGAGGATTTTTGCGTATTCCCACTCTCTTTTGGCGCCTGAGAGCACTTCGCCATATTGTGGCAGGAACAGGTCGTAGTTGTCCCATTTGCCAGTTTCGGGGTCTTCGAAGTCATAGAATTCGCGTGGGATGTTTGTAACCCATACTGGGGCGCTGGTTTCCCTTGAAATGCCGTCTTCCCAGTTTTCTCCATATTTGGCTTCTAGCTCTTGCCTGTCGTAAACTTTGAACGGCTTCTTGGGAAGTTTCAGCGTATCAAACCTGCACAAGGATGTTAACTCGTCTTTCATGTCGCGTTTCAGGCTTGTCACTAAGTTGCAGATGACGTCTTCAACCATGCTCATCACGTCTTTTGAGGATGCGCCTCTTGCTTCGAAGTCCAACTGTGTGAACTCGTAGATATGTTTGCCTGTTTTTGCGCGGTCGGCTTTTTCTATGCGAATGTTAGGCGACAGTATGAACAGTTTCGGGTAAGCCAAAGAAGCGGCAATCAGCTTGTGGATTATCATGCTTGTGGTAGTTCGGACTGTTTTTCCGTAAATGTCCACTTCAATACGTTTTTCGATTGAGGCGCCTGCGTCAGGCCACAGGGGATCAGTGGATTGGGAAAGAGCTACGGGCAGCAACCACTCGAATCCGCTGTTCACAAACTGTGACGTGAGATTCTTTAGTGTGTAGGTCATCACTTTGCCTATGCAGGATTTTCTTTCAATTTCGCTTTGTGAAAGCTGGTCTAAGGGTTTTGGTAATTCAGTTACCGGTATGCTTTTTTGGATTAAGGATTGTTCGCTTTTCAAGTTTTTTCTCTCAATTTGCGTACTTGTTGAGGAGAACAAATGTGAAGGTAGATTATAAATTTTTTATAAAAAATGTTATAATTTTTCCAAAAACTACAAGCTTTTATACTGGATAACTGTAATAATTACAATCATGTCGGCAAAACTTGATGAAAAGGACGTAGCAATACTATCGTTGATACAGGAGAACAGCAAGCTTACCGCTAGGCAGATCGCTCAGAGGGTAAACGCGCCGATCACCACGGTTTTCGCGAAGACAAAGCGCATGGAAGAGCTCGGCATCATACGAGAGTACAGAGCTATTCTAGCTCCTGAAAAGCTGGATTCAGGTACAGCAGCGTTCATTCTGGCTTCTGTTTCTTACAGGGCAAAGGCAGATGATGTTCCAGTCTCGCAGAGAGCAGTGGCGGAAGAAATAGCCAAGTTTCCAGAAGTTCAGGAAGTGCACATTATCACGGGCGACTGGGACCTGTTGATAAAGCTCAGAGCAGAGAGTGTGGAGGCTATTGGAAAATTTGTCGTCGATAATTTAAGGCTCATAAAGGGTCTTGAGAAGACGCTTACGTGCATGGTTTTTGAAACCGTAAAAGAAACAACAAAAATAACTTTGCCTCTGAAAAAATCTGATAAGCACTAAGAAACGCGGTTTAAGTTGCGTAAATCAACAGTTGAGAAGACTTTGCTTCATGTGGCGCTTGAATAGTAGAGTAATGGCAGGGCGAGAAGCACCGTGTTCTTTCCTTTTCCCGTAAGCGCATATTCCACTCTTAAGGGCGGTCCAGCGTCAACTGTTCTTGTTATGTAGTCGTGTTTGGCAAGCATTTTAAGCTTGTCTGAGAGTGTGCGCGAGTTGACGCCTAGAATTTTTTTGATTTCACCGAAGCCAGTGGCATTCTTGAGCAATAGCGTGTAGAGGATTTCGAGGCTCCATTTTTGGAAGAGGAGGTTAAAGTTTTCCTCTAAACTTTTCAGGTCTTCTTTGAGTTCTTTAGGTGTTATCTCCTGCTTTTGAAGTATTTGGTTGAGCGTGTCCTCTATGCCCTTAAGCGTTTGCTCTAGGCGGGCTTCTACGAGTTTGCGGAACTCGGCGCTAAGCGGCAGTTGCGTGCTCATTTGGTTTACACTTGGTGTGGAGTAGCTCACTTCATAGTTTATAAGGGTTTACTTATACAACAAGGTATAGAAAATATATCACATGTTCACGGAGGGCAATCACGTTGGAAAAGTTTGACGCCATAGTGGTTGGCGCTGGAACGGCAGGCTGCTTAGCCGCGAAAACCCTCGCCGAAAAGGGCTTGAAAGTGTGTTTGGTTGAGAGGAAGAAGAGAGAGGCGGTC
>Ga0209636_10008952_pt1 | contig 10202 bp, 1 predicted proteins | sample DeeMarSWOR152_54_FD_187464 | JGI IMG/M metagenome (GOLD analysis project Ga0209636, IMG submission 187464) | Marine sediment microbial communities from White Oak River estuary, North Carolina - WOR-1-52-54 (SPAdes) (version 2) | ecosystem: Environmental > Aquatic > Marine > Intertidal zone >... | reverse complement strand
CCCACGTTTCTGTGTCCCATATGCCGTCGTTGCTGTATCTAACTTCGTAGACGCCGGAGGTATCGTCCGTTGCGGTTAGCGTCAGTGTCACTGAAGTTGAAGTTGTGTAAGCATCGCCATTGTTGACTATGATGGAGCCTGATGGAGCGGTCTTATCAATTTTCATTGTTTCGGTTTTTATTGTTTCTATGTTTCCAGCTTTGTCTGTTGATTTGTAATATATGATTGTGTTTCCTTCATTGGTGATGTTGAAGGGTGTTGTATAGATGGTCCATGTGGCGTTATCGAAGCTGTATTCTGTTTTTTCAACTCCGGAGATGTCGTCGGTTGCCGATAGGGTTACTGTGACATTAGATGTGAACCAACTGTTGTTTCCTTTAACACCGCCTAGACTGATGGTGGTTGTGGGGGGATCTAAATCTAACGGCGTAAATATGATTGTATCGTGATATACGGAGGAGACTAATCCTGCGATGTCTTTGTATTGAGCGTATACGGTTTTTGTGCCTCCTCCTGTCGATAGGTTCCATGCTTTAGAGGTGGTGTATGTTTCCCAAGCTGTCCAGTTTGTTCCGTCATTGCTTAGTTGCATTTGTGAAACGTCTGATGTGACGTCGCTTGCATTGAGGGTCAAGGTTACGTTTAGTGTGGTTGTGTAGGGATCGTCGTTGTTTATTAGAATATATCCGGTGGGCGGTGTTTTGTCTAATTTTATGTCAGTTAGGATTTTGTGTGGAATCTCTTCGTTGCCAGCGTTGTCTACGCTCCAGTATTCTAGAGTGTTGTTCGCACTTTCCGTGGTGATGTGTGGTTGTCCGCGTGCGCTTGCGTTTTGGATTGGACCATCATTGATTTCATAGTAGGTTTCAGCTACACCAGTGAGGTCGTCCGTTGCCGTTAGGGTGATGACGAAATCTGTGGTATGCCATAAACCGTCGTAATTGTCGGTGGTAGTCGGCGGGGTTACATCTTCAAATGTGGGCATGAGTGGGTAACGATCTTGGTTATTCGCATCGATAACGTATGGGGTGTCGCCTATGCCATCGCTTCCTGGTTGATCTTGATCAGGTCCACTTTTCTCATCAACGCCTGTATAATCGCTCCAGTAGTTGCCGCCAGAAGGATAACCGTCATTCCAAACGTTCACAGAGTTATAGGTATCCGCCTGATTTGTGTTTGTGAAGTTATTGTGGTAAACAGAGTTGTTTGAAGATCCACCGAGCACGATGCCATACTCGTTGCCTGTTACGTTGTTTCCATAAATAGTGTTGTTTGAAGACGAGCTGAGCACGATGCCATACTGGGTGTTCGCTGTCACGTTGTTTCCATAAACGGCGTTGTTAGAAGACAGAAGGAACTGGATACCCAAGCTGTTGTTTGTTATGTTGTTTTTCGCTATTGTTGAGTTTGTTGTGTAAACCAAGACTGTGCCTTGGTAGTTTTTTGAGAGATCTAGGTTTTGGACGGTTATGCTTGTGCAGTTTACGAGAGCCACATATCCGGCGTCAAGCGGAACAGCCGCGTCTCGCCTGCTAATCCAGTAGTAGATTGGTTTGCCGTCAACCGTGTTTGAAGGATCAACATCGTTAACAAAATTGGAAAGGCTTGGACCCGAAACCCGGAAGTTGTAACCGTTATTGACCATGCCGTTGTCTCTAAGTATGTTGTTAAAGGACGAGCTGAGCACGATGCCATACTGGGTGTTCGCTGTCACGTTGTTTCCATAAACGGCGTTGTTAGAAGATTGAGACAGGTAGATGCCATACTCGTTGCCTGTTACGTTGTTTCCATAAACGGCGTTGTTTAAGGACCCGCCTATGATGATGCCATACTCGTTGCCTGTTACGTTGTTTCCATAAATAGTGTTGTTAGAGGATTGAGAGAGATGGATGCCATAGTAGAAGCCATCAATTTCTATATTCTTGATTGTCACGTTGCTTCTTTCTGACGGGTCTATTCCTGTTCCACTTCCTGTTCCTTGAAGAATGTAGCCTGCTCCATCAACAATAATGTTGTCTCTCTCCACAATAATCTCATCAAAAATGTTGGCAGTAAAGGTGTATGTAGTATTGTCAGCACTCGAAATATCTATTGTGCCTTCAACACTTCCGTCAGCCTTGATGTAAATGGTTCCGCTTGCTTTAACTGGTTGAATGTCAAACGCCAATGTTAGCATGCCTATAAGCAACAGTGCAAGCACTATTCCTGAAACTGCCTTAGACTTCATTTTCACGTAACCTTCGGTAAATTGTCCTCTTTCTCTAGGCATACGCGCGCGGTCGTATGGATCTAAGTTATCGACCCCAACTTGTAGATAAGAAGCTATAATACGACTGCTACGGTTGGAGATACCTGCAGTTCTCCGAAATCTGTTCCGTCCTTTGGCCTTGCTGTAAAGTGCCATGTTTCGCCTATAGCTGTTGCACTTGACGGAATCTCTAAGATATCATTGAATTCTGGTTGCAAGACGCCATCCCTGTACCATCTTATTTCTGTTCCGTCTTCCGGGTCTCCGTCGGGATCAAAGTAAGTGTAGTCTGCGACTAAGTCATCGTTTGTAGTTGGCATTGTTGGAGTTATTGCCAACGCATAGGCTGCTGGTTCGTTGTTTTGGAATATGAAGTTGTCAAAATAATCTGTGCCATTGCGACTTGTGTGCCACGTGTTTGCCTCAAAGTGTATGTGGCATTCATAAGATGCTAGTTCGAATGGCTCGGAATACCGAAGGTTTCCGTCTTCATAGAATTCGATAATGCCATCTTCGATTCTTATTGCTAAAGATCCTGCAGGACCCGTCCAAGTTCCCTCGTATAGATATATGCGGTCTCCACTGTCGATTCTCTTCTTGACTTTGCACGTCAAACCATCAACGTCTTCAGACCATCGATGTTTTTCTATGACGTAGAAGTTGTCACTGTACCAGAAATGGTCGTTGATACCGTCTAGAGTTATGGCGAGAGCAGCTTCACACAAGTATTGATTTGAAACATCAATTTGTATGTAACTATCAGATAGGTCATAGCTTTCTTTTGTTATGTATCCTGCTGTTCCAGCTCCTGACGGCACGGTGCATTCAAGTCTGTTGTTCGTTTCTGAAACATTCCCATTGTTCTTTTCAAGTGTTTTCCAGATCTGAGAGTTTGTGGAATTATCATTGAAGTCGTCTTTGAAGCCTATGGTTATGGAATTTGAGAATTTTGGCGTACCGTCTTGGTCTGCATCGTTCGGAGTCACCTCGCACTTCCAAACTTCGCCTATTTCTGTTTCTTGGGATACTATGGTTGAGCTGTTGGTTAAGCCATCTTTGGTTTTGAAGTAGCGTTGATAGATCTGCTGTGGCGACAGGCTTTCTTGGTATATTCTTATTTCGTCTATTATGCCTTGGAAGTAGTCAAACCAGCCTATATGTAGCGGGTTAGAGCCGCTTGTCTGTATGTTTCCTGAAACCTGTGTTGTGGCGATTGCTATGCCGTTGACGTACAGTGTAAGGTTCTCGCCTGACTTATACGTGAGTGCAACATGATACCATGTGTTCGTATCAAGCGATGTTTCGTAGGTGACTCGGTTGTAGCCGCTTAGCATTGGATTGCCTGGGTCTATCCAAACTCCGGCGAACACTTTGTTTCCGCTTATGCCTATTTCGTAGCTTGGTATTTTAGCTATGATTCTTGTGCCGCTTTGAGAAGCTGTAAGGTATATCCAGTGTTCCACGGTGATTTCGGACCATGCTCCTCCACCGTCTAGTGTGTTTGTTCCCGGAATTTGTATGAAGCCTCTTTCGAATTTGTAGGCGCCACCCACTCTTCCGTTGCTGGTCCATGTAACGCCTCTAACTATTTCGCCGTTGTTGTCGTATCCTGAATAATCTTTTGTTGTTGTTGAGCTGTTCGTGTCGAAGGACAACAACAAATTGGCAATTGGAGCGTTGTTTCTGTACCAGTTATAGATATTTGTCACTTTGTCGCCGTCTGGATCGTAGGTTGTTTGATTGTAGCAGATCATATCTCCTGCTCCTGTTATTTGGAGGATAGGATTATCCTCATAGTAGGGAGGACTGCTAGGAAGTGTTGTAAACGAGAACGTTATTGTAGTCGTTTCGTTTCCATCTGTTGCGTTTACAGTCCACATGTAGGTTGTGGAATACTCAAGTGTTCCTGTTAAGCTAAGTGTAAACCTTCCACTTGTGACATTTGTGTCATTTCCAGAACCGATGTCTGGATGAGTTGTTACAGTGTAGTTCATCAGATCACCTTGGCAGTCCGTTATGTTGAAGCCCAGTTCAGACAGTGACAGAGGTATACTTGATGCCTTATTTGGAGGTGACGGATTAGAAACCATCGGCGCATCAGGAATCGATTCTTCCTCTTCTATTGCGTAGAAAGCTTCTGGGTCTTTTTGATTGTTGTAGCTTGCTTTTATCCAGTCTGCTGAGCGCGCGACATTCGAGATTCGCACCTCGTCAATGATTCCTTTGATCCATCTTCGAGATATATCGCTAATGAGAACTGGACTTGTTGTTACAGCGATACTTTTTCCTGAACTAAAGGTGCTACTAAGTTTTTCAACGCCATCAAGATACACCTTCATCATATTTGCTTCAGCATCCAAGGTAACCATTAAGTGGTGCCAAGTATCCCAAGTCCAACCAATGCTTCCTTCGACAGATTTTGCTGTTCCATCATCAAACCTTGAACACCAATAAGTTCTTCCCTCTTGAGAACCTGACCTCAAACAATACTGGCTATAAAGGCCTTTGTTAACGAGATTAATGTAGTCTCCTGTTGACGATAAGTTCATCCATAACTCAATCGTAATCGCTAAGGTTGGATTCAGACTTGGGTCGTCAGCAATCTCCATGTAGTCATCAACACCATCGAATTCATCAGCGCTATCAATCTTACCCTCGCTTTTCTCCACATCACCATGAATCGTTCCGTCGTTACCTTTGGCGGTTGAGTCAAAGCGGTTCTGTTCATCTTCTTCGAGATGCTGAACCATCACGAAGTTCGAATCCCAGACGGCTGAGGGATTTTGCTGTTCAATGGCTTCAGGGTTTCCGTAGTACATGTAAAGTGTTGTGTCGGTTGTTGAGGAAAGAAGGAGCACGTTCACCCACGCGATTAGATGCCCAGTGGAATTGTCGTAGAGCTCGATTTCGTGGTTCAGTTTGTTGTTGTTAGTTTCAATGAATACTATGTCGCTGCCGTTTTTTTGGGCTTTGTCAGCTAGGTCGCCGTCGGTTATGTCTATTAGAACTGGAAAATTCAGCAGATCAGCGCTGATTTTGGTCTGATCGATGACTATTTTTCTACGGTGTTCCCAGTCGCTGTTCCACCATGGAAGGATGTCTTCGGTCGTAAAGGTGAAGGTTTTGTATGTCCAGTGTTTTCCATCTGTTACATTGACTACCCACGTGTAAGTTGTGGAAGGAGCCATGCTACTTATGCTAAGTGTAAATCTTCCATTGCTCACGTTCGTCTTTGTGTCGTTTCCAAGGAATGGACTTGTCGTGACGGTGTAGTTCATCGAGTCGCGTTGATAGTCAGTCAAGCTAAAACTTAGTTTAGATAATGAAATGGGTATATTAGTCTCAAAATTCGATGGCTGTATAGAGGAAATAACGGGTGCTGGACCACCTTGTGGTTGCACATATTCAGCGGCTCCAAGCCTAAATTCACTGTAGAACTGAACTTCAGATCTGGGCCTAGCATTTGGTCGGCGCGCGGGTGTGTCGAATGCATATATCGTTCCGCTTTGGGTTGAAACAACTAACTCATTGTAGCCATCGTCGTCTATGTCCTGCACCACTGGGTAGTTGAGTGTTCCAGCAAGCATTGATATTCCATCTATGTTTCGTACTTCATCTCCGTAGCTGACTTCTCCTGATATTCCCAATACACCATCTATCACGCGATATGTTCTATCAATGATTAGGACGCTTCTGTAATTACATGCGATTATTTCCATTACACTGTCGCCTGTTACGTCGGCAACTTGAGGACCGTAGAAGTTCTTTCCTACATAGATTCTTGCGTCTACTTTCCATTTCACTAGGTCCCAGACAACGAGGTCGTCTGAAGTCTCATCATGCGGGTCAGCCATCAATAATTCTAGATTTCCGTCGCCATCAATGTCGTAGACGCATGGCTGATAGTGAACTGGCGCTTGATTTGGGATACCTTGAGTTTTTCGTATGGTGCTTCCATCTGTCGAGTTGAAAACTGCCAATCCCCCATTCAGGTCGCCCACAATGACGTCAAGTATTCCGTCTCCGTTGACATCGGCAAGCATTGGAATGTTGCTGCTGCAGAAGACTTCTGGGCGGCTCCACCTTAGTGTCAGATTTTCAGCCCAGAACGATTGCACTCCTTTTCCATAATCGTTGTCTCCATATTCAGGGTCGTTCAAATACATGTATCTGTCGCCCATGTAGAGTTCGAATTCTCCATCCATATCTGTGTCTGCGATGGACAGGCCGCCGCTGCATGGACGCCATGAAAACGTTTGATGCAGGATCGTCCCATTGTGGCTGAGGGAGGTTACTCTTCCACTGCTATTTAGACCATTATAGATATCTGTTGAAGCCACAAATATCGTTGGATATCCAGTTCCATCTATGTCGAAAACAACAGGGCTAGAATAAGTTTCCTTTCCCAAATTGGTTATTCTCCAATATTCGCTACCATTGTTTGCATGTAAGACGAGTATGCCAGCCGGAGTTTCAAGTGGCACTATTATTTCGGGGATTCCGTCCTGGGTTAGGTCAGTGATTCGAGCCTGAGCATGATCACCTATGCTGTTGTCAGAAATGTTCCATATTGTGCTTCCATTGGTTCCATTTAGAACTGCGATTCCGCCTTTCCCAGCATGAATAATCTCTTCTACGCTATCATTATTAACATCGGCTATTAGTACTCCTGAGACTCCTTTCGGAACATTCTGGGCTACCCATTTCTGTTTGAGTATTTTCGTGGTGGTCGTCAAACTGAAGGTCTTGTTTGTCCAGATCTCTCCATTGTTGATACATACTCTCCAATGATATGTGGTGCCAAGGTTTTTCATGGAGGTTGGGACTGTAATGTATGTTCCGGAGGGAACATTCTCATAGATTTTAAGATTTATCCATGAATTGGATACTCTTTCTCTAAAGATTATGGTCATGTTTTCTTCATTCAGATTGAGTACCTTTGCAGATAATGTTGGGTTAGTGTAGACGTCTGTGGCCTCGTTTTGTGGATTTTCAAATATTAACGGTTCGTAGGAGTATGTCTCTTCGTTTTCTATTTTGTAAAATTCCTTTGGGTCTTTCTGATTGTTGTAGCTCGTTTTTATCCAATCTGCTGAGCGAGCGGTGTTTGAGATTCGCACTTCGTCAATTGTTCCCTTAATCCATCTCTGATTTATATCGCTTATGAGAACTGAATTTGTTGTCTTAGTAGTGTTCTTTCCTGGGTCAAAGGTTCCATTGATCTTTTCGATTCCGTCGAGAGAGACGTTTATCATACGCGTTTTTGTGTCCAGAGTGGCGACAATGTAGTGCCACTTATTCCAAGTCCACCCAATATTCCCCTCGAGAGATTTTACTGTTCCATCATCAAATTTAACATACCAATAGGTTCTTCCCTCTTGAGGGCCTAGCCTCAAGTAATATTGGCTATAACGTCCTTTGTTAACGAGATTGACGAAGTCTCCTGTTGAGGATATATTCATCCATAATTCGATTGTGATCGCTGACGATGGGTTCAAACTCGTGTCATCGGCCACTGTGACATAGTCACTCAAACCATCGAACTCGTCAGCTCCATCGATCTTTCCGTTGATGCTTTTGTGGACGTTGTGGGTTGTTCCGTTGTTGCCGTAGACTGTGGAGTCGTATCGAATTGTAGAGGTTTCTTCTAGGTGCTGAACCATTATGAAGTTGGAATCCCAGACGGCTGCAGGGTTCTGCTGTTTAATGGCTTCAGGGTTTCCGTAGTACATATAGAGCGTTGTGTCTGCGCTGGAGTTGAGCATGGGGATTTTGACCCATGTAACTAGATGGCCAGAATTGCTGTCGAATATTTCGATTTCGTGGTTGAGTTTGTTGTTGTTGGAGTTGATGAATATAATGTCGTCTCCATCAGATTGAGCTTTATCTCGTAAGTCGTTGTCGAAAAGGTCTATAAGAATTGGGAAGTTTTGCAGATTGCCGTTGATTTTTGTGTGGTTTAGCGTTATTGGTTTTCTGAAGTTCCAGAAAGTATTCCACCATGGGGGTGAGGAACCTGTCGGTTGTATAAGGCTTAGCAATGGTATGATGAATATGCTGATTAGCAAGGTCGAAGTTACCAATGTACTTCTGAATTTTCTTTTGTAGAGCTTGTATGTTCCCACTTACCTTCCCTTCTTTCTCCCTATAAGATAATGTTATTCGCATCAGATATACTTAGCGAACACGAGACAAGGATATTCTTAGCGAGTGTTATTGTTTGTATTTTTGTTGAACAGTTGGACAAAACTGTTTATTAAATAGTAATACAGCGTAAAGCAACAATCAAATCTAGCAACAATTAAATCTATGTAGAACACATTACAGTCTGGAATATGCAAAGGTGTCCGTTTGAGGTTACAAATTTCAAGGAGTCTGACACAAGCCGTTTTTCTTCTTGTTGTTCTAGTTGGTTCCTTTGCGTCGATAAGTTTTAGCTTGCAGTCTTCCTTTGTTGTACCTTCTGATGGTTCGATTTACTATCGGCCAGAAGCTAGAGTTCTTTTTCAAGATGAGTTTGAGAGCGGAGATTTTAGCGGTTGGAGTGGTACGTACTCCAGTTCTGGTGGTAATGTGGTGGTTGCGTCGGTAAATGCTTATGAGGGATTTTATCATGGTCGTTTTCAGACGAATGCTGTAGCTTCTGGCGTGAAATATGCATACTGCTATTGCGATTTGTCGCCTTCAGTGAGTGAAGTGTATGCAAGAGGTTATTTCTACACTGTTGGTGGTTTGCCGCTTGATGATAATTATGATAGGTTTGGGTTGATTGGTTTTGAGGTTAATGGTCAGCTTCAATGTACTTTTCGTGTGCATCGTTCTGGTGGTGTTGACAGGTTTAACATTGTGGGTTTGAACGGGGCCGGGACGGTTGAGGCGAGTACAGATGTTGTGTATCCGGTTGAGGGGCAGTGGTACTGTCTTGAGTTTTACATAAGAGTGCATGACAGTCGTGGTGAGTATCGGGCATGGATTAACGGTGTTGAGAGGATAAGCATCACGAATGTTAATTCTGCGCGTTATGGTGTGGGCGTAAGCCGTGTGCGTTTTGGTTTGACGGCGACGTTGAATGTGCAGCATCTTGTTGAGGTTTACTGTGACTCTGTGGTTATAAGTACTCGTTATGTGGGTCAGTTGTACAAGTTTGCGGTTATAGGATCTGCCGAGGAAAACCCAGCGATTAGAAACTTTTATTGGCTTTTTGGTAATCAGAGCATAAGTTATAGGAGTCTTGTTCCGTCGGAGGTTACTTGTTTGGCTGATGTTGATTGTTTTGATGGTTTGGTTGTTTGGGGAGGGCAAGATGGGGGCTACAATGCTGCAGCCATTAGGCAGTTTGCTCAATCTCGAGTAGTTATTTCGGACATGTGGGATTTTTGCGGTGTGATTTATCCGAGTCTGAGTGATAGCTTGGAGGCTGTTTGGATTGGTAGTAATGGAGTGACGTATTTGATGGATTGGGGTAATTTTCGTCAAGGTGACAGGGTTTGGATGATGAATGAGACTGGTGGTTCAGATTATTTGGCTGGTGTGGTGCCTTCTAGTTTGGAGAGTTTTGCTAATGTGACTGTTGTTGCGCAAAGGGATTCGGGTGGTCCGGCTCGTGTTGTGTTGTTCCATATGAATGGTGCAATAGTGGATAGTGGTTTTTATGTGATGGATTTGGATGCTACTTCGCCGGAGACTGAGTGGGCTGGGATTTGGCATGTTTTTCCGGCGATTAAGATGGTTAAGGATTTTCCGACTGGAAGGTATGCTCGGTGGATGGCTGATGGGTCTAGTTGGTGGGATTTGACCCGCATATATAATCATATTGACGCTTTGGTTGGTGAGAATGGTGATGTTGCTGAGAAGTGGGTTATTGGGTATAGTGTTGAGGGTCGTGAGATTCCTGCGATAGTTGTTGGTGAGGGTGCTCGTTACGCGATTGTTGATGGTTGTATTCATGGAAGTG
>Ga0209636_10008951_pt1 | contig 10202 bp, 8 predicted proteins | sample DeeMarSWOR152_54_FD_187464 | JGI IMG/M metagenome (GOLD analysis project Ga0209636, IMG submission 187464) | Marine sediment microbial communities from White Oak River estuary, North Carolina - WOR-1-52-54 (SPAdes) (version 2) | ecosystem: Environmental > Aquatic > Marine > Intertidal zone >... | reverse complement strand
CCCCTGTTTTTGGCATCCCGCCCGCTCAATAAGGATATTTTCCCCTAACCATTACCTACTAAGGAGGTGAAAGGAGGGTTTAGCAATTTTATAGTACATTGGAAGCTCTAGAATTCAAGTCGGAAGGGGGTGATAATGTAACAAAAAACAAATGCTAAAACTCAAATAAGAAGTATGTCCGTATTGAACAATTTTTTAACGTATAGGAGGAGGAAAATGATGAAAAGAAGATTGTCAAAAATGGCGGTTGGCATTTGCCTGATACTCATGCTGGCCATGGTGGTTGCTGTGCCTGCTTTTGCCAAGGTAATAAAACTGACCGTTAATGACCACAATCCACCGTTTGCACCTCCGGGTAAGGCTATAGATGACTATGTAGCAGCGGTTAATAAGGCAGGGGCTGGCAAGGTGGAGTTAACTGTCCATCATGGTGGGGCATTATTATCAGGTGAGGAAGCCTACCGAGGGGTGCAGACCGGTGTGTGCGACATTGCTCACTACGCTATAGACGCCCGTGAGGGTTTCGTCCTGAACCTGGTCATGTCGTTGCCCTTTATGGGCTGGCCTGGACAGCATGAGGCAGAAGATCTCTATCGAGAGCTCCTGGATTACTCCAAAGAGATGCGGGCAGAGTGGGAGGGGGTAACCGTACTCTCGTTTATGATGATGCCGCCTACCCACGTTCACACGGCTAAAAAAGTCGTCGCGACTCCTGCCGACCTGAAGGGTCTGAAGATTATGGGCGCGGAGCATATGCTGAATGCATCGATGCAGGCAGCAGGCGCCACTCCGGTGCACCTCGACATCGGGGACATGGCTCCGTCTATACAAACGGGACTGATCGACGGCATTATGAACCATTTCCCTGTTCTCGGGGTCTTCGGGGCGTTGGAACTGACGAAAACGCACACCGTATTCGGTCCGGGTGGCATTAACATTACTCCGATGTTTATTGTCGCGAACACCAAGGTCCTTAACGATCTTCCCCCTGATGTCCAGAAAATCCTCAAGGACAAAGCTTCCATTTGGTACGAGAGGTTCAAAGAGTTAGATACAGCCGATATCGTGAACTCGCAGAAGCTCTGCAAAGACTGGGGGCATACCTTCACCTATCTTACTCCTGAACAGATAAAGGTGTGGTATGATCTGGTGAAAGGGCCAGTCCACGATCAATGGATAAAAGACGCAGAGGCTAAAGGGCTGCCGGGTAAAGAAGTATACAATAAGGCTTTGCAGCTAATAAAAGATTACAAGAAGTAAAAGATTTTCATTATATCTCCTCATGGCGTGTTGCATATAGCAGCACGCTGTGAGGAGTTCATTTGTTATGATGGCATTGTAGATAAGCAATCGTTAGGAAAGGAGGGATAAAAGTGGGAATAATTCGCACGGTGAGCCGTTTATTGGGATATGTGGCGACGGGTTTCATGGTGGTACTGATGCTGCTCACCGTGGTCGATGTCTTTCTCCGTTACTTTTTCAATGCACCGATAACAGGTGCTACAGAGATTTCCAGGCTCTTGATGATTATCATAGTGTTTCCGGCACTGGGATGGGCTGCAATAGACCGAGTACATATACGGGTAGACTTAGTAGTGTCACGTATTCCCCCGAAGCTGCAGGCAATTTTTGGTAGCATTACGTTTCTGTTCGCCCTGGTTACGTATAGTATCATAACCTGGCAGAGCTTCCTGGAAGCTACGGTTGTAAATAGGCAAACGTCCCTCCTTCATTTGTCGTTTACCCCATTTTATTGGGTCATGTCGGTAGGGTTGGCCATATTTTGTCTGGCCATAGCGGCCCTGGTGGTAGAAGATATAGCAAAGGCGGTGAAAAAATGAGCCCTGAAATTGTCGGCCTTATCGGACTGATCGTGCTGCTTATTCTCCTGTTTTCCGGGATGTGGATTGGAGCGGCTATGGCTATGGTCGGCTTTATCGGCTATGCCTACATCGTGGGCATTAAACCGGCCTTTGCGATGGTATCTCAAATCCCGTTTACCACGATGGCGTGGTACCCTCTCACGTGTGTTCCACTCTTTGTATTCATGGGTATCGTTATCTTCCATTCGGGAGTGGGGGAAGACCTGTATAAAACCGCCTATACCTTGGTAGGGCAGCTGCGGGGGGGGTTAGCTATGGCTACCGTTATAGCCTGTGCCCTTTTCGCTGCCATCACCGGTGTCAGTGCGCCGGCACTCGCTACCCTGGGTAAGGTTGCCGTGCCTGAAATGAAGAAACGTAAGTATGACGAGAAACTGGCTCTCGGTTCTCTCGTCTGCGCCGGTACGATGGCCTTCCTTATCCCTCCGAGTGTAGCTTTTATCATATACGGCATTTTAACGGAGACGTCTATTGCAAGGCTGTTCATCGCAGGCTTTCTCCCGGGAATACTTCTCACCGCCTTGTTCGTAGCCACCATCGCGATTATTACGGCACGTAACCCGAAGGCAGGACCAGCGGGACCGAAGACGAGCTTCAAAGAGAAGGTAGTATCGTTGAAGCTCACCTGGCCTGTGGTGGTTCTGTTTCTCGTGGTATTGGGGGGTATCTATGGCGGCGTTTTTACCCCCACCGAGGGCGGAGCAATTGGCGCCTTTGGGGCTCTCGTTATCAGCATTGGCATGGGACGGCTCAATTTCAAAAAGTTTCTTGCAGCTCTTCTGGAAGGAGGGCAGACCACGGCTTTTATCATGCTCCTTATCATCGGTGCTTATATCTTGATGAAGTTTCTGGCCGTAAGCAAACTTACGATTCTGCTGGGTGCGACTGTTGCCAACCTACCCGTGCCCCCTATGGCCATTTTCGCCGCTATAGCCATCCTGTACATTATTCTGGGTATGTTCCTCGACATTGTGTCTGCTGTTATCCTCACGATCCCCGTTCTCTACCCCGTTGTTCTCACCATAGGACTTGACCCGATATGGTATGGAGTAATGGTAGTAATACTGATAGAAATGGGGCTGGTTACCCCACCAGTGGGGATGGATGCCTTTATCCTCAGCGGAGTAACTGGTATCCCACTTTCTACGATATTCCGAGGCGCAATACCATTCCTTGTGGCGGCAATTATTTGTATAATCATCCTGGCAATTTTCCCGCAAATCGCACTGTTCTTACCCAGCACGATGTAGGAGAGGAGAAAAGGGTGGCTGGGCTTATAAACAACGATTGCAGTAGAACAATATCATCTTTATTCTCGTAATCCTATTCTTAGCAAGGGGATTAACCCGGCCCAGAGTTATGGTTCGTAGTTTTAACGTAGCTGCTCAGGAAGTCTGAATCATCACCACCTTAAAAAGTTAATTACTCACGGCTTCGTCGTCGAATCTGTTAATAGCATAGAGAAGAATTAATTCCGATTTGTTCGTCAAGGACCAAGGTATCTTTTCCCGTTGCGCACTCCACCTTTCTGCGCGACGATTCATTAGTGCCTAAATCTCATGACCACCCATGGCGGCATTAAGATTACCACCACATGGAGATTATTACCAAGCATGATAGTCCGATTAGCGGACTTTTTACCGCCGGTGATTAAGCTGGCAGTAGGGAATTCGCAGATTACGACCGTAAATATCCGGGTAAAGCATAGGCCTTTGTTCCGGTTATATCGCTGGAGAAAATGCAGCTAAAAATCTTTCGGAAAACACGGTATCAGGTTTAGGATTGAAAAGCCGCAAGGAAACTCAATCTGTGGTTGGTCTCTTGGAAAAAGGCCCCGCAGATTGGGGTACACTCTAACCGAAGGCGTAAACTCTCACAGAAGGGGTAAACTCTCACCGAAAAGGAGAAAAATATGTCTCCAGTATTAGAGAATAAAGTAGCCATCATAACTGGGGCTGGACGTGGCCTGGGGAAGGCATTCGCCTTACGGTACGCCGAGGAAGGGGCGAAATTGCTGCTTCCCGATATCAGTCTGGAAAGGTCTGAAAACACGGCTAAGGAGATCCGGGACAAGGGCGGGGAAGCAGTAGCCATGCTGACCGATATCTCGGATGAAAAGGCTTCCAAGGAGATGGCTGAGAAGGTTATGCAGCTGTATGGCAGAGTTGATATTTTGCTTAATAATGCCGCATTCCTCGAAGGAGTCGAGCCGAGTCCGTGGGATACCTGGACGGTTGAGGTATGGGATAAAATATTTTCGGTGAATGTCAGGGGAACCTGGTTATGCTGCAAGGCAATAGCTCCGCTCATGGTAAAGGAGTCCAGGGGGAAGATTATCAATATTGCGTCCGATGTCATTAAACTTCCCTCGACCCAAAGCCTTTTGCCCTATGCATGCAGCAAAGCTGCCGTTTACACCCTAACTCAAGGCTTAGCAAGGGCTCTGGGGCCCTCAGGCATCAACGTAAACGCCATTGCCCCGGGATTAACGGCTACGGAAACGGTTAAAGCTTTGCCTGACAGTCATAAGATGTTCGAGGATACCCTTGAAATACAATGCATCAAACGACGTGAGGAGCCTGAAGACCTTGTTGGAACAGCCGTATTTTTAGCCTCAGAGGACTCCAATTTCATCACGGGAGAGCTTTTCTTTGTTAATGGAGGAGCCGTAATGGTGTAGGGCAGGCAGCTTCATAAGCATACTGATGGAGCGCTGAAGCGAAGGGACAGGGGTGTTCAATTATGAAAATGAGAAAAGTAAAGATTTCTTTTCAGAAAGCGGAAAAGAATCTGGGTAACAGCCCGATAAGGTATAATTGCTGAGAGAATATTGACGAGTGAGGATACATAGCAATGGCGAGGGTAAAGACGGATCTCTTTGAACTACGCCCCCATCACTGTGGAATCAGCGTTCCTGATCTCGAAGCCTCAATTGGCTGGTATCACGAAATGCTCGGCTTCTCCGTCAAGGCGCGCCTGACTCTTGAAGCAGTGGGGGCGAAGGTTGCGTTCCTAAAACACGGTGACTTTCAGATCGAACTCTTTGAGGTGCCGGGCGCCGCCCCTCTGCCTGATGACCGGCGCTACCCAGACGTGGATCTTCACACGCATGGAACGAAACATATAGCATTTGCCGTAGAGGACCTCAAAAGGGTAGTTGATTCCCTCAAGAAACGCGGTGTTGATATAGCAATGGATGTCATGAACATGCCGGACGGAAAAGTCGCCTTCATCCGCGACAACTCCGGTATATTGATAGAATTCATTGAATCCTGAGTTTTTGAAGAACACCGTTATTCCTGAGCGCACATTCCTGGAGAGATGGGGGCCCCACCCCGGGTAATCGATATTGGGCGAACATTAAAGAATTTTGGCTAACCATTCTTAGTTAAGCGAAATGGCCACAAATCCAATGTCCGAGTTCGGAGGGCGAGTATTGGATTTGCAGTGGAGCGAACTCTAAAACGGTCCAAAATTCTTTTCAGAGAGTAAAAGGGATCCCGGCCAACAGGTCACATATCCTGGAATCCTTCGTTGACTTTGTCTGCTCCTTCATTCTGGAGAGGCCGAACGATGAATTCTTGAGGGACGCCCGTGGGTATCTGTAGCAGGTGATAACGAACGGTTTCCGTGAGGAGGTGAATCAATACCAAGCGACAGGCTGAATGGCTGACCAGAAAGAAAAGGAGAAACGATCATGTTTTCAACAAAATGGGAGACATCTCAACGCCAATACGACATCATTCATGAACGGAACGTGGCAATCCCGGTAAGGGCCGGTTTCACGATTGACTGTGACATCCTCCGGCCTGACTCTGCGGAGAAATTCCCCGCCATCCTCTGTCTGTTCCCTTTTCACAAAGAGGACCAGATTACATCAATCATGCCGGTTGCCGTCAACCCTCGCCTCGTCAGCATAGAGGGGGGCGATTACCACTTCTATGTGCGCCGTGGCTACGCGCAGATCTTTGCGAATGTAAGGGGAACGGGGCTATCCGGAGGCCTCTTTGATCACCTCGGCGATGGAACCATTGAGGACATCTACGATGTTATCGAATGGCTAGCAAAACAGCCCTGGTGCGATGGCCAGGTAGCGACCTTCGGAACCTCATATTTTGCCATGACGGCAAAAAGGGTCGCCGAGCTCAAACCACCTTCACTCAAGACCATCTTTGCTCCCTTCGGCACTACCGACCAGTACCGCCACGCAGTTTTTCACGGCGGGATCTTTGCCTTCGTCTTCCATCAGTTCTGGCTCAAATCCCTGAGCAATCTACGGGTGAGGAAGGAATACCGTAATCAAATAGGAGAAAAGACCTTTAACGAGCAGATCGAGAAGGCCCTTCAGGACCCGGAGATCAACATCCACCCTGAGCTTGTGGATGTTCTCAAGAATCCCGACGAGGGCGGGAACATGCTCATCGTGGAATATATCCTGAACTATCTCGATACGGACCTGCATAAGGAACGTACAGTCCGCTTCAACGTCGATGTCGATATACCGGGCTATTTCGGCGGCTGCTGGGCCATGCATTCCCTACATCTCCCCGGTGACTTTCAGACATACGAGCGCTGGAAGGGGCCGAAGAAGCTCACGATTGGCCCACCCTACTACCTTGACCGCCCCGTGTATCAGTACCATTACGAATCCCTTCGCTGGTTCGACTACTGGCTCAAAGGAATCGACACGGGGATCATGGATGAGCCACCAATTCATCTCTTTATTCAGAATACCGGAGAATGGAAAGCAGCCTACGAGTGGCCTCTGCCGGAGACGATGTGGACCGAGTTCTACCTGCACAAAGACGGCCTGCTCTCAGAACACGAGATCTGGCCGGATGAAACTGCCTCCACCTTTGTCGAGTCGCCGGAGGAACATGGAGAGCTTATCTTCAAAACGCCCCCGATGGTGGAAAACACCGAAATATGCGGTCCCATGGTGCTCAACCTGTATGCCTCGACCACCGATACCGAAGTCCTCTGGTTTGTGAACTTCCTCGAAATAGATCCGTCCGGGAACGAGAGGGTACTGACCCGCGGCTGGCTGAGGGGATCGCAGCGGCGCATTGATCCAGAGAAGTCTCGTCCCTGGCAGCCTTATCATCCCCATGACAGACGGGAGCCCCTTAAACCGGGGGAGATCTATGAATTTAACATCGAGATCATCCCAACCGGCGTCCTGCTCAAGGGCGGATGGCGGTTTGCGGTACGGATCAAAGCGACTGATAAAGACGAAAAAGCGACGGATTTTCTGGATAACCATGGCCTCGGGCATCTTTGGAGGGAAACGCCGGCAGAGATAACTGTGTACCATAATGATCGCTGCCCGTCCCATCTGCTTGTGCCGATTACAAAAGGGAACCGGATCGGGACGTTCATGTCCGGCGGCGTTATGCCTCCCCTTGAGCCCGAACAGTAAAAAACTGTTGAAGGAGAGTCAGAGGGAAAGAGGAGGTGGCCGAATCATGGGCTACCGTCCTGACAGAACGGAAAGAGGCGAAAAGGAAAAAGAAGGGAAGGCACCGATGAATACGATAAACATTAACATGGAAGAGTGCAACGGCTGCAAGACGTGTTACGATGTGTGCTTCGTCAATGTTTTTCGCTGGAATGGGGAAGATGACAAGCCAATTGTCGCTTATCCTGAGGACTGTGTTGAGTGCAACAAGTGCGAGTTGAACTGCCCAGTAGGCGCCATTGAGGTCATCCCCGACTACAAGGGCATCTACTGGCCGCCAGTCGTCTAGCTCTCACCAAAACTGGCATCATCACCTTGAGAAAGGAGTAAAAAGACATGGCTGAACTGGAATCCTTGGGAAAGGTTATCCCCACTGATATTCTGATCATTGGTGGTGGCATAGCGGGCCTATCGGCGGCTATTACCGCTAAAGAGATATCGCCGGATATCGATGTCCTTGTCGTCGACAAGGCCACCAGTGGCTGGTCAGGTAAGGCCAACAAGGGCGGTGGAAATATAGCCTATGTGGACCCCGAAGATGGCGCGGACGAGTTCATGCAATACCACGTGCATAAAATCGGCTGTTTCCTGGAAGACCAGGAACTCCTCAGGGCATATGGCGAAGAATCCAGGGGCAATCTCGAGCGCCTGGAGAGCTGGGGCGTGCACATATTCAGGAATGAAGACGGCAGCCCGAAGTATGTTAAATATACCGAGGAACTTCCTTGGCGACTGGCCCTCATTGACCAGGACGTCACCCTGAACATGCTGAAACACACGAAGAAACAGGGCACCAAGTTCATCGACAAGGTCGCGATCGTCGATCTGCTCCAGGACGGTGATCGTGTGGTGGGTGGCATAGGCTTCAGCGTCATCGACGGCACCTGTTATATCATCAAGGCCAAAGCAACCATCCTCGCCAACGGAGGCCAGAACTACCGCCTCATGCGGAGGTGGAACAGCGGTCGCGGCGATGGCATCGCAGCGGCCTACCGGGCCGGGGCGCAGATGCGAAACGCCGAGTTCGGCAACTTCATCAACTGGATCTTCGTCGACAGCAGGGACGTCTGCCAAGGGGCTGAGGACGTCCTGTACAACGCAAAGGGCCAACACATCACCAAGGCCATCAGGCCGGTCATAGAAGCGGACCTTCACTCCAAGGAGGTCGTCGCCTGGTACAAAGAGATGAAGGCGGGCAATGGGCCCGTGTGCGCCAATATGGCCGAGAATAGGATCCTCAACGAGATTGTTCCGGCCTTTCACTCGGATGCCCTGGCTGTTCGCCCCATCGCTACTGCTTTCTGGGACAGGACGATAGGGAAGGCGATGGCAGCGGCTACGAGACCTGGTCCACTGCAGGAAGTCATCCCCGGCTTCATCGGCGAGCAGGCACCCGTCAGGGTCGACCACCAGATGGCCACTACCCTGCCGGGGCTATTCGCTGTCGGCGACACCTCGTGGGCCGGCTCCGGCTGGCAGGGGGCAGTTCCGCCTCCGGGCCGCATGAGAGGTTCTGGACTGGGGAATGCGGTCTTCTCCGGCGTGAGAGGCGGACCGGCAGCAGCGGAGTATGTCTCGGGAACCGCCCGGGCTGAGGTAAATCCTGCCCAGGCCGAAGCGTTGAAGGAAAGGATGTTCGCGCCCCTCAAACACAGTGCAGGTATTCAGCCGCCAGAACTGGTGCGCGCAATTCAAGATGTGATGTCTCCCGTTGGCAATAGCATCTATATGCGACAAGATCGACTGGAAGATGCGCTGAGCAAGGCCCTGGAGATTAAGGCAAAGCTCCCTGAGCTGTGTGCCAAGGACTGGCAGTATCTCTCCGCTTGTAACGAAGTCAAGTCCATGGTTACCAGTGCTGAGATGTTCTTCCGCGCTTCCATGGAGAGAAAAGAGTCCAGGGGCTGGTATATACGTGAAGATTACCCGGATATGGACAACGAGAACTGGCTGAAGTGGATAATCATCCAGAACAAAAAGGGCGAGATGGTCATATCAACCGAGGATCTCCCGATTGAAAGGTATCCGGTAAAACCCTGACGTCCGCGTCAGCATACAAGAAGAGGTAAATCTATGACGAGGAGTACAAGATTTCGGAAATTAATGGAACCTGGTTACATCGGTTCCGTGCGTACCAGGAACCGTATTTTAAAGACAGGCTCAACGCTAGGCTTTTACCCTTGGGAAGACGGTCACATCCAGCAACGAGTGATAGATAGCTATGAAGCTTTAGCAAAAGGTGGTGCCGGTATTGTAACGGTGGGAGCGGCTCCTCTTGGTGTTCCCCCTGGGAGGGGATACAAGATGGATGATGATAAATATCTCCTCGATATGACCAGACTGGCCGAATCTATTCGAAAACATGATTGTCCCGCATTCTTGCAAATTTTCCATTTAGGTCCGATGTTTCCACCACATCTAACGGGTTTGGGAGGGCAGTCGTTAGCCGCTTCATCATTAGATAGAAGTAAGCTGCCCATCCCCCATTTAGGTGTTCCCAAGGAGCTAACCGTTGTTGAGATTGAGGGGATTGTAGAGGCATTCGGCGACCAGGTGGAGAGGGCTAAGAGAGCCGGATTTCAGGGCATAGAGTTAAATGGCGGCAGTAATCACCTGCTGAATAGTTTCCTATCTCGCGCCTGGAATAGACGCCAGGACGCGTATGGTGCCGGCAGCCTGGAAAGCCGAGCCAAGATTGTTGTTGATATAATTAAGGAAGTAAAAAGACTCAACGGCAAGGACTTCGCCATCATTGCCCTTATTAATGGAGCTGAGCCGGGACTGGATAATGGCATGACTCCTGAGGAGTGCCAGGGGATTGCCAAAATACTGCAAGCCGCCGGCGCCGATGCTATTCATGT
>Ga0209636_10008950_pt1 | contig 10203 bp, 3 predicted proteins | sample DeeMarSWOR152_54_FD_187464 | JGI IMG/M metagenome (GOLD analysis project Ga0209636, IMG submission 187464) | Marine sediment microbial communities from White Oak River estuary, North Carolina - WOR-1-52-54 (SPAdes) (version 2) | ecosystem: Environmental > Aquatic > Marine > Intertidal zone >... | reverse complement strand
TTTTCATAAGCGGTGGCACATTTGTGGGATTGGAAAAGATAATCGAAAGCCGGGTCGGCAGGCAAGTCATGGGATTTGGTGCTGATATACGGCGTAAAGAGGAGAAAAATCTTGGTGAGATTCTCGCACAGGTTCAGCCTGATGATCTTCTGAAGTATGGCTTTATTCCAGAGTTTGTGGGTCGGTTGCCCGTAGCGGCTGCATTGCACGAACTGGATGAGGAAGCTCTGGTCAGGATCCTTACTGAACCGAGAAACGCTCTGGTCAAGCAATATTCAAAGTTTTTCGAGCTAGAGAATGTGAAGCTCAGATTTACTGATGGTTCATTGGCAGCTATCGCGGAAAAGTCTCTGGAACGGAAAACCGGTGCGCGGGGACTGCGCGCCATCTTAGAAGACATTATGCTCGAAATTATGTATAAATTGCCTTCTCTGCCGGGTGTAACGGAGTGTGTTATCACTGATGATGTGATCAGTAAACGGGAAGAGCCACTTTTGGTCTATGGCAACGAAGCACAGGCGCTTACCGGGTAGTCATTAGTCATTAGTCGATAGTCAATAGTCGATAGTGATTGGTGACTGGGGACTGAAAAAGATGAAGCGAAAACGGTCTGGAGCGAAAGCTGAAGAACAGCGAGAAACATCGAAAGATATATCTTCGAACGAGGTGAAGGGACGGATTCTACCTGTACTGCCTTTTCCAGAGCAGGTCATGTTTCCCAATATGCTCCGTCCTTATCATGTGGTGAGAGAGCGGAGTGTCGCGGCTGTGAGATATGCCACAGAGACCAATGGTGAAATACTACTGTTGACCATGAAGCAAACTGTGGACGATCCTAAGCGCGAAGATTTGTATAAAACTGGCACTATGGGAAAGGTATTGCAGTGGGCCGATCCCCAAGATGGCAGTATCAAGGTGTTCGTGAGTGGAATTGCAAGGGCTCGGGTTTTAGAACTCTTTGAAGATGGAAAATTCCTGAAAGCATTAGTGGAAGTGATATATGAGAAAGTGGAAAAAGACGCTGAAGTTCAAGCTTTGATGAATAACCTGGTTTCCACCCTACAGGAGTATGTAGATGCAGCGAAGCGTGTCCCGACAGAAGCAGTGGAAGAGATAGAGGAAGTTTTTGCACAGAATGATCCAGTCCGATTATCTGATACGGTATCACGTCATCTGTCCGACCTATTTCTCGATTTCCGAACTCAGCAAGAGATCCTTGAGCTAATTGATCCCAGAAAGCGACTTGAAAAACTTATTGAGATACTCGTCTCGCAAATTCAAATACATGGTATAGAAAAGGAGATCGAAGGTAGGATACATAACCAGGTTACGAAGCAGCAAAAGGAATTCTACCTGACTGAGCGGATGAAGGCGATCCAGAGAGAATTAGGAAGAGGTCCGCAGACGTTCGCTGAGGAAGAGGATCTGAGAAAAAAGATACTGGAAGCGAAGATGTCCAAAGAGGCGGAAGAGAAAGCTCTAAGTGAACTGGAACGGTTGAAGCAAATGCCGCCTATGTCGGCAGAAGCAGGTGTCATACGCAACTACATAGATTGGTTGGTCTCAATGCCATGGTCTATAGCCACCGACAACAAGATAGACATAGCAGAGGCAGAAAGAATTCTGGAAGAAGACCAGTATGCACTGGAAAAGCCCAAAGAACGTATTCTGGAGTATCTGGCGGTGCTTCAATTAGTGGAAAAGCTGAAAGGCCCGATCCTCTGTTTTGTAGGACCGCCGGGGGTAGGTAAGAGCTGTCTGGGAATGTCCATTGCCAGAGCTACTGGGCGGAACTTTGTGCGGATGTCCCTAGGTGGAGTTAGGGATGAAGCAGAAATAAGAGGACATCGTCGCACATATATTGGATCCATGCCCGGCAGAATAATTCAAGGTATAAGGAAAGCCAAATCGAGGAACCCATTATTCCTGCTGGATGAAGTGGACAAAATGAGTATGGATTTCCGGGGCGATCCTTCCGCGGCTTTGCTGGAAGTTCTGGACCCTGAGCAGAACCACACATTTAATGATCACTATTTGGACGTGGACTTCGATCTTTCCGATGTCCTGTTCATCACCACTGCGAATTTCCTACACGCTATTCCCTTGCCGCTCCAGGATCGAATGGAGATTATCAGACTACCGGGCTACACCGAGTATGAGAAAGAGAAAATAGCGGAACTTTTCCTGATCCCCAAGCAGTTGAAGGCAAATGGACTGAGCGCTGAAACATTGAGCATTTCCAGATCGGCCGTTTTGAAGATTATCCGGGAGTATACACGCGAGGCAGGTGTGAGAAATCTGGAGCGGGAGATTGCGTCTATATGTCGCAAAGTCGCCAGGAAGGTTGTTGGAAAGGAGCGGGTAAAGAGCAAAGAGCGAAGGGCGAAGAGCAAAGAGATGGGGAAAATCCCCCATACCCCTGGAAGACAGGAAGCGCTAAGCTCTAGTCCCCTGGTCCATATAACCAGCCGGAATGTGAAGAATTACCTCGGTGTTCCCAAATTCACGCATGGTAGGGCTGAGGACGAAGACCAGATAGGTGTTGCAACAGGCTTAGCGTATACAGAGTCGGGCGGCGACGTTCTGGCCATCGAAGCAACAATTATGGACGGCGATGGGAAACTACAGCTCACTGGTAAGCTCGGGGATATAATGCAGGAGTCTGCAAAAGCTGCTCTTAGCTATATCAGATCGAGAACGAAAGAGTCGCCTCTGATAGACCTCCCTGGTGATTTTTACTCGAAGCGTGATATTCACATCCATGTACCTGAGGGAGCAGTCCCCAAGGATGGCCCGTCTGCCGGGATCACTATGGCCACAGCAATGGTCTCAGCGCTTACACACAAGCCCGTAAGAAGGGATATAGCCATGACCGGCGAGATAACTCTGCGGGGACGCGTTCTTCCCATTGGGGGGTTGAAAGAAAAGGTTCTGGCTGCGCTCAGAGCTAATATTCCAAATATTATCATCCCTCAAGATAATGAGAAGGATCTCAGCGAGATCCCACCAGACATAAAAAAGAAGCTTTCCTTCCACCTCGTGGACAATATGGATAAGGTATTGGAGTTGGCAATAAGGGAAGTAACGAGTGACGGGTGACGAGTAACGGGTGAGGAACTCGTTACTTGTTAGTCGTTACTCGTCACTCAGTATGCGTCTCGACAAATTTCTTAAAATAAGCAGAATAATCAAACGTCGCCCTGTAGCAAAAGCTGCCTGTGATAATGGTCGAATCTTGGTGAATGATCATACGGCTAAGGCAGGAAAGGAACTACACAAGGGCGATATACTGCGCATAAATCTGAATTCAAGAATTCTCACCTGTCAGGTCCTGTCGATCCCAACGGGCAACGTCCGTGCGGCGGAAGCTCCTTCCATCTATAGAGTAATATCAGAAGAGAAAACAGAGCGAGACGATGGATTTTAGATTCCCGGTTTTTGGTTTTAGATTCGCGATCTTGGAATCGCAAATCGCAGATCGCAAATCAGAAATGCTTTGTGTCTTGTGTCTTTTTATGTATTGTGTCTTATGCTCTGCGGAAGCATACGCCGATGGGGAAGATCCCCCATACCCCTGGAAGAAGGGCGACACCCGGATCTTGGAAACATTGCCCAACGGCCTGGTAATACAATTCCGAATGCCAGAACTGGAAGTTGACACGAAAAAGGTTGAGGTAGAGACACGGCATGCCGTGTCTCTACAGATTCTGTCGTTCAGAGACTGTAGTTTCACCCACGAAGTTGGCAAGGCGCAGATCCCAATTCGAGTGTTTAGCCTGGGCATACCGGATGCATCTGAACCAAGTGTTTCCGTTCTGGATGCTGAGTCTAGTTTGCTGACAGGGTATAGATTATACCCGGTTGAAAAGCCGGTGATAAGGAACGAGGAGACGAGGGAGCGAGGGGGCGAAGACCTGCTTCCGCACTCCTTCGCTTCCACGCTCCCACCTTCCTCTTATGCAGTGGAAACAGAATTTGCAATGGATCGGGAGTTCTACAGGCAAAGCGAATTCTATCCTGCTGCTCTCGCAGAGATTGAGCCTATGGGCTACGTAAGGCAACAGCGAGTAGCGCGACTGGAATTCCATCCAATACAGTATAGCCCTGCCACAGGTCAGTTGAAGGTCTACAAGAGGTTAGAGGTTAGAGTAACATTCTCGATGAAGTCGTTAAAACCGTCAAAGTCGTTAAAATCGTTAAACGACCTAAACGATTTCAACGGTTTCAACGAACATCAAGAAGACGTTTTTGAAGATCTGTACCGGGATGCTCTGCTGAACTATGAGCAGGCCAGGAACTGGCGGAAGGAACGAGGAGACGAGGGAGCGAGGGAGCAAGTACCCGCTCCCACGTTACCGCGCTCCGCCACTCCCTCCTCCCTCCTCTCGCTCGCCCCCTCGCTCCCTCATTCCCTCGCTCCGACGTATAAGCTTACTATAGAGAGGGATGGCATATACAGGTTGGATTACAAATATCTGACAAGAGCCGGTATAGATCCAAGTACCATCGATCCCAGAAAGATGGAGCTTCAATCTGCTGGAGAGCGGATTCCCATATACGTGGAAGGTTATCAGGACGGTAAGTTCGATCCCGATGATTTCATAGAATTCTATGCTGTGAAAATGGACAGTATATACACCGATGCGAATGTGTACTGGCTGAGCTGGGGAACTCTGGGAAGCGCGGGTGCCAAGTCATGGATGATGGCCATCAAAGATGGTACACCGGGTCAAGACTCAGGACTCAAGACTCAAGACTCAAGACCGACGACCCCTCCTATAGCATTTTTGGATACCGAACATTGGGAGAGGGACGTATATTATGATCCTTTGAAAAAGGTGACTGCTGAGACTGCCGATCACTTCTTCTGGTCTACCATGCGAGGACAGGATCCGAGGCACAATCGCAAGTCAGACATTCCTCTTAATTTGCCCTTTAGGGTGTATGACCTGAATAAGCCTGCCACATTGCGGATATGCTTTCAGGGAGTCACGTTTGCCAGAGGCGCGTCCAATCACAGAGTGAACATATACTTCAACGGCGTACCGGCAGGCACAGCCGAATGGGAAGGTCAGACCGAATATATAAGCGAAACCACCTTATCTCAAAGGGATCTGAATAGGTTCAATTATCTGGCTCTGCATTGCGAGGATGATAATAAGACCAGCGACGCCACAGATCCGAAATGGGATTTATACCTGAATTGGATTGAGATAGATTACTGGCGTGAGTTTACCGCGGATAACAACAGATTGCAGTTCTCAACCGAGACGTTCCCACCTGTTACCAGAACGGTTCAGTATGCAGTGAGGGACTTTTCTAGGTCTGATATAGAGGTTTTCCAGATCGCTAGAGCTGGCGCTATCGCTAAGATAATTAACCCCAAAGTGGTAAAGGAAGGAGCGTCTTATACGGTCCTGTTTGAGGATAAAGTGGATCAGCCGACCCGGTATTTTGTGACGAGCATCGCATCCATGATGCAACCATCAGGCATAGTTGAAGATCAGCCATCAACGCTTCATGATCCTGCCAACAGAGCAGATTACATAACGGTCACACACAGAGATTTTCGGGAGAGTGCAGAGCGCCTCGCGGACTTCAGAAGAAAGCAAGGATTGGATGTTATCGTTGTGGACATTGAGGATGTTTATGACGAATTCAGCTATGGGGTTTTCGATCCGAAGGCTATAAAGCGCTTCCTCCGATATGCTTATTTCAACTGGGATAAGATCCCCACTTACGTATTGCTGATAGGTGATGCTCACTGGGATTACAAGTATGTCTATCATGATAACTATGTCAGATACGAAAACTACCCGCGAATATATGTCCCTACTTACCATGCTTGGAGTTCACCGTTCGGACAAACTGCCATGGATCACAGGTTTGTCACTGTCAGCGGCGATGATATTCTGCCGGATATGCTCATTGGCAGGATCCCCGCGGAGAGTGCCCAGGAAGCTAATATCGCAGTGGACAAGATCATAAAATATGAGGACAGACCTTACCGCGGGCCCTGGCAATCGAGGGTACTGCTGGTAGCGGATGATGAGAAGAGCAAGAGTGGCGACGAGGTGTTCGAGGATTCCCGTGTAGATCTGGCGAATAACTATATCCCCGTTGGTTACGAGGTAGTGGATGTATATCTGAGAAGGGTCGGCGAGCCCTACATAGCTAGAAAAATGGTCAATATGGAGATGAATAGGGGTGTGGTGATGCTGGAGTACGCGGGACATGGAGGCGCACACTCATGGGCTCACGAGTATATATTTGGCTGGGAGGATGTGGGAAAGCTGCAGAATTACAATAAATACTCGTTTGTGATAACGACCACGTGTGAGAATGGATACTTCGATAATCCTGCTGGCGGCAACAAATCCATCATGGAATTGTTCCTGCTGAAGCCCAATGGCGGGGCTGTAGCATGTCTCAGTGCTACGAGACTTACTTATGGGCAGGGCAACGCTACCTTCGATAAGATACTCTATCCCAAGATTTTCAGTGAGAAGCCACCGATTCTGGGGAAGATCATAAATGCAGCAAAGATCGATTTCATCAACCTGGGTATAGCTACATGGGTACCCTCTGCGGAGCAGTACACGCTTTTCGGGGATCCAGCTACCAGATTGGCTTTGCCGGGACTTGATATAGAATGTGAACTTGCTAGATCCTCGGTTGATTCTTCACAACAGCTTGAGTTGATGCCGGGTTCTATTAAGCGGCTTAAGCTCGATCCATTGACGAGTGAGAAGAAACTGGTAACAGACGCGGGATTCAATGCTCAAATGCGAATATCGGTTGTTTATCCCAATAACCTGGACGAGGACAAATCCAACGATCTCCCCATTCAGAGTGGGAGTGTGAACGTTTGGAGAGGCGAATTCGGTGAAGTACTATTGACTATCCCCAACGGAGTCATACCCGGCGTAGGGCGGTTGAGATGCTATGCCAGCAGTGGGAGTTCGTCGGCTATCGGGGGAATCCAATTCAGAGTGTCAGAACCATTGGTCGAGTTCTACTCTGGTAGGATTATCAATGATGAAAGCCTGCAGGTTCACGCGGCGGTTGTGGACAACTTAGGACAGGCAGGCATAAAATCTGTCGAATGCGTATGGCATAGCACCGAAACATGGACGTGGCATACTAATATTATGATACCGAGTGTGCCTCCACCGGGTGCGCCAGAAGTAGAAGGCCTATGGTATACGCTCAAAGACAATATACCGTTGTCCAGGCCAGGCACTTCTATCGAGTATAAAATAAAAGTCATTGATACCGAACGCAATGAGGTGATCTCCCCGCTTCAGAAGACTAAGGTTCCTATAGGCGTCAACCTTGCCATATCACGACCAGAGCCTTTCATGTCACCCGGAATTTCATACTCATACGATAGCGGGCTAGGCGCGTGGATCTTGTCCGCTCCTGTGGAGAACAATGGTGGCAAGGAAGTAAAACAGCCTGTGACTATTTGCTTCTTCGAGGGTAATCCTGATAGAAACAGGGATAACGTAATTGATTCAGATGCCAAAATGCTCGGCAGCGCTGTGGTGGAGGATGAGGAATGGAAGCCGGGTGAGCGCGTGATCCAGGCCGCCGAGGTTTCCATCAAACTTGACGAGCCTCTATCTTCAGGGTTTCATCAGATCTTCGTGTGGATCAATCCCAGAGCTAGTAGACTTGACGGTCAACTGGAAATTCAAAGGGTCGAGGATGCTGATAAATCAGATGACAAAGCATCCAGGCTCTTCCAGATCAACGAGTTCCTTGTTGGCAAAGGCAACCAGGCCACCCGGGCTCAGAGTCTTGATGCCGCGTTAAGTATGGTGATCCCGCCAGGTTCGCTGGATGAAACCATAATGTCCATAACCGGGCTTGAGCTACCGGAATCCAATTGGGAGCAACCTGATCTAACTCCCGCACCTATACCAGAATATGGCGGCACAGGCATCCCTGCCTGTGGCTCCGCTTTCAGAATCCAACTTGCTTCCGGCGTCACTTCCCTACGTGAGAGCGCTCAGATTGACATCAAGTTTGATGTTATGAAAGTCCGGGAGCTTGCGAAGGAATCTAAGGGCCTGGCTGGTAAAAGTGAAAGCCAGCTTAGCCGTGCTGAAAGGGAATGGCTTGCCACGGCTACGCAAGAGGAAGCCAAAAAGCTGGGTATCTTCGCGTGGCAGGAAGATATCGGAGTCTGGCGATACGTGCCCTCAGAACTCGTAAGGGAGGGCGAAGCTCCCGCTGACCCGTTCGTTCAGGAACCTTATGTAACGCTTCCAATAAGCGAAAATAGATGTGACACTCAATTGGATGCCGTGGGTATCATGGTGGATGAGATCATCACACCTCTGGGAAATTGGGTAGTATTTTTCCTGGACTCAGATAGATACAAGGTGTATCTTCGCAGGGAAGGTCTGAAGACGTATGAAAGTTTCGCAAAGTCTGGTGAAGTGGGGAAAACGTATCACAACGATGACGTCGGTCTCAGCTTAACCATACCCAGTCCCTCGCCATCTGAAGCTGGTTGCTCATTCGGCGATGTGCTCAAATTCGACACATATCAAGACATGGCCGGGACTATCAAACTGAAGAGTCTGAGAAATTATAACAGCGGCGATGGCACCGCGCGTATTACTATCATATCGGCAGATAAGTTTCCCGAAGTTTCTAATGTCGCGGGAGAGTGGGCTATATTCTTCACCGGTCCCGGAACGTTCGAGGTGCATTCTCAGCTTGGCCATTTGGTTAGAGATTCGGTCGGATTTCCCGTTGAAGGTGAGACAGGCAAAGACATCTTGATTCCTACCATAGGTGTAGAGGCTGAGATCCATGAGGGAAGATGGCCGTTCCAATTTGGCGACAAGTTTGTGTTCAAGACACTTTTTGCAGGCACTGTGCGTGCGCAGACTGATGTTTTGAACACCATGACGTTGATGCACAATAACGACTTTACACCACCCAGTATACAGCTTTGGGTCAATGGACTCATTCCTCAGAATGGCGCTGTGATCCCGCCGCTCCCTACTATTTCGCTTCTGCTCTCCGATGCCAACGGTATAGATATAGATAGTCTCTCCTTTCTGATGAGCGTGGACGATAGAGATTTCCATCCGGTTCCGACGGAAGATTATGTGTTCGGTGCTGGATACCCCACGGTTAAACCGGGGGTGGAAGGAACCAGCGTCCAGCATCCAGTATCCAGCATCGAGCATGTTCCCATATTCTATTCGCCTATATTGAACATCGGGAAGTATAGATTCAGGATATCTGTGATGGACTTCAGTGGCAATAGAGCCCCACAAGACACGAGACGCGAAAGTCTTGACTCTGGAGTAGAGACACGGCATGCCGCGTCTCTACAGTCTGATTTCATGTTCCTTGTGGAAAAGCAGCCGGATCTAAGCCCTCCTACCATCAATGTCACCGTTGATGGCCAGAACCTGTTCCCCGGGCAGATATTCAAGAAGTCTCCCGAATTCCTTATCAATATAGACGATGACCACGCTTTGGATGAAGCCAGTATATCCGTTTCCCTGTCCGCTGAGGGCGAACCACTGGAGCCTCTGGAAGAAAATGAATACACGATGACCATATCAGAAGACACTAAAAACGCTGTGATTATTTACACCCCTCATTTGATGAACGGCGAGTATGCCATTCAGGTTGAGGCTGTGGATACCAGCGACAACGCTGCATATCTGACTCCGCCGGAAGCGGGGGTTCCCGGGTACGCGGGGATTGGGTTCCGCGTGGACGAGGAAGTAGAAGTCAGGGATGTTATGAACACCCCTAACCCGCTCTCAGAATCAACAGTTTTCACCTATTCATTGAACCAGCCGGCTGATAAGGTCACTATAAAGATATACACTTTGAGAGGGAGATTGGTGAGGACATTGGAGCAAGATTCGCCCAGATGGCAATATAACGAGGAATTCTGGGACGGCCGGGATGAGGATGGCTATAAGCTTGCCAGTGGCGCATATTTATACAAATTCATCGTGACCGATGCGGATAGGAAAATCGAGAGAATAGGAAAGCTGGCGATCGTCAGGTAGGCAATCAGTCCATTAGTCTATTAGTCCATTAGTCCATTGGTCTATTAATAAGCCAATAGACTAATGGGCTAATACTACAACGATGGTTCAATAGCAGACGAAGCGAAAAGGTGCATTATATGGATTCCCGCTTTCGCGGGAATGACAAAGT
>Ga0209636_10008949_pt1 | contig 10203 bp, 12 predicted proteins | sample DeeMarSWOR152_54_FD_187464 | JGI IMG/M metagenome (GOLD analysis project Ga0209636, IMG submission 187464) | Marine sediment microbial communities from White Oak River estuary, North Carolina - WOR-1-52-54 (SPAdes) (version 2) | ecosystem: Environmental > Aquatic > Marine > Intertidal zone >... | reverse complement strand
AAATCAAATAGTCATGATTAACACACTCACCGGGTGACTTCAAGTCACCCGGTGAGTTGAAACCATGAATAACCCTTGAAACTTTTAAAGAGCTCCCAGGGATTATCACCAACACCCCTGCTTAACCACCTATTAATACCGTTCAACAACTTATTTTACCGGCTCTGCATAAAATATTTTCATTCTGCCTCATCCCTGCCGAAATTTGCTCAGAAATTGTTACCAAAATTTTAATACAATGAAAACAAGAACTACAAATCAACTCAAGGTTCGGATACTTACGGGATTAGCTTTACTGATACTTATGTCCTGGCTTAATCCTGCATATGCACAAAGACATGGCAGTGTGGATCAATATCTTAAAACTCTTCCTTCAGATCTCGAACTGAAAGAACCTGCCCCGCAAAAATACCTGATGACTGCTGTCTATTATAATAAAGATATTTATGGTAATTTTTCTGATAAGACACAGGTCAGTGGAGAATATACCCGCGGATTGGATGACGGATATGTAAAATGGAACAATATAAGGATCGCCGGGTCAAATCAGCTGGACGGCATATTCCCGGAAGGGCAGTTACAGGAATATATGGAGGATTTCCGGTATAAGCCCTCAGTGGATATGGTCGGTGAATCGGCTTTTGCAGGATTTCCCGTAAACAATCCGTATGAATTTCATGCCAAAAACCTTGTATGGGATATGATGGGGTTTGAAGCCTTTGCATGGGTGTATTATGATTCACTTCAACTCAATCATTATTTTGCACCGGCTGGGCTTAAAGGTAAGGTTGATTTAGCCGGATCAGGTAATTTTGAAAATAAAAACATTCAGCTTAACTGGGCTGGGATTACTAAAATGAACGGGGAATTGTGTGCTATTATACAGTTCCTCGCGATGGACAATCCTCTGGAGATAAATTCCGAAATAAATGGAATGGAAATATCCATTAAAGGGAGAAGCCACTATTGGGGACATGTCCAGGTATCATTGGAAGATAAACAAATCGAAGGGGCCATCCTGCATGAGGATGTTGTAATGGATATGAATATTCCGGGTATACAAAATGGACTGGTTAACACTACCAGAGAACTTAAGCTTGAGAAATTGAATTAACTTTGCGTATATTAAGTGGCATGAAAACAAGAGGAATCATCGACTTTTATCTGCCCCGGAAGATTGCACTGCATGTGAAAATCTTTCTGGGCAGTTTCCTGTTCGCTTTATTATTATCCGTGTTGTCAGGGCAGGGAAATCCTTTAAACAAGCAATTACTTCTCACTGTATCCCTCATATTCATCCAGCTTGAAGTATTCATGTGGCTCGGACATAAATTTTTTAATCAAAAAAATATTAAGGTTGAAAAAGGTTATACAAAGAAGGTTATACAAAGGCTTCTTTTATTTTATCTGGTTGTTCTGATTCTGGCAGCCATCATTTTTATACTTGTGCAGCTCTGCTGGTACCTGATCAATGGTATCGACCTGAAAAATCTGCTGCCTAATATGATACATCTTGAATTAAAAGGCTGGATCAAGTATGGAATGTTGGGGTTCCTGGTCGGCGGATTAATATTTTTCTATGTACAGTGGCAGGACGCACTTAAAAATGAGCAGAAACTGAGGGAAGAAAAACTGGTTTTTCAATACGAAACAATAAAAAATCAGGTCAATCCCCACTTTCTTTTCAACAGCCTGAATACACTCTCCTCCCTGATCAATGGGAATTCCCAGGCAGAGGATTTCATCCATCAGTTATCATCTATTTACAGGTATATTCTTGAAAAAAGGAACGTGGACCAGGTAGGGCTTGAAGAAGAAATTGAATTCACAAGAAATTATTTTTCCCTGCAAAAGATCAGGGACGAAGATAAAGTCAGCCTGGAGATCCTTCCCATTGATATGAAAAAATTCAGGATTCTTCCGATATCACTTCAGTTATTGACCGAAAATGCCCTGAAACACAACTCAGCCACACGTGATTATCCGCTCAATATAACCATATATACAGAAGATGATTTTATTGTTGTAAAAAATAATCTCCGGAAAAAACTGACTATTGAAGAATCACCGGGTACCGGCCTCAGGAACCTGGGTGAAAGACTCAGGCTTATTACCAACAGGGAGATGAAAATAATTGAGACAAGTGATGAATTTATTGTCAAAATCCCATTAATTCCTTTCTGAAATGAATGTATTGATCATAGAAGATGAAAAACCTGCTGCCGACAAATTGATACGCTTGCTTAATAAAGCTGCAAAAGAAATCAGGGTTGTAGAAACCCTTGAAACTGTAGAAGATTCAATAAACTGGTTCCTGAACAATCCGCCACCTGATCTTGTTTTTATGGATATTCAGCTTGCCGACGGGATCAGTTTCGAGATTTTCGATTCGGTCGAAATCAAAACACCCATAATTTTTACAACCGCCTATGATGAATATGCCATCAGGGCCTTCAAGGTGAACAGTATCGATTATCTTTTGAAGCCAATTGATTCCGGTTCCCTTGTAAGAGCAATTGATAAATTTAAATCATTATATCCAACAAAAATTGACAGCAGGAAAATTGAACTTCTTTATGATCAGCTGGTAAAAAAATACAAAAACCGTTTTTTTATAAAATTCGGTTCTCATTGCAGGTCGGTGATGACAGAAGAGATCAGGTACTTTTTCATCGTCGAACGCAGCACCTTCATGAATACATTTACCGGTAAAATCTTTGATGTTGATTATTCACTTGATCAGTTGCAGAAGATGCTTGATCCCGAAAAATTCTACAGGATCAACAGGAATTTTATCATAAACATTGCCGCCATAACAGACATTATAACCTGGTCATCCAACCGGCTGAAGGTGAAATTAACCGGGGGCGATGAGAATTTTGATATGGTTGTGAGCAGGGATAAAGTCTCCGATTTTAAGAGGTGGCTGGATCGGTAAGAAGGTTAAGGCTAAGGCTAAGAAGGGTTGCAGGGTGCAGGTTACAGAGTGCAGGTTACAGGCAACAGGGTGAGGGCGGAAATTCCGGTCAAGCTAAGCACCTCATTCCGGAGTAAACTGAGCATATGATTCCGGAAATGAATGAGCAACTGAAACCGGAAGATAAACGTCACTATATTAATGCAAAGCAATTATATAATTTTATTAAAAACAGATTGTTCACTATAAATCGGTCAAGGGTGCTCAATTACACCGGAATTTGCAATTCAGGTATAGCTCCGTTTAGTGCACGAGTAAAATAATTTACGAGTTCTCTATTAACGACACTCTTTGGAAAACCCATTTTTTCAGGCGGTTCTATTCCATTTGGAGAATAAATTACTCTTTCTCCTCTAGGGTCCTAATTACTCGCAATCTCAATAGACAAGTGTGAAACATCAGCAATATGGAATAGATATGTATCTGCAAGAATGGTCGCAAAATTAGTAGTAAACGGCACACCGCCAATCGGATTTTGTATCCGGATTGTGAGTGGTGGTTCATAAAACTCCGAAAGGTCTTTCATACGTATGATATCATTTGGATGCTGATTTGCTAAATATTGGACAAAGCCTTCATCAAAACGAAAAAACCCATAAAGTCATCAGACACCTTACCTAATTCAGCTCTCATTTTTTTATTCTAGAGATAAAGGAATGGCAAGCTATTCTTTCCATTCCTTTATTTTTAGATCAGATAGTGGATTATTTATTGTAATAGTACTCGGTATTTATTAATCCCTTTTTGTCCAAATTCATTTGAAGACACACACTCCAAAATTAAAACTTGATTAATGGATTCAGGAAAGTTAATACTTGTCATTGATATTGGTACAATTCTATTAAAGTTGTTTTCACTTTTACTGGTGAATCTTAGAGTCCAATGCATGAATATTATTTTTGAAAAGGGTATATTATGCCATAACTTTGATTAAGGGTTATGCGAAAGCATCGAAATAAACACGTAATGCGCAAAAAAGTTACGTATATAAACTATTAGTGGGCATTAAATAAATACACAAATGAATAGATTTACAATAACTTTAGTAATCTTCATTGTCAGTTGCCACAATGGACCTACTCAAACAAGATTTAGTGCTAAACAATTAAATGATGATATAGATTTCTTGTTCAATAAACTAGAATATATCCATCCCAACTTATATGCTTATACATCAAGAGATGAGACATATAATTTAATTTCTAATATTAAGTCTCAGTTTATCGATTCATTGACAGCCATTGATTTTTGGATTATGGTATGTCCCATAGTAAATAATTTAAAGCATGGACATACTGCAATTACACCTAAAAATGAGGATGTTAACAAATATGTTAATCAACTTAAAAGCAATGATTTTAAGTATATTCCATTTTCAATAATAATTAAAGATTCAAGCATTTTTATTCATGACATATACTCAAATGATACTAATATAAAACCAGGGCAAAGAGTCATTTCAATAAACGGGGTTAGATCTTCTGAAATAATAAAAAAGTTGATTCAATATGAAAGTGGAGAGAGAACGGAATACAGGTTACATTATGCAGGGAAAAGATTTATATGGAATTTTTCACTGTTTTATCCAAACTCAAAATATAAAATCAGATATGAAGCTAATAGAAATGATTACACCGAAGTATTAAATGGAATCGATGAAAAAGAAACTGAAAAGTATTACTTAAAAGCCTTTCCTAAAGTGAATAATTACAGACTCAAGATAATTGATGAGAATGTTGCCTGCATCCAATACAACGCATGTATTGACTATGATAATTTTAAATTATTTTTAGATAGTACTTTTACTTTCTTAAAACAAAATAATACCAAGGATTTAATTATTGACATTAGAAAAAATGGTGGAGGTGATACAAGATTAAATTCCCTACTATTAACTTATTTAACTAATATGTCATTTTATGAGTATCAGAAACATATTGAGAAACTGACTTCGGATATTAGAGCTAGTAATGAATATTATTCTCAATTTAAGAATGATACAATCATTGAAAGAACAACATATCTGGATCATAAAGCAAATAATCCCTTATTATTTCAAGGAAATTTATATGTGCTAACAGGAATTGAAACGTTCTCAAGTGGAACTGAATTAGCAATGCTTATAAAAGATTACAAACTTGGGATAATAATTGGTAAAGAGACTGGAGGACTACCAACCTGTTATGGAGATGTTTTTAATTTTGAATTACCAAACACAAAAATTGATGTTCGAGTTTCGTATAAATGGTCATTAAGACCAAGTGGAATTGATGATAATAGAGGAGTAGCGCCTGATATTGTTCTAGATCCATCAATAGCGGATATTATATCAAACAAGGATATTGAGATGGAATATATTTTAAAATTAGTAAAAGATAAAATTATCGTCCACTAACATGCTGGTATACTTGCCTGCCAGCAGGCAGGCGCCATGGCCTCCCACCAGCCTGACCAGGTTTCCCCCGAGTACTGGGGGGACAGGTGTCAATTAATTCACCTTTCTCTCGCCTGATTTACAATAACTCTTCTTCCATGTATTTCAGTACCGTTTAGATTATCAATCGCTCTTTTACCTTGTTCATCATTAAGCATTTCGATAAAACCAAATCCCTTGCTTTTTCTTGTATACTTATCTGTAATTATTGTTATGGACATAACTTCCCCATATTCTTTAAAAATCTCTTTTAATTCTTCTTCATTAACATTATAATGAAGATTCCCAATATAAATATTCATGATTTCGAGTTTGTTAAATTTATCAATCTCTGGACAGTATAAAAAATAGATACATTGATCGAATAACAGGTTAAAATACTTTACGAGTCACAATTTTAAGTTAGTAAACTCTATAATAAAAAGGGATTTTCAGTTAGTTAATTTAGACTACCCATTGTTCTTTTTTATAAGCACTATCCCAAAAAATGTATTCCATTTTTGTTGAAAGGATAAACACTTCTTTCATTCTTTCTCTGCTAACATTGGTCGCCTGGTCAGCAATTTCGTCAGTAATTATAAGAGCTTTATTAGTTGCCTCTTTAAATTCCTTACCTGCATAGGCAACGATCCAATTATAGTATGGATTATTTTCAGAAGCGTTTGAATATATATAACTTCCGACCTTTTCATAAATCCAGAAGCAAGGCAAGATTGAGGCAATGGCTTCTTCCATACTTCTCAAAGTTGCAACCGATAGTAGGAAATTTGTATATGTGAAACATGCCGGTGATTTTTGGTAACCCGGTTTAATTGAATATTGTTTCAGAAATATTTTATGTCTTTCTTCCTCCACCACGATTGAATATTCAGCAAATTTCAGAAATTGAGTGATCATTTCTGTATTATCAGATTTTGCTGCTATAATAGCCAGGACTTTACTATAATCCAATAGATACAAGGAGTCTTGATGAACATAGAATGTAAATATATCTTGGGCCAGGGTACCTTTCATTAATTCCTGAATAAATGGAAGACCTATAATTTTCGGATAGATGTTCTCAACTTCTTTCCAAAGAGAGGCAGTAAATTTCATATCATTTTAGTTTTTCCGGATTAAAGAAATGGTTGACCGGTCCATGCCCTCGTCCGGTTAAGTATTCTTTTCCGAAATCCAGTGCATTATGCAAATAATCAATTGCACTTTCTACAGCGGTATCCATTGAATATCCCCTAGCCAGAAAACAAGCAATGGCAGATGACAATGTACACCCCGTGCCATGTACATTACGAGTATCTATTTTCCTGTTTTCAAATATTTTTACATCTCCGTTACCGTTTTTCCTATAATAAACATCAAACAACAATTTCCCTTTCAGATGTCCTCCTTTAAGTAAAACTGCTTTGCATCCAAATTTCAGCAGGTTTCCGGCAGATTCAATCATATCATCTTTTGTAGAAATAATATCCTTTAATAAAATGGCTGCTTCCGGAATATTGGGTGTGATAATATTTACCATTGGGAATAAATATCCTGTTAGCGCATCTATAGTATTATCTTCGATAAGTTTGTCTCCACTGGCAGCAACCATAACAGGATCCAGGACAATATTTTTCACCTTAAGTTTTGTTAAAACCTTATGAACGGTCATAATAATTTCAGCAGAATGCAGCATGCCTATTTTAACTGAATCGGTCCCGATATCATTTAATACTGCCTCCATCTGTTTTTCAACAATATTAGTCGGTATCGGATAAATTGCATTTACACCTAAAGTATTTTGAGCTGTGATGGCTGTAATGGCTGTAGTGCCATAACACCCCAGAGCGGATATTGTTTTAAGGTCAGCCTGTATCCCGGCACCTCCTCCACTATCCGAACCTGCAATGGTTAAAACTTTTTTATACTTTTTCATTTTTTGATTTAAAATGATCAAATCCGTGTTCAGTAAATTCAATAATTTCCCCATTTTGGGTAAAAGTCAGATTTTCCTGATTATCGTTTATCTTGCCAATCGTGTATATTGGCGTTTTAAATTCCTTTACATATTCACTTTCAATATCATTAAAATACTCTTCAGGAACAGTAAACATCAGACAATAATCTTCTCCACTGGTTAAACCTATCTCCCGTGCGTTCCAGTTATACTTTTCACATACCTTAATAAGCTCTTTAGATACCGGGATTTTACTTATTTCAATTTCCGCGCCAACAGCAGAACTCTCCATGATTCTGTGAATATCAGATTCAATCCCGTCCGAAACATCTATCATTGCATTGACTGTTTCTCTGTGTGCTAACCACTTCCCTTCTTCAATATGTGCCCTCGGACAATTGTGTCTTTGTACCAGGAAAGATGAATATTTATCCGGAGGCTTCTCATCAATAAGAATTTTAAGACCTCCCCCCGAGTCGCCTACTGTATCATTTATACAGATTATATCACCCGGCAGGGCAGTTGAACGTTTTTTGATTTTTAAAGGATTGATGGTACCTATAACACCAATATTTATCACCAATCTGTCAGGTGATTTAGTAGTATCACCGCCAAGAAAATATGTCCCGGTATTTAAACATAATTCTTTTATGCCAAGAAAAAATTTATCAAGCCATTCTACTTTTAGTTTTGCTGGTATACCAATAGATAGATATGCACTATGGGGGTCCCCTCCCATCGCTGCAATATCACTTAAATTGACCATCAGGGATTTTTGACCTAAATTATGAGGAGTAATTTTATTCAATAAGAAATGTCTGTCCTCAATCAGCATATCGGTTGTAACCAGCAGAGCTTTTTCATGATTTAATGGAATAATAGCGCAATCATCACCTATTCCGGTTATTCCTTCTGGCAGATCTTTGATAAATTGTTGGGAGAACCTTTCTATAAGACCAAATTCTCCTATTTCAGACAAGTTTGTCATTTGATAATTTCTTTTTTGTTTCCTTAATTATTGAAATCAATTTCCGTGCTTCAAGCTCAGGATCTGAAGCTGAACAAATAGCTGAAACCACAGCAACTCCATCAGCTCCGGCTCTGATCACCTTACCAACATTTGAAGAGTTTATCCCTCCTATAGCAATTAGTCTGTGTTTGGAAATGCTGTGCAATTGTTTCAGCCCTTCAATACCCCATTCCCTGTTAAGATCTGTTTTTGTCGTGGTAAAAAACAGAGGGCTCGCACTCAGGTAATCCAGGTCATAATTTTCCGCTTTCATAGCCTCTTCTATTGTTTCAACTGAGAGACCTAGAATCATTTTTTCCGGTATAATTTTCCGGACAAATTCATAAGGCATATCACCCTGTCCGATATGAACACCATCCGCTTCAACAGCAAGGGCAATATCTATCCGGTCATTAATTATTAAAGGAATTCCATAATTTGTTAAGATTTCTTTAAGTTCAATAGCCCGACTGATGAAATCACGCGTATTTAATTCTTTTTCACGGAGCTGAACCATTGTTACTCCGCCTTTGACTGCCTTTTCCACGACATAATCTAATCCTTTTCCCAAACATAATTTTTCGTCAGTAACAAGATACAGATCATACATATTTTTCGATATTAAGTTTTATGGTGTTAAAAAATTCCTCTCTGGAAAGGTTATGTAACTTGTCATAAAAATGTATCTGCAAGCTTCCCGGTCCTTTTGAGCCGGGAAATGCCAGTTCACCGGCAACACCCATTAATGCCATACCGCTTATGGCAGCCTCAAAAAAGTTGTTCGTTACAGCAACAAACGCTCCAAGCAGTGCAGTAGCTGTACACCCCATGCCGGTAACCCTGGGCATCAGTTCATGGCCATTATGTATCTGCGCAATTTTACTTTCTGAAATAACATAATCTGTTTCACCACTGATGCAGATAACGGTTTTATATTTCTGATAAAGGATTTTTGCACTCTCTATTGCATTTGCGGCACTTTCGATGCTATCGACACCTTTTGTCTGATGTTCTGCAGATAATATGGCTATTATTTCTGAGGCATTTCCCCTGATTATTGACATTGATCCGGATTGAAGCAATTCCTTAACCGTTTCAGTCCGGTACGGTGTTGCACCAGCTCCAACAGGATCAAAAACTACCGGTTTATTCAACTTATTGGCTTCCCGGAGTGCAATTTTCATAGCATTTACCCATTTTTCACTAAGTGTGCCAATATTTATTACCAAAGCGTTTGCAATCCTTACCATATCTTTCACTTCGTCCTCTGAATGAGCCATAACAGGAGAAGCACCTGCGGCCAGCAAAGCATTGGCTGAACTATTCATTACCACATAATTTGTGATATTGTGCACAAGAGGTGATATAACTTTTACTTTTTGGATATTATCCCAAATTCTATTTTCCATAGAGATTATATTTTATTGAATCAATAAATTAAAAATTCAGGGGAAGTCTCAGAGAAAGGTCGGAAATGAGGATTAAACTTTTTCCTCCGGCAGTATTGGCTGCATCAGGTTCAAAGGGTATTATCTCAGTCCCGAATTGCTCGAAACACCCCTAAAGTTTAAATCAAAATTAAAATTTTTATAAACAAATAATAAAAATAAAAACAGAAACAATTTATAATATTCATCATACAGATGCAAATCAGCCTGATATCAGTTTAGAATTATGAAGAAAATGCGATTTTCTTTTAAAACATTATACATTTAATTAATTTATCAGGCAAGGATCGTTTTGATTTCTTCCTATCATTCTTCTTCTTTTTTCGGACATAAAATATCCCTAGCCTGAAAACGACTCCACCAAAGCAGAGCAGAGATTAAGAGAGTCAGGATAGCAGG
>Ga0209636_10008947_pt1 | contig 10203 bp, 7 predicted proteins | sample DeeMarSWOR152_54_FD_187464 | JGI IMG/M metagenome (GOLD analysis project Ga0209636, IMG submission 187464) | Marine sediment microbial communities from White Oak River estuary, North Carolina - WOR-1-52-54 (SPAdes) (version 2) | ecosystem: Environmental > Aquatic > Marine > Intertidal zone >... | reverse complement strand
AAGCTGGGTGAGAGAGGAAGAATTGAGATAAATCTGGCACAAGGTAAAGGGGGAGTGATCAGTCTAAGTCACCCCCTACACCTACAAATTTGCCAGGGGTGACCATATGATACTCCCTGCCGGATACACTCACATCTGCAAATTGAAGTAGTCATTCATATTATGTCAAATTACGTACAGCTAGTTCACATTCCCTAGTCTAGTTTGACACTTAGGTCTACATCTCTTGACACGGAGGTGATTACTGATATAATAACATAAATTAATCTTCTGTAAAAACTTCTTAGAATATAGTATCTGCAGCTTGTAAATGAGGAGGAGCTGTAATCTTAACATCAAAACCACTGCACGTTTTACGCATGAAGATTTTTCCATTAAGGATTTACATCTATTTACAGGAAGGGAGGTGATATTATCGAAAAAAGAAAAAAACTTGTATAAGCGTTTAACGCAGTCATTTAGCTGCGTGTTATTAATACGGTAAAGAATGCTAATACAGAGAACCATCCGATAGAATCAATGTATAAGTAAATTAGATTTTCAGCAAGTCTCTGAAAGGAATGAAGAAATGAAGGTAAGATATTGGTTATTTGGACTGATATTGTTACCGATGCTTTTGCCAGCAGTGACAGTTGCATCGGCTGATTGGACTGCAGAATCAAATCAGGCACAGGCATACTTCGGCACTGTCTCATCAGCGGGGGACGTGAATGGTGATGGCTATTCGGACGTCATTATCGGAGCGAGAGGCTACGATAATGGAGAGACTGACGAGGGCAGTGCTTATATGTATTACGGCGGTGCTTCGGGATTGTCACCTGCTCCAAATTGGATGGTGGAGTCAAACCAAGAGAATGCAGCGTTTGGCGTTTCTGTTTCTACAGCGGGTGACGTGAACGGCGATGGGTATGCAGATGTCATCGTTGGTGCTAATCTCTACGATAATGGTGAAACCGATGAGGGTCGTGCTTATGCCTTTTACGGTAGTGCATCGGGTTTATCATCAACTCCTGACTGGATTGCAGAAGGAAATTTGGCAGGTATACACTTTGGCATTTCTGTATCAACAGCTGGTGATGTGAATGGTGATGGCTATGATGATGTTATCGTCGGCGCTGACCGCTACGATAATATTAGGGGTCGTGCTTATGTCTTCCATGGCAGTGCCTCAGGATTATCTGCAACAGCAGACTGGATCGTATCATCGGATCAGGTTGATTCTTACTTTGGTATGTGTGTCTCTACAGCAGGGGATGTGAATGGTGATGGTTATTCGGATGTCATCATCGGTGCTCCTTTCTTCTATAGTGGTAGTATTTTAGGCGGTCAGGCGTATGCATATTACGGCAGTGCCTCGGGTTTATCATCAACTCCCGACTGGATTGTAGAGCTAGATGATGATTGGGCACGGTTTGGTCTCTCTGTTTCAACGGCGGGTGATGTCAACGGTGACGATTACGATGATGTACTCGTCGGCGCACCCTATTACCCTTGGAGTGCGAATGAACCGGGTTTCGCCTTTTTGTATCATGGCAGCGCCTCAGGATTGTCCGCGACTGCAAACTGGACTGCGGAAGGAGACCACGTGGATGAAAGCTTCGGTGAATCTGTTTCAGCCGCTGGAGATATAAATGGCGATGGCTACGCAGACGTGATTATCGGTGCTGATAAATATACACATCCTACATACAGAGAGGGTGGTGCTTTTGTATATTATGGCAGTGCCTCAGGATTAGCCGCAACTCCGGTTTGGTTTGTGGAATCAGACCAATACGAAGCTATCCTTGGGGGCTCTGTTTCAACAGCGGACGTGAATGATGATGGCTATTCGGACATCATTATCGGCGCTTATTATTACGCAAACCCTGAATTTCAAGAGGGTGCTGCCTTTGCGTTTTATGGGCCGCTCGAAATTGAAAATCAACCGCCGGTTGCTGTGATTGACGAAATATGTCCTAATCCTGTGTACATGCCGGATCCGGTCGCTTTTTATGGCCACGGAACTGATGATGACGGTACTATTGAAGCGTATCACTGGGCCTCCAGTATTGATGGACTTCTGAGTGAATATAAAGATTTTGCTATTTCATCAGATGAGTTGTCTGGTGGAGTACATACTATATATTACGAAGTGCAAGACAATGATGGTGCCTGGTCTGAACCAGCTCTCCAAACCCTCACGGTATATCCAGATATACAAACAGGTTTGATTGCGTATTGGAGCTTTGATGATGGAACTGCTAAGGATGAGTGTGGTAATCATGATGGGGAACTCCACGGCCCAGCTGCTCCAGAGATTTGTATATGGGGAAATGGATTAAGATTCGATGGACATCATAATTATATCGATACTAATGAAGATCCTGTAATAACTGATGGTCCCTTGACGATTTGTGTTTGGATTAAACCGCGTTCAATCAGATCTCCTACTGATCACTGGATTATAGAGAACGGTCTTTTCAATCTTGCAATAACATCTCATTTAGTGGATGGTCGAATGAGCAATAAATGGTTGTTTTCTATCGGTCCGTGGGATTATCCTACAGCTAATCCGGCTCAAACGGAAGCTTTGGAAACACACTGGACTTTTCTTTGCGGAACATGGGATGCAAATAGTGATGAAGTCAAATTATATGTCAACGGAGCATACGCTGCTTCTGGGTATGCACTTGGAGGTTTTGCCAGAGAGGTAATTATTGGTGGATGTCACCAGATCCTCATTGAGGATAAATTCGAGGGACTTATTGATGAAGTTCGAATTTATGATAGAGTGTTGGACGACCATGAGATACAATTTCTTTATGGATATCCCGATGGGAACCCAGCACCGACAGCGGTGATTGATTCAATTCTACCATGTGCTGCCAATATCGATGGACAAATATTCTTCTATGGTTCAGGCGAGGATCCGAATGGAACCATAGCGGCCTACCATTGGGATTTCGGCGATGGAAACTGGTGGTGGTCGGTTAGTGGAGAAAATATCCATCACTCATATTCTTCACCGGGGACCTACCGCGCGACTTTGAAAGTGCAAGATGATGGAGGCAAGTGGTCACCACCCAGTTACGAAGATCTTTTCATAGTTGATGGTTGGGCTTACACACCTCCTTATCCTCATGACCCCGACACACATGAACACGAGATGCCACCGGTGACTACAAAAGCTGTAGCCAGAGGTAATAGGACATCAGGATATGCAGGTTCAGCGGTAGCAGCTTGGATTGGCTGGGCCGAGGCAACGGCTGGATACTATGTAATGTTCCCTATTGTTGAATCTGAAGAACCGACGATCGTGCAGGTTGACGCTGAGTTGATTTCTTATGGAGGAAAATTTACTTTTATGCTAGGTGTTGCTGGGACTGAAGCGGTGGTCTATCATTGGATACTGAAGGGATTAGATTGGGAACTCATAGAAAAAGACTCTCGTTCTGTGGCTATCGACCCATACATAGATATGGATTGGTTGTTTGGACAAATCTTCTTTTTCATGGGATTTTTCATTCCAGGCTGGCAAGGTACAATGTTTAGCGCAATAACAACTGCTGCAACTTTTGGTGATCCTGTTGAAGTCGAAAGAGCATTAAAAGCAGGCGAATACGAAACACATCACATTACTCAGAGATTCAAGGTTGATCCGGGAATTCATAGATTAGGTATGTATGTAAGAGCCGATGCAGTCGGAGCCATTATGGGAGAGGGTCACGCGGCAAGATTTGGTAAGATCCGCTACATTACTATTCAAAAAGTCGAATCAGGGTTCGAAGGCGAGTTGGTAATTACCGGATTTTGTCCGATTAATATAATAGTAACTGATCCGGAAGGGCGCACAATTAGCAAAGATAATATCGAAGTACCTTCTGCTACCTATATTGAGACTGATTTGGACCTCGACGGTGACCGGGATGATCAGGTGTACATCCCAGATGCGTTGGATGGTCAGTACTCCATAACAGTAATCCCTGATTCAACTGCTGATCCTTCAGACACCATTTCGATATTGATCTCATTCGAGGGCGAAGATTATGTCCTGGCAAGGGATGTGGCAATTGCAGATATTCCAGATGAACCATATGTTTTCTTCATAGGTACTCCTTCTATCAATGCGACAATTGATATTGACCCAGATGTATTGAATTTACAGAGTCAAGGAAAGTGGGTAACCTGTTACATCGAATTTCCTGACGGATATGATGTAAATGATATTGAGGTCGCAAGCGTGTTTCTCAATCGCACTATCCCTGCAGAATCGCATCCTATCGCAATTGGTGACTATGATGAAGACAGTATTCCTGACTTGATGGTGAAGTTTGACAGAAGTCGCGTGCAAAATATTCTTGAACCGGGCGACTCTGTTGAAATACTTATTGTTGGGAATGTCTTAGAAGAAATGTTCGGAGGGACTGATACCATTAAAGTATTCAACCCTGACTTCAAACCGATCACCCTTGTACAGAGATGCGGTCCGATGGGAGACACTGGCCCAATCCCTCTGATTTTCTTCATGTCACAGAATAACCCAAATCCATTTACTGCCCGAACCAATATACAGTTTGGACTACCTAATGCTGCACATGTTCAGATGAGCATATACGATGCAGCTGGTCAATTGGTCAAGACTTTGATTAACGGTGAGAATAATGCAGGTTATTATACTACTTATTGGGACGGAACTGACCAATTGAGTCGTAAAGTCAGCGCTGGCGTCTATTTTTACCAACTCATTGCTGGCGATTTTATCGATGTCAAAAAGATGGTACTTCTGCGCTAATCTAAAAAAGAAGGGCATAGTCTGGACATTTCTACACTCTGGATTGTGCCCTTCTTGCTTTTGGTACCCGGTCTCATCAAAAGGTCATCTTTGTACGCTAAGACATAAAGGGTGGGGACGAAGCGTCCCCACCCTACTTCAAAAAAGTAAGCACACAGTATACCATTCATAATTATAATGTATTTTGGCACAATTTAGGCACAAACCAAGTTCTACAAAAACTCATGTCCATTGAGATACTGCAAATATTGATGTAGAGAAGATCATACTGCAGGAGCACGCGGACCGCTAGTCCACCGATAATACTTCATTTTTGCAATCAAGACAATAAAAAGCACATCTGGCCTAACTCATAAAATTCAGCCAAACATACCTTCTCCGTTCAGAGTAATTGTATTTAGAACCGAGGAAAATGCTGTTATCTATGACTGATTAAGTGCTTTTAATAAGACAAAGTATGATATACTATTTCATATGTTGAATCTGATACTAAGAAAAGGTCAAAATGTTCAAGCGATGGTTCATCGAAGCTGTTAGCTCTATTGAAAGCAATTGCCCAGATTGACTCATTTTCATATATGCATTTCTCAGCATAACATGGAATTCTATATGGCCTCAGATCCCAGTCAGAATACGTAGCCTTAATGCATCGGTATAATATCCCTCCATCTTCTCCAATTGCCTCCGCTTTGTTATGCATCCTTTTAATTATCTCGCCTCTTAATTCAATAGACAGATCTTCTCCAGAATAATTCTCGGCAAATTCATCATGGACTTCTTTATATGGAACAGATGAAGGATCAGATGTATAATCGTGATCAGTAACAACTACGACTGGGTCACATTTTAATTCTAATGTACCACAAGACATAACAATTAGTAATACCGTCAGCACTCCCCAAAATATCGTTTGCTTATACACTGTTATACCCCCGTTTTGATACAAATAAATTATTTAATCTCATATTATTATAATAGCACCTCTTTAGATGTCAATGCATGAAATGCTGATCATTTTGGCACAAGGATTCCGAATGTGGCACAGAGATTCTATACTGATTGCAGTTATTGAATTTCCCGCGGACCGCTAGTCCACCGCTCACCCCTCCTTATCCACAAAAACAAGGGAGGTGATCATTTGATACCCCGTGTCGGAAATGCTGATACGCACAGATGCTGCAGGGAGTTAGTTGTGTATAGGGGTCACAACGGTGGCACAAATAAAAAGGGGAGTGACCGCTTGAATCATTCCCCCTGTGCTATAATTTTATTTTCTACCTGACCTTAACAATTTTCTGTGTTATCTGCCCGTCAATTTCATTGCTGCGCAATCGATTACGGTGATGAACAAATAGATTACAGCGATGTTATTACCTTATTTTGATTGCCTTCTGGACCACCTTTCCGTCTACTTCCATGAAGTAAATACCCCTGGTGACTTCTGCAGGTTTCACAACCCTTCCCGTGATGTCAAAGACTCTACACTTTCTGCCTTCAGGTAGCAGTAAAGGACCAGTGAAGATAGTTGTTTCGAATTCTGATGTCTTTGTGGGTCTGGTAATCTGTCCCTCTTCAGCACCGATAGGTTGGCCAAGCCACGGATCATAGTCAACGTACTCGCTTACCTCATCACCAGTACCTGGACCAACGCCTCCAGGACCACTAGCATGACCCCACCAATTATACCGAGCATCAATGACAACAGCTGAGTCATCATTGTACACTCCATAACCAGTATTCTCAGCAATGTTACTATAATGGATTATCGGATTAGAGCCAACCCAACAAAATACACCACCGCTGTCATTGTTCGAAATAGTGCAACTATCAATTATTGGAGAGGACTGTATGCAAGAGATGCCGCCGCCATGGCCATAGAAGGCTGTATTGCCGGTAATGGTGTTATCTGTGATAGTTGCTGAAGAAACGTCGAGGCAAGCGATACCACCACCAAGGCCAGCCCAGTCAGGTGGAAGGCCAGCTGAGTTACCTGTAATGGTATTGCCTGAAATCGTTACTGAGGAACTGCTCCAACAGTAAATGCCGCCGCCTTGATCCCAGCCTGTGTTATCAGCGATAATATTTCCAGTGATAATTGCTGAAGAAGAGCCCCAGCACTGAATGCCGCCGCCACCCACGCCATTATTATTGGTAATAGTGTTACCAGTAATAATTAATGGAAGAGTATCGAAACAGCAGATGCCACCACCAGAACCAAACATAACCGCACCAAAACCTGTGTTATTGGTGATGATATTGTCAGCGATAGTTAGTGAAGAGTTTACACAATCGATACCGCCAGCCACATCCCCGTATCCATTCCGAATGGTGAAACCACGGATTATAGTCGGAAAGTCTACCTGATTGTATATAGTTATCACGCTCATGCTGTCAGTATTATATCCATCTATTATCGTCGTATCCGGTCCATACTCGCTCACGAGGTCTATGCCTTGTGTAGTTGGCCAGATGATGTATTCGTAGTAGATGCCTGGCCCTACAAGTACTGTGTCATTATCAGCACAAGAATCCAAGCCAGCCTGGATAGAATTAAGTGAGGAGTCTGAATGCACATACCAGACTGTTGCATTTAATGTGCTAAACATGAAAAGCAATGCTGCTGTTAAAATAGAACCTTTCTTCATAATTCCTCCTCCGTCTTCTTCTGTGCTATTAAATTATAAAGAGAGATAACTCATTGTCAAGATGGCACAGAGAGGGGATTATGGAATCAACACACTTTACACTTGACATTATAATTGATTCGGATTATGATAAATTGGAGAGAGCGATGAGAAAAGTATTGGGTATTTATGTGCTACTTATCTCGTATATGTGTTTCTTCGCCTGCGAACCAACACCAAAGTTCCTTCCTATTGGTGAATATGAGATGGTTAATTTAACCGAGGAAGGACATGGGGGTCAGACCTCGAAACTAGAAACTATACACTTCCGGAGTTGATGCTAGAGTTTACTTAAAGATTACAGTGACACTGGATTCCCTGATTAAATCGGGGAATGGCAAAAACTGAATTAATGAGTTTTTCTGCGGTAAATGTCTTTGCGATGTCGTACGTGATAGACAGTGATGATTTTTGCAGCTATGTTAACTTCGTAGACTATTCTGTAATTGCCAACACGTAAACGATAGATGTGTTTTGCACCATGAAGTTTCTTGGATTTTTGTGTGGAAGGACTAGTTGCGAGAGTTTCGACTGCCTTTATGATTCGATTGAAGAAGCGCTTGTCAATTTTATATAGATCACTGATCGCTGATTTCTTCCACTGAATTTCATAGGAACCCATTTTTCTTCAGTTTTTTCTTGAGTTCGCTGAAACTTACAGAATATTCCTCACGCCGTTCAGCAACAATTACAAGATCGTGAATATCCTCAAGTAGTTCCTCGTATTTCTTAATCGGAACAATTACCGCTGACTTCCTGCCTTTATCATCTACAATATACTTTTTCTCGATTTTTGTCGATGTATTTGTTGCCTTCATAATTTATTATAACGGACCTTGGATACAAGTCAAGGGCTAATGCTCTTTGAAAGACTATTAAGGGTTAATTGCATCTGTTTGAAGTAGTTCTCGATTCCTCCTTTGACAATGCTCAGGATTCACTCGAACAGTAATTGGGAGGTAGTTGATCAGACGTCAAAACTACACCTTCCGCGTCGATTACAGTGTTATGAAAAGAGATGACCGTGATGTTCGAGTGAGATTGCTCTCTCGATATCGCTCGAGACAGATTCGCTGCGCTCGCAATGACTTAGTCAAACTTCGACGGGTAGGCTGGTCGATTATTGACAGATTGTTTTTGTTTCATATAATATTTTACCCTCACCTTAGTCCTCTCCCTTCAATGGAGAGGAAAAGCGGGGTGTTGTTCTCTCCCTTCAAGGGAGAGGAGAAGAGGGGTGTAATTCTTTCCCCAAATGGGAGAGGGAAAAAAGAGGGGGCTGTCGCGCAGTTACGTAATCAAAACTGATCTCAGGGACTACCATACGAGCAAGGTGTCGTACACGGGGATGATTAGGGAGCAGGAATTAGGAAACAGGGATTAGTAAAAGAAACTATTTCCTAAGCCCTGTGTTCTGTATCCTATCAAAGCGCCCGTAGCTCAACTGGATAGAGCGGCGGACTACGGATCCGCAGGTTAGGCGTTCAACTCGCCTCGGGCGCATTCTTAGGAGACAGGATACAGGAATCAGGGAATAGAGGTTTTCATTACCCCTCACCTTTGTCCTCTCCCCAAATGGGAGAGGACAAGAGTGGTGTAACCTCTCCCATCTCTCGATGGTACTCGAGACCTGCGGCAGGGGAGAGGAAATGCGTAGAAGGAACAGGAAGCAGGGGACAGGAATTTTTGGAATAAATGTTTGAATTTAAATCTTTTGGTGGGATGCTGATGACAGAGATTAACGGCAAGATTACAGCGATAGTAATTAAGCACACCAGGAAACAGGATAGAGGAATTAGGGGGCAGGGATTTTGAGTACCCCTCACCCTAGCCCTCTCCCTCAAGGGGAGAGGGAAAGTATGGAGGAAACAGGTGAATAGAGTGCAGATATTCGTTTATCACTGGTATCTTTCTCTTTATCGCTGTAATCATTTTAGCGAAGCTAAAAATGGATGATATTTTTTTCATGAAAGAAGCTCTCAAGGAAGCCAAGAAGGCTTATGATGAAGATGAGGTGCCGATTGGTACTGTTGCCGTATACAAGAATCAGATTATTGGAAGAGGACATAATCAGACCGAGCAATTAAATGACCCGACTGCCCATGCCGAGATGATTGCGATTACTGCTGCAGCAAATGCATTGAACTCATGGCGGCTTAATGAAGTGAATATTTATACTACTGTAGAACCCTGTGTTATGTGTGCAGGTGCATTGGTGCTCGCCCGAGTAAAGAGAATTGTCTTTGGTGCACGCGACGAAAAGTTCGGCGGTTGCGGTTCAATATTTTCTATAGTCGATGAAAAAAGATTAAATCACCGGATTGAGATTACTGAGGGGGTACTTGAAGAGCAGGCATCCTCTTTGCTAAAGAGTTTTTTTGAGAAGAAGAGAGAAAAGATGGCAGCAAAAGACGCTGCGGTTAAGGGTCAATCAAAAGATTGACGGTTTTGGCTCAGCGAAGCTGAGCGGTTATGGCCACTTCGTGGCGGTAGGGTGTAGTCGGATTGTTGGATAGGCGGATAGTCTGATTGTCAGATAGTTGGATGTTTGCGGAAGAGGTGTGCTGGTGGAGCGGTTCCGATTAACGATGGACGGTCTGTTTATGAATCTGATTAGTGTAGGAGATAGGCATCCGCGAAGTTTTTGATGCCGCGTTGATTAGAGTCATATAAGAGTGGCGTATGCCTCAATGATGTGATGAAAGACAGGTCGCATCCAACACGGCGTTGACCTCTCGCACTGCTTTG
>Ga0209636_10008946_pt1 | contig 10203 bp, 9 predicted proteins | sample DeeMarSWOR152_54_FD_187464 | JGI IMG/M metagenome (GOLD analysis project Ga0209636, IMG submission 187464) | Marine sediment microbial communities from White Oak River estuary, North Carolina - WOR-1-52-54 (SPAdes) (version 2) | ecosystem: Environmental > Aquatic > Marine > Intertidal zone >... | reverse complement strand
TGTATGGACACAGAGATATAAGGTGTGTCCCCATCTGTTGCTCTTAGAAATCTCTTCTTGCCCAGAGAATCCACTGTAAGACTCGTGGGATCCCAGAAAATCCTCACCTACGACATAACATCTCCCACACATCTCACGCATATCTTACGCGTTATTCGAATTTATATTTAATTTGGTTCATATATGTTTCAAACTCAATCTCAAAAAAATTGGAATTCTAAAGGAAGATAAGTGATGAAGCAGACAGCCTTCTAAAAGACAAACTCGTAAATTACTCACAGCAAAGGTATCGATTGTCGGAAGAGTGGGGAATCTATTCTACCACTTTTAAATCCCTCGATCGCAAAGTGCCAGAACAGCCTCGTGGTTTCCACGAGTTGAGGAAAAGCAAAACTCAAAGAAGTATGTTGAGAGACATTAGGTGTACAAGGAATGAAACTCATTTAAAGGTCCTGAAACAACCTTAAAAATGCCAGTGAACCAAAAAAGGTTTTATTAAATCGTCCAGTAAGCAAAGATTTGTAAGTCCTCTCTTTGTAGTTGTGTCTTTAGGAAACTTTTTACGTCATCGTCTTCAATGAGGCGGTTTCCTTTCTTATCAGTGCGAACCGGTATTCCTGTCCTTCTCAGCTTGTCGCCTTTCGCATTATCAGTAAAGACATATTGCGTCTCTTCGGCGTGAAAAATTAGCTTGAGCCCTGTTAGATTCCTAGCTGGAATGCTTTGAGCAATGATATATACTATGCACTCCGGATTCTTTCTGAGGGCCAATCCTTTGAACTCTTCCCATGTTTTGATTCGAACAGTTTTTCCCATACGTTCAATCTCGCGATATCAAACTTTTTTCAATACCAGCCAGTCTTTTCACGTCTTAATTTTTCTTTTGTTTCTTGGAAAAAGATGGCGTGTTCGTAGACCAAATCTTACAATAGCCAGCATTAACGGGACTTCCATCAAAGGCCCTATCACCGTAGCCAAGGCAGCGCCTGAATTGAGGCCATAAAGTGTTGTTGCAACTGCGATGGCGACCTCGAAGTGGCTGCTTGAACCGATGAGAGTGGTATCTATTGACGTTGGGTAGTCCCAATTGGACAGCCACGAAACAGAGTAGGTTATAGCAATCATCGTGACATAATGAAGCAAGTTTGGAGTAGCAAGGTAGCCTACAAGAAGTGGATTCTTTAGAATTATCTCCCCTTGAAAAGAAAACATGACAATAAGAGTAAGCAATAGCGCAACAATAGATATTTTACGCACTAATTCAAGGTAAGTTTTGCCGAACCACTCTTTTCCTTTTCTTCCGATCAGCAACTTTCTTGAAACAGCCCCTAAGGATACTGGAAGGGCTATGAAAACGATTACACTCATGGCGATCAAGTCCCATGGTACCGGTATGCCGCTTACGTCGAGATAGAACGCTGATTGAGGCGCGTAGAGAACAAGCATCAGCAACGCGTTGATGGCTGTGTTTATTAGTCCCTGAGCTAGGTCTCCCTTGGCTAACAGCATCCACCACATGACCATCGCCGTACATGGAGACATGCCTAAGAGTATAACGCCAGCTCTGTACATCGGATCATCGAGAAGCAAGTTCGCAAACAACGTCATTATCGGCGGGGCGATAACCCAATTTGCAATTATTGTGAGAAGCATGGGTTTCGGCTTTCTCACAGCTTTCTTAATGTCGGTAAAGGCTATGCCTACCACGGTGGGGTACATCATGAAAAACAGGCAGATGCCGATTGGAATCGATAATTTAGCGAATTTCAAAGATTCCAGATACTGACCAAAAGCTGGGAAGAACCTTCCTAACAAGAGTCCTATAACTATGCAGATGGCGATCCATAAGGTGAGGTATTTCTCAAAAACTCCAAGTTTTGCCTCCTTTCTCTCTGTCAAAGTTGTGTGCCCCCGTGAAGGTTCTAATTATTCAGAGCCAGCCTTGAAACTAAGATGGTATAAATTTACATATTTAAATCCATCGTTATTGAATTAGTGGTGAGTGCTTCCTCAAAAATACACTAATCTCAGCTACTCACAGGATTTCCAGTTTATGCATACTTTCAAGCAATTCTGGATTTTCCAAGCTGTAGAAGACCCATTTTCCCTCTTTTCTATCTTTAACTATTCCCGCGTTTTCTAGAAGACCCAGATGGTGAGAAGCAGTTGGTTGGGTAAGATCTAACGCCACCATTATCTCACAAACGCACATCTCCCGAACTCCAAGAAGCTTGACCATTCTTAACCTAGTCTTATCAGCCAACGCCTTGAAGAATCTACTTTGTTTGTCAGCTGCCTCTCTGTCGGCAATTTCGTCTGCAAGTTGTTTTAGTTCATTTGCGTATTTTGATACGTCTTCGGTAGGGCAAATTCCCGACTTAACTAATCGAGCCAGTCTCTTACTTACCCTAAGTTGAGGCATCACTCTACACGCCCTTTAAATAATTAATAAAATAACGTATTTAAATATGTCTCTTAAAACTCTTGGCTTATTATACTGAAGGCACAATTTGGATCATTATGAAGGTTCCTTTATATTGCGCTATACTTATTCTTCATAAGAGAAAGGAACAAGCTGGTAAAAGCAAGAAAGGAGAGAAGAAAGTGAAAGTAGACGAGCGAAAACGCTTGGTCGCTTTGATCCGTTGTAAGCCTTGACACTTGCTGAAATTGCTGATAGGGTTGGCCAATCCAAAAAGAAGGTTTTCAAAGCTTTACGCAAGTTGTTCGAGAAAGGCAAAATTAATTCTGAGAACCGTCGTCGCTATAGACACTTCCATAACTTACTAATCTACTAAAAAATTTACGATCAATCCGCCATGTCCATAGTTTGTATCAAGCCCTACGCCCTTGTATCCTTGCTGTGTAAGATTTTTCATCAACGCATGTCAAACGGAACCTTCTTTGTCGCTTGCTCCAATAACCGCGATACTTTTTGGATTTAAAATCTTGTCAAGATCAGACGTAGACATCATAGACGACCCTTTTGGATGAATGGAAATTTAAGATTTCATAGCTAGATTAAAACGTTTCTAGCTGTTCAAATATTTGTCTTGAAACTGATTCCTATTAAAAAGTTAATGAAATTGTTGATAGCACGAGAGCAACTATTACATTATTGAAGCTTGGATTGAACCAGCAAAACATTTTCGATCTCCCCTTTGAGGTATATTCTGCCACACCCGTCGCGCCTAATATTGTCTTCTCCCTCCTTAAGCCTAACCTACCAAAAAGGATCTCGATGGCGCCCTTGGTCAATTCTTTAAAAGAACAACCTCGCTTAGAACTTTAGCGAAATTTCCGCGCAATGAAATTATAATCTTCCATCACGGAAAGGCTCTCTTGACGAAGTAGCTGAAATAACCATTAAAAACGCCAAAAAATCTTTCAATTCTCCCGAATTATGATGCACAATGGGAGAAATAACTTTGGTCCGTGGACTGGTATTTGTCGGCCACGTTTCAGTTGATAAAATCGAAAATGTCAATGGCGTAAGAGTTCAACCAGGAGGAGCAGCACTGTACGCTGCAATAGCAGCTAGGACCTTGTCAAAAAACGTAAGGTTGGTATCGGCTATTGGAAGAAACTACCCGTTTCAAGACGTTTTGAAGCATCTAGATCATAGTCGGTTAAAAGTGTACAGCATGTCATCCACAAGGTTTCACATCCGATACGATAAAAGGTGGGAAGCAAAATACGTTAAAACTAAATGGGGCGCCAGTCCGAAGGTTAATTCTGTGGCTGCTTCGACCAAAGGGCTTGATTCAAACACTATCTTTCACATATCTCCGGTTAAACCCACAAATGTTGCTAAGATCTTCGGGAAAATCATCGATACATCGCCAGAAGCGAAGGTTTCAATCAACACTTGGATAGGTTACATAAAAGGAAGCAGAAAAAGTAGGAGAATACTTAGGGATCTAGCTTCAAAGGTCGACTTCTTTATGTTGAATGATTCAGAGGCCAAAGCGCTAGCGGAAACGGATTCCATTTCAACGGCGTTAAGACTCTTAGATGCAAAAATGTTGATAGTTACGTTGGGACAACTTGGGGCCATAATCAGCGGTAAAAACATGGGAATTCAGATGGTTCCCGCCTTGAACATCCCGGTTGAAAAGGTCGTTGACACAACAGGCGCTGGGGACACGTGGTGTGGGGCCTTCTTGGCCACGTACAACCTGACTGAAGATTTGATGAAGTCTATTAGCGTCGCCTCGATAATTTCCAGCATAAAATGCGCGGGCTGGGGCTTCAACAATCTGATAAATCTTCGATTCAAAAAACCTGACGAAGTAATAGAATACGTCATAGGATTGAAAGAAGGAAGTCTTCAAAAGACACTCGTAGACTACACAACCTAACAGGATAGTCCCGTTGCACTAAATTTAATGTAATCGATTACTTCAATTTTGGTCGAGAGCGATATGTTGTCAGCGTCAGCTTCATAAGGACGATTGGACACGCCTTATTCAGGTTTAGACTCCTAGTCATATGTGACTGGCTCTTAGAATGGCGATCGCTATGGAAATTGAAGTAATCAATTCCTATCTGGGCAAGGCCTCCGAAGAAGATCTCTATATAAGTGCAACATTAAGAACTTTCCACAAGACCCCTAAGACTCTTCAAAAGTTGTTGACTTTCATTAGTGATAATCTGAAAGAAGGGAAGCATAGAATGTTAGATCTCGGATGTGGGTATGGCTTTATTGCTCACCTAATCGGGGAGATCCTAGGATTTGAAAATATATATGGAGCAGATATTGATGAAAAAAGGCTGAAGGTAGCCAAGGAAAGACTAGATGAAGTTCTCAGAACCAACCTAGAGGATGAGAAATTACCATTTCCAGATCAACACTTTGATATTGTAACCTCTTTTGGTGTACTGGAACATCTAAGGTTCTTTGACAATACTATTAAAGAGACCTATAGGGTTCTGAAGCCTGAAGGTTTGTTTGTTGTGTCCATTCCAAATCTGGGGGATTGGATGAATAGACTAAGGCTTTTGATAGGACTTCAACCCCATACTGTTCAGATATCAGAATTTTATGCTCAAAGTAAAATAGATCACATCCACTCATGTACCCTAGGAACATTTAGGGATCTACTTAAGATCTATGGCTTCAAAATAGTCAAAACCTATGGACTGCAAGCGATTTTTAGATCAAGAAAAATATTTGAATTGCTTGATAGGATACTATCTAAAAAGCCCAGTCTGAGTATAAGATTTATTGTGATCGCCAAGAAGGAACCAGAGTCAGTTGGTTAACCTCTCAAAAACCATTGTCTTATTCACGAAAAGCCTAACAAAAACGCTTCCATAACAACATGTTAGGACACAAAGAAATAAAACGAATTGTGCACAATCCTAAAATCTCTGTCTTTGAAGATGCCTGTTACTACGTGCCTTGGTTCGGGGATTGACTATAGTGGAAGGGTCTGTTTCGTGATTATTCCCAGCGTCCCTTGGGTAGCTAGGAAGATGGCACCAACGTCAGGTCCATACGCGTGGGTGCTTTGTGGTTTGGCTTTGGGCAGTGCTGCAGAGCCAGTAATAAGCAGTTCACCAGTAGGCAGAACGATCTCCTAAAATTAAATGGAGATTGTTACTTTTTCAGCCTTCTTCCCGCTTATGTAGTCGATATTTATTCTTCCGATTGCTACTCTCTGGATGGATGATGGTGTAACCTGTTTTTCAATGATTTTCTCGGGATGGTTATCCAATGATTGGATCATTAAACGTAAGGCGTGTTCCTTTTCACCTATATCTTCTATGAATGTCACCCTGCCTCTGAAGTGGGTTGTAGCGTAAAGGTGGTCGCAAGCGCCTTGAACATATCCGCCATCCACCAAAGCTTGGCCCCATACAAGGTTGTTTGCCCTTAGTATCTCAGACTTCTTGCCTTCTCTTGCACAGTGAAAGTATATGCAGTTTTTTTCTTCATCGTATCCGTGGCTCAATGATACAAGATAAGGTTCATTATTCAAGCACATCGCCAAAGTCACAAATTTCGCGGTCGTGAGAATCTTCTTCATCTCATCAACATTTGTAATTTCCTTATCCTTCCGACTAATTCCTCTCATGTTCACACCCCAATAACAGTTCATGGACTGTATTAGAATTAAATATTAAAGAGAAAAGAGTTGAGATGTCTCTTTTTTAAAAGGGATTTTGAGGTGATATCTCCACTTTGAGCAGGAATACTATTTATAGTAATTGAGTAGTCTTTAGATAACCAATGAACAATACATTTAAACATAGGAAGTTGTTGTCCGAGCTTGGTTTATTTTATTCAGCAGCTATCTGGGGAGCAACTTTTTTTATCGTAAAAGATGTACTAAAGAATGTCGATCCAATAATTTTAGTGGGTTACCGTTTTATCTTCGCAGCAATTCTGCTTGGTGGATTTTGTCTAATGGCAAGAAAAAAAATGTTCAAAAATATAAACCATGGACTTCTTTCTGGGCTTATTCTATGGCTGTTATATATCTCCCAAACTATCGGACTTGGTATAACAACTGCATCTAACTCAGGATTCATCACAGGTCTCTTTGTAGCGTTTGTACCATTATTCTCCTTAGTTCTTTTTAAAAGAGTGCCTATGCTAACGGATATTATCGCAACGATTGTGTCTCTTTTCGGATTATGGATGTTAACAGGGGGTTTAACAGACATCAATGTGGGTGATCTCTTCACTCTTATTGCTGCTGCGACATACGCGATTCACATACTCATTCTCGACAAGTATATCAAGGATGGTGATGATCCTTACCTCCTCAGTTTTCAACAATTCTTATTTGTCGGAGCAGTTAGTCTGCTAATAGGGATAATTTCTGGTCTTAATTTTTCAGTTGTCGGGACAAAGACTTCTGGGGTGATTTTGTTTCTTTCTCTCTTTCCAACATTGTCTGCATTTGTCATTCAAGTAGTGGCGCAAAAGATCACGAAGCCGTTACGAGTCTCCTTGATACTGGCACTTGAGCCAGTCTTTGCCGGGTTGTTCGCATGGACCCTTGGGAGTGAACCGATAATATTTCACCGTGCTATCGGAGGGCTCTTCATAGTTTTAGGAATGATCAGCTCAGGAATCACTCAAAGGCAGAAATCTGAATAAAGGGGGATAATTCAGATATCTCCACTCAGTATGGGTTCAATTCCCATTCCTTGCTTTCAGGTATACATCCACATCGTTTTTCGTATAGGTTTTGGTATAGGTTTTGGTATAGGTTTTGGTATAGGTTTTGGTATAACGAGTATAGGTTTTATAGCCCACTTCACGATCTGAGAGGGCTCTTTCTTGCCCCGCCTATCTTTCCAAGCGTAGACGGCCCATCGTTTGGCTGAAACGGGCCTTCGTCTCAAAAGCTAGGGTGTAAAAAGTGGCGGGCCCGCGGGTTTCTGTACCCAATTAGGTGCAAATACTTTATTTGATGCGGGCTGCTATTAGAGTAAGCGATTATTGGGACTTTTTTTGGGGATACCCAAGTTTTTGAGATTTTCTCACCGGTGAGAATATTTATTAACTTAACCTCTTGGCTTAAAAGTTCGCCTTTTACTTGAAGTCTATAGAAATGGCGTTATTCCAATAGATGCAAAGGTGATTTCTACTTTATCAAGAATTAATGAAATTTGGAACTGTAAAAATTTTGACGAGATATATTTTGAGGAAAGCCCGAGTCGTTTTATCCTTGTATTTAGTAAGGAGTTACGGAATGCTTGGACATCAAATATATTTTTAGCAAACACTCTTTTGTATGGACTTTTCAACTATGGATATCTCGTTTACGAAACACCAATCCCGAAAAGACTTTTCTAATCGTCAAAAAAAATTCTAACAGACCAACCAGAAAGTCCCCATAATTTGTTTCCTGATAACTTTACACGAGAGGAAATTGTACATCTGGGTAATTGGTTAATTGAACAACAAAGGTTCGAAGATCTACTATGGCTTATTGATGAATCTATAGACAATCCTGATCTGGAAGAACCCCCTAGCGCGCGGAGCTAGGGATGAAGATTATAAAAGGTTGCGTGCAAGTATTGCTTGGTTCAACTGGAATAATATCGCTGAACAAACCTTAAATATTTACAGAGAGGTTCATGGATAGTATACATTGAATCTTCTACGTGAAGAACTGAACATAGCGTAACCACGCCAAGGCATAGCCTTCAACTTAAGGTAATAAAGAGTGGGTGACCACGTGCATGGTTCTATTTAGTAACAATGGTGTACTTATATTCAAGGGGACCGAGGGCCTTGCCAATTTTTTCCACTAGTTCCTCAACTTCTTTCCATGTTAGGTCCTTAGCCCATTCAAAGAAGTCGTAGTCTTACAGCGTGTGACCAGATTGCGATGATGAGATGTTTCAAATTTAAAACTTTAACGGCATAAATAGTGCAATATAGAGCTGTTATTGCCGACACGGGAAAAGCTACGGGCAAATCATAAAGAAAATAAGATAAGACCCACAACGTACCAACGAAATCGATGTTCATTCCCCACGGCACTCTCAAAGGCGGCATATCCGATAGTACGCTTCTCACAACCATAGCAGTGTAAGATAGATACTTTTTGAGCTCATCAACGGCTCACGTACCAACGAAATCGATGTTCATGCCCCACAGATAGAAAAGGTTTCAAGAGTTGAAACACCTCAAGCTGTACCTGTCTCCAGCTACAACTGGGCTTTGGCAGTTGTGGATATCGAAATGAGAAGGAGGTGAGTGAATGGCAAAGAAGAAAGGTTCAAAATGGGAATGTGGAGAATGTGGGCTCGTCGTGGTAGTTGACGACCCATGTGACTGTACTTCGTGTGAATTAATGTGTTGTGAAATTCCCATGAAAGAAGTAAAGACGAAAACCAAAAAGTAAAGGCGAGCTACACCGAAGCTTCTTTCTCTCCCATTAGTTTCTTGCGTCTAACATCAAGGTGTGATCGTTCACTAAGAGCCGATTCATTATTGTACGGCTTCCGTTATTTTTTACTTTGAACGGCTAATTTGGCATATATTTTGAGCCGCTCGAGCCCTGTTTCGATCCCTTTCTCAGCATCGGGTATTCTATTTTCCGTAAAGAACCGCTCAACTTCTGCAGCATTGCCAATCCCAAGAAGAGGAATCGCTGAAAACAAAATCCGCGAAAGCGTTCCAGTGCCCTCAAAAACTCTTTCCAACCGACCTATGTTGACCTTGAGCCATGTCCAGGCAATGCCCCGCGCATCTGGATTCCCCAAAACCAAGAGGACCATAGTTCCAATATCCTGCCGCTTCACCTCACCACTCAAGGCTAATCCAAGCGATAGGGCAATTGATGTAGACTCCTTGAAACTCATTAATGATGAGAGCAGCCTGACTCGATCCTCATCCGACTCGCTTTCGCGATACTTCTTGACAATCGCTTCGAAATCGTTGTACGCTCGGGCATATGCTACAGCCACTGCTTGCTTCATGTTCGGCTCAACATCACCATAATCTTGGAACTTTGACCCCAACTCTTTAGCGTAAACCTCGTCAAGCATTCCAAGCCTTTCCGCAACAACACCTCTGAGCATTAAACTATTCTCATCCGTCTTGCCTTCAAGAATCTTGAGCTGCGACCTATGAAACTCTTTTGAAATCTCCACAATTCTTTGCGGTGTAATCGAATATAGAAACGCGAGCTGATCTGATATCTCAAGCGCTGGCAGATAATCTATTTCACGGTAAAATCTCTTTATAATATTCAAATAATCATCAAAGGATATCTTCTCAGCTATGAGGAAAGCTAACGCGTCTGATACGATTCCCCACCTGTCAAAAGGGGATAAATTACTCTTCCATACTAGGTCGTAAAGCCCTTTTTTGTAGTGGACTCGATAGAAACCCGAGCGATCCACGTTTAATTTCAATGACTTTACACTTTCAATGTTAATCGACATTTCTTCTTTCTCTAAGAGTAGCGCGCGCGTTCGGGATTCACCATTGACCTTCATGATGATCGGAATAGGCCAAACAGTTTTTTCAGATGCACCGGATAGGAGGAAGCGTTCTTGCCTCAGTATCAGGTTTCCTTCGCTTGTGATAACCGTTACAATGGGGTATCCCAGTTTCTTTATCCATTCGCTTATGACCGCCTTTATTCGTTTTCCATGAGCGTCCTCAAATGAGCTCCAGAAATCGTGTCCGTCAGCGTTAGAGAACTTGTAATGGTTAAGATAGTTTTCCAC
>Ga0209636_10008943_pt1 | contig 10205 bp, 9 predicted proteins | sample DeeMarSWOR152_54_FD_187464 | JGI IMG/M metagenome (GOLD analysis project Ga0209636, IMG submission 187464) | Marine sediment microbial communities from White Oak River estuary, North Carolina - WOR-1-52-54 (SPAdes) (version 2) | ecosystem: Environmental > Aquatic > Marine > Intertidal zone >... | reverse complement strand
CTCAAACATTTGTAGGTTGTTTCGGTCGTCAGCAACTAAAATGCAGTTTTTCGAATCCAGTTTTTCGCGATTTAGAATTTCTTTAAGAGTTATGGCTTTTCCATTCTTTTCTATAACATCGCCTTCAATTTCGCCAACGAATTCGCCTTTGACCGTTTTCATTTTTAGCCCGAAAGCGTAGTCTGCCTTCAGCTTCGTCGCCAATTCTTGAACAAAAGAGTTCGGGAGACCTGAGCTTATGAGAGCGGTTTTCCATCCGTTTTCGTGCAAATATTCAAAAACTTCATGTGAACCTGGAAGTAGAGGTATCTTCTCATAGTAGTAACGCAGTTCCTTTACTGTGTATCCTTCCAAACATTTATAAATTCGTTTCAAGGCAGCCTCAAGCGGTAGTAAACCAATTTCGTAAAGAAATCCAAAAAATATGATTTTCAGGAATTTCAGAAAGCCAAGTCTTCTTGTTACTTCGAAGGGTATATAACGCCTTTTAGGATACAGGACGCCTTCAACGTCGAACACTACTAAGCCTTTAGGTTTGGTCACCACTGTCTTAGCATTATCCAAGAGTGCTCCTCCACAAATTTTGTTTAATTCTAATATTTTCCCATAAATATAGGTTCGCGCGCGCCCAGATAAATTATACACGCTGGATATCGACGGTTCGCCGTTTTCTTTTTCTAGGGCAGAATAACAGGTCGATAAAGAAGTTTCACAGAATTTTCTGCAAAAATGTCAATAAATCTAATATATATTAACAAAATATCTTTATTAAGAGGTTAATTGGAGAAAATGAGACTCGAATGGGTTAGACGGTTTTCTGCTATCCTCAGAAAGCTTTTTTCCCAAAAACCAAAGAAGAGTTTTAGACCTTTGATTTTTGCCTTGGCGGTCTGTGTTTTCAGCGTTCTAATCTATACTTCGGTTTCTATGTATATGTTTTCGGCGACTATAGGCAGTAGGGGTACTGTGAAAACTGTGGGAGTTGGAGTATACTGGGACGGAGTATGCAGTAAGCATGTGTCTTACATAGATTGGGGAATTGTGGATCCTGGTTCTCAGGAGAACGTGAGAGTATATGTTAGAAATGAGGGCAATGTGCCTGTGGTTATTTCGTTAGACGCTTTTAATTGGGATCCGCTGGACGCTTCAAGTTATATAACGTTGAGTTGGGACTATTTGGGGCAGCCTGTCGAACCTGAAGAGAGCATTGAAGTCACCCTGACTTTGCAGATTTCGTCTAGTATAGAGAATGTAGGTAACTTTGATTTCGACATAGAAATAGCAGGAATTGGCTAAAGTATTGTGTAATGATGTCTGACAGTATCTGTACGACTACGTGTGCCTAGCTCAGCCACTTCTGGCTATCTTATAATCCTCTTTGTTGCAGCTTGTGATTTTTCTTCAGATTTAAGTTCCTGATTTGGTTTTGGTCGAGAAGTTGTTGCCATAGTCCTGAATTACTTCTTTTGATATAGGCTCAGCTATTTCCATTACCTCTATTCTGGCGGCAACTTGGCTTTGTCTACGTTGAAAGCCTATCCAAAATAGAGTCCATCCAGCCAACCATAGAAAGACAGTTGTCGGAAACAGTATTACTAAGAGTATGCGCTTTCGCATGCGCTAGCTCCCTTTACGGCTTTTTGAGTTGCACTTTGTGTTTAGTGCAAGAAAGAGCCTCAAAAGCCTTGGGAAGCTAGAATAAGTATTCAGGATTTATTTTGGTGTCAGAATCCGAATGTGCACACCACTTGATCTCGCCTTTGTGAGGCCATGTTCACAAGGAACATTTGATTCGCCATACCTGCACTGGTTCGTCCTGTCTGTTGACTATTTTCTTTTCTATTACGCCCATTTTTTCTGCCTCAGAGAGTTCTTCCAGTAACTTCTTCTTATTTACTCCTTTTCTAACGGTGCTCTTATAGGTTTCTAATATGTTATTTAATGTAACAGGCATGTTCTTTTCTGTCTGATGAACTGCATCGATTACTTGTCTATTGGCTTTTGACAGTTTCTGGTAGGCAATTTTGTTCTGTTTCCTTTCTTTTCTTTTTTCAAAACTGGAGACAACAAGGACTGCACATAATAGAACTATTGTTGTGATGAATAGTTTGTCTCCGTTCTGGGATATGAGCAAGGCTATTTGGGACCATGTCTTGATTGGTTGCCAGTAGCTTGCGATTTTTTTTGCAAGTGTGTGAAGTTGGTTTTCCACTTCTAAAGAGTCTTCTGGGCTGTCTGGGTAAGCTATGAGGCTGATTTTCACTTGTTTTTGTTCGGATGTTGAGTTGACTTTGAATATCGTGGTTTCATACCAGTATAGTACTGCTTGTGTTGAGTTTGAAGTTTTGTATTGGAAGATGAAGTAACGACCTATTATTGGTGGATTCTCAAGCAGTTGAACATCTCTTAGTTCAATTTGGTCAACTTCAGGTTGATATCCGCGGCTTGCTGGCCATGTTATGAGACATATTTCCCATCTGTGCAGTGATGATTTGGTGGAGGCGATTTCGATTGCTACCCAAACGACTTCTTTTGTTTCGTTGTGGGGAGAATATGCGTAGACTAAGGATGCATCCTGATTGGCTCTTTGTTCAAATGCTTGATCGCGGTACATGAATGTGAGCGCGTATCCTTTGATTTCCGGCAAGATTTCTGTTGTCACTTGCTCTCCTTTTGCCGTTTGCACAATCACTTCTGCTGGACCTTCTGTTAGGGCGAAAATAGGTGTCTGAATAGATAGAATTAGAATCACGCTAAGGATTAATCCAGTTGCCTTTACTATGTCTTTTTTGTTAATTCTATTGAAATATATCTTGTGTATGCGACCACATGCCAAGCACATACTCTTATCTGTTGCCAGCGTTTGTCTGCATCCTGGACATTTTTCTATCTGTTTTGGCGAGATTTGAGTTTTGAGTAGCTTTTCTGATATTGCGAGTAAAAGGAGTGTTCCCAGAAAGACTAGTATCCATCCTCCTAAGAGATGAAACATGCTTAGCGCTATGTCTTTGCCATAGTAGTATCCTATGATTCCAATGGTGGTTATTCGAAGTAGGTTGAGCACGTAGATTAGTGGAAAACCTAGGAGGAGGATTACAGCTTTTTTCCATGTTTTGTCTCTTATTATATAAGCTATGAAAAGAGCGAAAATGAGGAAACCTATCAGGGAGTATATGCCTGAACACGCGATGTCAACAGCGAGGGAGATTGTTGTTCCATTTTGTTGAGTCATGAATATTACGGGGTTTCCATATTCTGCGCCTAGAGTTACAGGAAAGCCAAAGATTTTCAGCAAGTTGTATGCTAACTCAGAACTGATTGTTGAGAGTAGTGCACCCAAGTTGTAGAGGATCTCTTCTGGCGGGGGCACTAGTAGAAAAAGGAAGGCTATTGGAAAGAGGAGTTGTTTTAGCGTTTGCATGTTAAATAGTATGAGTATGCATGCGGATGCAAAGATTGGTAACGCAAATATGTGGTATTCTAGTGGCGTGAATGTGTACGATCCATACCAATAGAGTAAGAAGGATGCTAAAAACAAAAATGCGCCTATAATTTCGTCGAGAGGAACTTTTTTGAATAGTTTTGATGAGTGAATGGGAATTGCTGCTTTGATCATTTTTCTTTTACGGTAAATCAGATAGGTTAATAGAAATGGAATGGCTAGTATGTAGCTTGTTGTTTCGTTTTGCAGGGCGTCGTTGAAGATCATGGCTAGATCTTGGAAAAACACCGTTACTGTTGCCAATGTGACTATAGTAATTTTTATGGCTACGGTTAAGGTTTCTTGAGGTATTGGTGGAAAACATTGCAGTTTTAGCCGAATTCTTTCCATTCTATCTTACCTTTTGTTCTCTTGAGAACAGACGCTTCCAATTAAAAGATGTTCCCTGTCGAAAATAGAACAAAGATTATGCACGTTAAATCGACATTTTTAAGGATTATCTTCTCTTCTTCAAGATTGCGAACATTCCGAAACCCGCTGCCAAGGCACTGATTAACCCTAAGGTTCCTATAGGGTTTTCCGGGATTACCAACTGTGGCTCTTCTGTACTTTCAGGAGGATTACTCTGCGGTTGGTTGTCTTCGGTGTTTTCGGAAATATTACGGTAGCTCATGAAGTAGAAAGCAACCAGAACTATGAGAATAATGATACTTATAACTAGCAACATTATTTTCCTTGACATTTATGTTCCCACAATAATGGTTTCCTGCGTTTGATATATTCATGTATGATAATTAGTTATAGAAAAGTTTGATGGATGTTCTATAAAACTATTCCAAACACGCAGCTTAAGGTTTTCACATCAAGTATCTATATTGTTATGTCTGTTGCCCTAACCTCATCATCTCTTGTATTTTTGCAGAACAACTGCACAAGAATATTTATTAAATCTTAAGACATGCTATCGATTGATGGAAAATGAGGTATAATCAGAAAGCTGTCGGGGCAATAGTGGTGCTTATCATTGCAGCTTTGACAGTCATTATTGATTTCGAGAGGCATAGCGCCCACGCTCTGCAGTGTGTACGTGAGGATAAGATCTTTGATGAAAATGAAAGGGAGGTTGTATGGCGTGGTGCTGGAGGGAGCTATCTTTTTCATACAGAGGATTACCTGCTTGCTTGGGAAAAACATTTACCAGAAATGCAGAAAATGGGATTAAACACCGTTCGTCTAGCTTTTCGCTTTCCAGATAGCAATTCTGGAGATGATGGCTATATTGCTGCAGATACCTTGGACCATACCAAACTTGATCGAATTCTCGACTTTCTCGACCAATGTGGTATAAAGGCAATTCTGGATTGTCATAACTTTGAGGATATGTATGGAGATTTCGGTTCACAGAAGCTAATCAATGATTGGGTGGAGCTTGCGAAACGCTATAGAGGTGATCCCAGAATAGTGGCTTATGAATTGTTTAATGAGCCCCATAGCCTAACATGGGACTCTTGGCTTAAAACTAAAGCAGATGTGGTAGAAGCTTATGTAAATCTGACAAAAACAGTCAGAGAAGTGGACCCCGAACACATTATAATTTGGCAAAGCTCAAACTATTTACCATCAGACTTTCCTGATGGACTTACTGAATATCTGCAGTCAAATATTGTATATACGACTCACAGATGGTGGACACGGAAACTTGAAGAATTTGACATTTGGACTCCAGAGCAGATTTCGTACATGACATTAGGATATTTGGGGCAAATGAGACAGAAACTCAACGCGCCTTTCTGGCTAGGAGAATTTGGCACCCATCAACCATTTGATTCTTCCAATCCGGAATGGATGTTAACAGAACAGAATCTCTTTAGATGTCAAGAACAGGTTATCGGTTGGAACTTGTGGATGGGAAGAACCGGTATAGATAAACCATGGAACCATTATTTACCTTTTTTCCCGTTAAAAGTGTATAATATCAACCTCATCCGTCAGCCCTGGCCGCTACCTGTACCGAAATTCACAGATTACGTTATAGACCAGCATGGAGTAGACAGGCTTGAACCATACAGGATAGAAATGTGGCATAACAACGACTACGTTACTATCAAACAAGGCATCAGCATACATTTTATTGCAAACCACAAGTTACCTGACGGTTCTTTTGAAATCGTCAACAAAGAAAAAATACAGGTGACCCAACAGTTGACAGTCTGTAATGATGAAGGGACAGCAGAGCATCCCGGCGATTGGAATATTATAATCTACCCATGCACTTTATATTAACGAAAAAGAGTGATAGGTGTTGTCTGTTCTGACGTGCTTATGTGTTTGCTCTCATGTCCAAAATTTTTCCCTGATATTTTAGCAACGGTTTTGCAATGAGGGTCAGCGGTCGAATCTTTTCAACAATATATGTCACTGTTTGAAGTTCAGAGTTGCTTATGATTTGCGTCAATGGTGTTAATGTTGCATAGATGAGGAAATACAATGCTCCTCCAACTATGATATTGAAGAGTTCGGGGAAAGAAGTGAAGTGAAGCAGCATCAGTGACGGAATGCCAGACATCGCTGAGACTAAGTAAATCTTTATTATTGAACGAGTAGCGAATTCAATTTTGAAACTGGCTCTCGCCATGTATGACGCGTAAGACGTTGCCGTAGCGTTTGATATTAAAGAAGCGACTATCAGACCTATCACACCATAAGTTTTAGACAAAACTGGGGCTAATACTATGAAGACTAAGAAGTTTATGAAGGTCATTTTTAGAGTTATTCGTGTCTCTCCAAGACCGTTAAATAAGCTTGTTAGGTTCAGATAGCCTATTGCAACGAGGAAAAATAATGGGCAGTATGTCGCCAGAAAAAGCGGCGCAGATTGAAATGCAGAACCATATATTATTTGAACGATTTCTTTTGAGAAGATTATGATTAGGGTTGTTGTTGGGATTACTAATAGGCAAGTGTATTTGTTTGCGAGTTTGAAGAAGGATTTGATTTTCTCGGAGGTTGAGGAGTTGAGTTTTGAGAATGCTGGAAGCAAGGCAGTTGTAATCGACATTGAAAGGACGCTGATTAATGCGATGAAATTCGTCGCTGCCTTGAAGTTTCCTATATCGATATACCCCGTGGTGAAAAAGGCAAGCATGAGGTTTTGATATAAGGGAAGGAAACCTATCAGAAGTATTGATACGTAGAGTGGCATTCCGTAACTTGCCAAGATTCTGAAATTCTTTACAAAGCTGTCTTTCTCACAGCCCCTTGAGAGGTTAAGTAGTTTGAAGAAAAGTATTCCTGCACCTATTATGCTGGCGATGATGTAACCTCCAACGTGACCGATTATAGCGCCTGTGACACTGAAGCCGAGCAGGACGAGGATGATTGAGAGTGTTGTTTTTACGGTGGCATGTATATTTACGGTCAGGGCGTTGTACTCTGTTTTGTCCAAGCCGACGGAAGCGGACGCTACAGTTGTGTATACTACTTGAAAAATTATAGAAATGGATGCTATCTGAATATACATGGCTATGTTTGGTCTGTTCAGAAAAACTGCAAAAAGGCCTGCTAAGGCAAAATTCACTGCAAAAATGGTCATCCCTATGATGACTCTCAACAGCATTCCGCTTTGAATTATTCTTGTCACACGACCGACCTCTCCTGTGGCTCGAAGGCTTGCGGCGAATCTGATTATAGCTTGATTTATGCCCAGATCTGTGAATAAGAAAAGAAGCTGGGGGACAACAAGCGCCAGAGCATACTGCCCGTACAGTTCAGGACCTAGAAGTCTTCCAACGAGGATTGACCCAAATGCCATGATAACCATCGCTAGAGCGTTTCCAGACACTAGGAAGAAGCCGCCGCGAGCTGAATCTTCAGCAACTTCCACTAATTCATCTGTCATAGGATGGTTCACTCTTGTGCTTCTATGTAGATATTTTGATTCTGGTTTGGTGTTCTCTTATTACTGCAGCTGTGGCGAAAACTGTGGTTAATGTTAATAAACTTAGGACGATTGGAGTTAGGCGTATGCCCCATTGTGTGTAGTTCAATAGTAATCCAACCATAGGGACTAGTGCTAGGCTGAGCCCCATGCTTAAAGCTATGCGTTCTACAGAGTCAAGGCTTCCTGAGGATTTCTCATTTGCGGCGCCTGATGGGAACAATGCTTTTATGAGACTGTAGCCGGGCAGCCAAAGAACAAAGACTGCGCCGAGGAGGTATCTTATGTAGACCAGTGGGAAGGCATCTCCCGGAATGGTAAATACTATAAGTGTTGTTGATACCGCCAAAATTATGGTGATCCAGTACCAGCGGGTTCCTTCTGTTTTTAGGTAGGCGATTAGACTTTGAGGAGTGGGCTTTGAGGGTTTTTTCAGCTCTATTTTTCCTTCAGTTTGAAGCTGGAGGATATACCCAATTATTTTGTGTTCTGGGATACTGAACTTTTCTTTTAGGAGGTTTACCAATTGTTCTACGTCTTCAGGCTTTTTTTCTTTAACCAATTGGATTATAGTTTCAGTTATTTTTTTGTCCAATTGAGTTAGGCCTCAAGCGAGCCTCTTTCGAGGCTATAAACAGAATTAACAGTGGTATATAAGTACAATAAAAGGAAAGTTCGACTCTTCTGATTACTTCTTTTTCCGTTTAATTGTGTAGAGGAGACCTAGTGCTCCGAATGGCGCACGCGCGATTTTAGGAAGTGAGTATGTTTATTATCCTAACTGCAACGGTTATAAGGAAAGCCATTGATGTTGCCAGTGAGGCGTTTTTGAGTCTTTTTTTGTTTATGTGAACGTTGATTTTGCCGTAGTAGGGTGAAAGCATTTCTGATGTTATGATTAGTATTATTGCAGTTATGGCCAGCCAGAGGCTTATGTCCCAGAACCCCAAAGGAAAAGTCATCATGATTTCTCCTTTGGCTCTTCTAATAACTCGTATTCTACGTCGATGATTTTTCCGTCCTCGCTTGTTTGATGTTTGCTCACTATAACGGGTCTGCCTGTAGCTTTTGCTAAGGTGCAAGCGATGGCGCTGGAGATTGGACAACCTAATGAACGGAACATGCCTGAAAGTTTCTCGCTCTCTTTGCATATGTCTTTGTAGATAGAGTTCTCCATTCTGACGCGGACTATGCTGTTTTCGATCTCTATTTTGATGTTTTCAGCGATTTCTAAGTCTTCAATTAGGAGTTTAGGAATTTCTTGCACTAGATACGCAAGATCCACTTTTGCAAAGCTTGTGTTGAGTGTTTTTTCGAAGAGCTTTGTTAGTTCGTTGCCAAGTGGCGTCAGCACAATTGCCTCTGGGTTTCTGATGAAAGTTTTGTCTTCTTGCAGGATTTGTTCTGGTGTTGGTAACTTTGTGCCTTCGTGTTTGGGTATGTAGATCTTGTTGGATTCGATTTCTCTTAGATATTTTGGTGGGAGATACACTGCTTTACTGTTGTAGTTTAGTTCTTTTAGCATTTCATCTATTATTGTGAGAGAAGGTAACGTTGTGGTGTCTAGGAGGGTTTTTTTGACGTATTCTTCGGTTGTTATGTAGTTGATGATGATCCCCCAGAAAACGAGGCCCAACCCTATGAAGGCAAGTATTAAAGACGAGTATATGATTGAAGTTGTTAATGCGATTGCGCCAAAACCGATTAGCCCCCAGCCTGCAATATGAATAGAGCTTATTTTGCGAGTAGCTCTTGCTTTCGTTGCGTTTTTTCCAAGTTTCTGCATGTCAAACCTTCCGTCGATTCATTTCGAATAGTCTAGTGCAAGGCCAAAATTGTTTTCCTACTTATTGCTTGATTAAGGCTTTTGCCGCAAGTTTTACGGCTTGTCTGCTTGTGCATTTTGGTTTCCAGCCGGTTCTGAGAAGCTTGTTTATGGATAGTTGCATGGTTTTCACGTCTCCTTTCCATCCTCTTCCACCGTCAACTCCCCCTGTAAATGTATATTGAATGTTTGGCTGGCCCATTTCCCTTGCAACGATTTTTGCGATTTCTTTCACGGTGATTTTGTCATAGGAGCCAATGTTGTAAACTTCCACTTTCTTTGTGGCTTTGAGAAAATTCTTGGTTAGATGCATTATTGCTTCGATGCAGTCTTCGATGTGCAAGTAAGATTTTTCTTGGGTGCCATCGCCGAGGATTTCAAGGTGCTTTGGATTCGTCTGGATTTTTCTGATGAAGTCTACTATGACTCCGTGGTTTGATTTTGGTCCTATTATGTTGGCGAGGCGGAGAATAAGGGCTCTGTGATTGAAAGTGTGGGCGTAGCTTGTGATTAGGGCTTCGCAGGCGAGTTTTGATGCGCCGTAGGTTGATATTGGTAGTAGTGGCGCGTAGTTTTCTGGTGTAGGAATCTGTGAGGTTTCTCCGTATACTGTGGATGTTGAGGTGAAAATTATTGTTTTTGGTGTTTTAGCTTGTCGGATTGCTTCAAGCAGGTTAAAAGTTGTTAGTATGTTTTCTTCAAAATGAACTTTTGGGTCTGTTTCGCCTACCCTCACTTCAGGGTTTGCTGCAAGATGGAAGATTATTTCGCAGTTTCTGACGATTTTCTTGAGTTGTGGGGGTTTCTTTAGATCCTCTTTGACGAGGGTGATGGAAGGGTCGTCTAGCAAGTGTTGAATGTTTTCCAGTTTTCCAGCTGAAAAGTTGTCCAGAATTATAACTCTGCGGCCTTCTTTAATGAGTCTTTCAGTTAAGTGGCTGCCTATGAAACCCGCGCCACCAGTAACAATTGATGTATAACTATTCATTGTTTTTGCCTTC
>Ga0209636_10008940_pt1 | contig 10208 bp, 9 predicted proteins | sample DeeMarSWOR152_54_FD_187464 | JGI IMG/M metagenome (GOLD analysis project Ga0209636, IMG submission 187464) | Marine sediment microbial communities from White Oak River estuary, North Carolina - WOR-1-52-54 (SPAdes) (version 2) | ecosystem: Environmental > Aquatic > Marine > Intertidal zone >... | reverse complement strand
CTGTGAAACGTGGTATAGGTTAGAAATTCGGGGAGCTAATATGACTGTTTTTCCATTCTTGGCAGTAGGTTTTATTATGACTGTCGTCGCCGTCTTGTTCGTCATTTGCTGCGTAGCGCTGGTTCTTATCATTTTGATTCAGAAGGGCAGAGGCGGTGGTTTGAGTGCGGCATTTGGCGGAGCTATGGCCAGCGGGATCTTAGGTTCCAAAACCGGGGACTTCCTGACCTGGGTCACCATCGTGCTGGTGGGCGTATTTCTGACCCTTGCGGTGGTGATGGCCAAGTTCTACAAGGAGCCCGAGCCGGATGCCAGTAAGTTTGGCGTCGAACCGCCAGCTCAGCAGCAACAGCCGGCGGACATGGGGCAAACATTCCCCGTAGAGCGTACCGAGACCCCAACCGGCGAGGTGGACCGTGGTAGCGATACAAACTTGCCCGGCGGTTAAGGCGGCGGTTGTTCTTATACGCGTACGATACAGCGGCACGTAGAAGCGTATTTAGCTTGGAAGCGCAGTGTTATGATCAACAGTATGACCGGATATGGCGAGGCACAAGGTCAGGTGGGCGGCGTAAGTTACAGCGTCGAAATCAAGACGGTAAACAATCGTTACTTCAAGGCCATTATAAGGTTGCCAGAATTGGCAGCGTTTTTGGAAGAAGATATTGAAAAACTTCTGCGAAAGAACCTGTCGCGCGGGACGGTGAATTACGTGCTCCGGCTTAAGGACGCGTCGGCAGGTACGCTTTTTGATATAGACGAGGTGGCTTTGCAGGCTGTCGTCGAAAAGTTGAGTCGAGCCGGGTCCTCGGCAGGGATTAAGGGGGCGATTGACATCGGCAACTTGCTAAATCTGCCGGGGATCATTCAGCCGGCATTGCCGGATGAGGCCACGGCCAGGAAAATCAAAGAGGGCATTTTGCAGATCAGTCAGAAAGCGATAGATGAGCTCAAGCAAATGCGCGTCGCCGAAGGGGACTTCCTGGAAGCGGATTTGAAGAAGCGCTGCCGGGCAATCGAAGAGGACCTCGAGCAAGTACGTGCTCGAAGTGGCGTTGTTCAGCCGGAATATGCAAAGAAGCTAAAGAAAAGAGTCAACGAGCTGCTCGCCCATGCAGAACTGAAATTGGATGAAGAAATTCTCGCCAGAGAGGTGGCGATTTTTGCAGACAGATCAGACATATCTGAGGAGATAGCTCGATTAGATTCACATCTGCAACAATTTGCCCAGTGCTGTCGGGCAGATGACCAGGCGGGGCGCAGGCTGGACTTTATTAGCCAGGAGATGCTCCGAGAAGCCAACACGATTGCCAGCAAGGCCTCTGATACGGAGATTACTCGCTGTGTTGTCGATATAAAATGTCAGATAGATCGGATTAAGGAACAGGTTCAGAATGTGGAGTAGAAAGCTATGGAAGGCTAAGGCCGTTAGAAGTTAGTGCTAAGGCTGGGATGAGCGATACAAAGAAAGAAAAAGGCAAAATAGTGATAGTGAGTGGCCCGTCCGGCGTCGGTAAGAGCACCATCTGCAAGGAGATAGTCAAACGTCTCAAGTATGTTTACCTCAGCGTTTCCGTGACTACCCGGCCGAGGGGCGAAGCCGAAGTTGACGGCCAGGATTATTGGTTCATATCCGAAAAGGAGTTTCAAGAGCGGATCGATAAGGGCTTGCTGCTGGAACATGCAGAGGTATTCGGCCATCTGTACGGGACGCCGAAGGACAAAGTCGCCGAGGCGCTGCAGGCCGGCAAGGTGGTTATTTTGGAGATCGACGTTCAAGGTGCCAAACAAGCGAAGGCGTTTTTCCCCGAGGCGGTCATGATCTTTATCTTACCGCCGAGCGAGAAGACCCTGGCGGAGCGTATGAACCACAGAGGCCGAGAAGCCACTGAAGCTGCTGAAGAAAGACTTGGCGAGGCCAGTGCTGAAATCGCCGCTGCCTGGCAATATTATGAACACATGGTCATCAACGAGAATCTGCAGCAAGCGGTGAGCGAATGTGTGCAAATTATCGAGAGCGCGAAGCCTGAAGCGTAAGAAGGCAAAAACGAAACCGATGGGTCCGCCTCTTTCCGGCGGATATGGAGTATGAGAGACGAAAGATGATAGACGAACTCAAGAGTGAAGAGATAATCAACAGAGTTGGCGGTCGGTTCAAATTGACAGCGCTGGTTCAAAGACGACTGAGCGAGCTTTTGCAGGGTGCTCGTCCCTTGATTAAGGACGCCGAGGACAAGACGATGCTCGAAATTGTTGTCCAGGAGATTCTCCAGGACAAGATCGCTGTCGATGACGGATTAGGTACACAGGGCGCCCAGAACACAGAGAAGGATCGGAGATGAACTCAGTTCTGTCGTGCGACTCGACGGTGAGACGAGATACGAAGTGCTTGACGATCTAAATATTCTGCTGGGCGTTACCGGCGGAGTCGCCGCGTACAAGGCCGTCGATTTGGCCGGCAAGCTGACCGTCGCCGGCGCCAGGGTAAATACGGTGATGACCGAGGCCGCCTGCCGATTTGTCGGGCCAAAGACGTTCGAGGCCGTGACCTGCTCAGCCGTTTTCACAAGTATGTGGAGCACGCCCGAAGAATACAGAATCAGCCATATCGCCTTGGCTGATTGGGCTCATATCGTGGTCGTGGCGCCGGCGAGCGCCAATATGATCGGCAAAATTGCAAACGGCATCTGCGATGATCTGCTCAGCACCACCCTCTGTGCCTGTTGGCCTCTGATTGCATCAGGGGCGACACTCTTGGCTCCTGCGATGAACACAAATATGTGGACCCATCCAGCCGTGCAGAGAAATGTCAAAGCGGCCAAGGAGATAGGCTTTGAGCTGGTCGGTCCCGTTAAGGGCAGGCTCGCCTGCGGAGCCGAAGGCCTCGGCAGGATGTCGGAGCCGCAGGATATTTTGGAAGCGATCGAAAAAATCGCCTCAAGAATCAAGAAGCGTGAAGTGTGAAGCCAAGCACGAGATCCGCTTCACGAGATACCCGATGCGAATCTTAATTACAGCAGGCGGCACGCGCGAATACATTGATTCGGTTCGCTTCATTTCCAACGCGAGCAGTGGCCGGATGGGTTATGCACTCGCCCGCGCCGCTGTCGGCGCCGGCCACAAAGTAACGCTCGTGACCGCACCGACCGCTCTAAGGCCGCCGAACACGGCAAAAGTGATTAAGGTGGAAACCGCCGCCCAGATGTTCGACGCGGTGAAGAGACATTTCGGCCGATGTGACTGCCTGATTATGGCCGCTGCCGTGGCCGATTACACTCCCGCCCACCCAGCGAAAACCAAAATCAAAAAGACCAGTAAGTCCCTGACCATCAGACTAAAACCCACAACCGATATTCTCAAATGGGCCGGCAGGCAAAAGAAAAAGAAAGGGAAAACTAAAAAGGCAGAAGGTAAGGGGCAAATTGTGGTCGGCTTTGCCTTAGAAGATAAAGACCTTCGGCAAAATGCCGAAAGAAAACTCAAGGAAAAGAACCTTGATATGATAGTCGCCAACACGCCTTCCGCAATCTGCGCAGATGAATCGGCCGTTCATATAAAGCGCTCTGGCCGGCCCTGGGTCGCTTTTGCGTCCTCCAGAAAAGCCGTAACCGCTCAGCGGGTGATTCGGCAAATTGAGGACTTGTTTGTTTAGCTTGGAAGTGTCTGCCCGGTAGCCAGGTCACGGCCAGCAAAAAAGCGATCATAACGGCGATTCCAGGGCTCACCGGGAGTAATGGATCAGACAGAAAACCACGAGTGACAAGATACGGATTTATGCCGGCGGGGATCCCTGGGGCAGTCTGCCGGCAGTAGAAATATCCCCATTTGTTTTTAGCAGCATTCGGAAGATGTCAAATACCGTCACTAAGCCATGCACTTCGCCCTGTTCGTCCACTACGGCCAGAGCATGTCCGCCAAATTGGCACATGTTTTCCATTACCGCTGCCAGGGACGTTTCCGGCTTTACCGTGCGGACAGGGCTGCTCATGATCCACTTGACTCTGATTCGAAGCGTAGCATCGTCCGAAGGCCGACGCCATTTCGCAAACATCGGCCGCAGATAGGGACTGATTGTTCCTATGATATCAGACTCTGATACAATCCCTTCCAGCACGCCGTTCTGCCCTATCATGATATAGCCGACATGGTGCTGCTGTACGGCGGCCAGCGCCTGTTGCACGCTATCGTCCGGATCCGCCCAGACAACCTGGTCCTGCATAATGTCTCTTGCAGATATGCGTAACAGCTCAATGTTGTCACTGAGTGCCGCGCTCTTCGAGACGTTCGGCTGAACGGATTCGCCTGGGAGGACAGCCGGCGACTGAGCCATCTTTCGGATTGTTTCGGAAACTGTGCCCGCGGAGGACTCTTCACTTTGATCGGGCGCCGCTGTGTTCTCCTCCGCCAGATCATCAGTGACGTTCGCATCCGTAACCGCGTCTTGTTCCTCGACCGCCGCTTTAGGCGATTGCTCCGGCATACTTTGCCTTTGGTTAGTAGTCTCTGCCATTGATGTCTGTCCTTCCGCAGGCACTGTTTCCTCAGCAAGCGCTGCATTTTCGGTTTGAGCTGCCTGCTCAGTATCTTCTTCGGTAGTCATCTGCTTGGCAGGAGCTTGCTCGGTAGCAGACTCCTGCGGCATAGATTCTTCGCCGGTGGGTTCTTGAACTGCGCTTGACTCCTCTGAATCAGCCGGATCGTCGGCCGCTTTCTGCTCTTGGGCCTTTTGCTCACCTTCTTCCTCGGTCGGCGTCGCTTGTTCGCCGACGGCATCAGATGTCCCGCCAAAAACGGTCCTTGGGAAGATGACGCCGCAGTTGAAAGCCGCAAAAGAGCCGACTGTCATTTGGTAGGGGACAAATACAAGTTCCTCATCTATGGCCAATCCTATCTGTTGCTTGGCTCTACCCCATGGTTTGCCAACAAAGGCCGGTAATCGCTGCACACAGTGACTATCGCCGTCCGACGCTTCGCGGAAAACCTTGTCTATGGAGCCGATCAGCAGATTGCCTACTTCTCCCACAGCATCAACCATGTTCTCGGCAAGCTCGGCCGAGGCCTCGTTTCTGTTGGCCACAATGGTTTCTTCGGGCAGCATCGTTATAACGCCGCCAAGGGTGAATATCCCCTCCTGGTCAAATATTAATTGGAAGGTACCATTTAAGATACCTTCGGAATGCACAACATTGACAGCTACCAGCTTTTGGAAACGTTTCTGAAGACCTGTGGCAGTCTCGATGGCAATTTCCTGCCGTTCACATCCTATCTCCACGCCAAAAATGCTGGAAACACCATCACAGAAGCTCTGGAATGCTTCTGTCGATAATTCTATGGCTTGTGATTCGACATCTGTTTTGGGTATCGCCATATGCCGAGCCTGATCATTGAGTCGGTTTAAGGGCCGTTTAGAACCTTCTCTGTCCAGCAGCAAGCTGATGTCAATTGCGTGTTTCTTCGCTGAATAGTTGCTTAGACACTGCCTACATCCTCTTTTCGATAGATTTTCGCGAACACTTTAGTCAAAAGCAGGAATTTATTGAACTTTGCGTTACCGATGGAACGCGGTATGGCGCCCTCAGGCCTGTTTGGCATCGCTCTTGCCCGCGACTTTTTCCTTCCCTATTTCGGCGTCTCTCTATGAAAAACTGCTCAAGTTGCCTTTTTGGCCGCATCAATCAAGAAATGGGGCTATGCCGAATTGATCGGTATGGGCCCCTCTACTTGATCCAAATCTTCATGTCATTTTCCGCCCAAGCCTGGGCTGAGCCAGGCCGAATGGGCGGCCATCTAATTAGCCTTCTGCTCGCTCCGATTAGCGCTGCGGCCACTTTTGATCATCAAGCCACATATCCGTCAGAAGCGCGAAGTCCTTGAGGTCGACCGTGCCGTCCGTATTCTGGTCAGCAGCAGGACCAGGTCCAAGGACGAGATTATGCGATTGTGCGATTACGCGCCGATCATCCGGGGCTTTTCGATAGGATCGTGTAAAGACGCGGAACCTGTTTACCTGTCCTCTCACATCCCTTAACTCGGGGAAATCACCGGCCACGGCTCAGCAGTTCATCGGGGGCTCCCGAGTGTTGATTGGCCGGTCCTTTATTAGCGTACGGGCGTTCCAATTATCCCATTTTCACTGTTTTCAACCAATCTTACCTTTAGCATGCCATTTTTTCTCAGCTTTTTCTCTCTCTTGTTGAGATGAACCATGAAATATCTTTCGCTTCGTCCGCGGAGTTGTCCATTACCCTTCTCCAGCAAGATTTCAGCGGTTTCACCAAGGAATTGTTGCCGATACCTTAGCCCCAACTGGATGTCGAGATCACGTAATATTTCTGATCGCTTTTTTTTAACGCTATTATTTAAAATATCTTCCATATCCGCCGCAACGGTGCCTTTACGCGGCGAGAAGCTGAAGACGTGCATTCTTGCGAAACCCACATCGTTGGCCAGATCGACTGTCTGCTGGAAGTCTGCATCCGTTTCGCCGGGAAAACCAACGATGATATCGGTCGTTATGGCGGGCCTGTCAAGCCGCGACTTGATTGATTCGACCTTCTCCCTAAATTCATCCGCTCCGTATTGCCTGCACATCTTGTTCAAGATCTTGTTTGAGCCCGACTGGAGCGACAAGTGCATGTGTGGCATAATGTTACGGTGTTTACAAAACGTATCGAGCAATCGCGGTGTTACGTCAGCCGGCTCCAGGGAGCTTAGTCTTATCCTTGTAAGGTTCGGTATCTCTGCCATCTTGTCCAGCAGATCAGCCAAACGGTCGTTTCGCTGATGAGGCCAGGTTTTTCGCCTGACGCTTTTTTGGCCGTAAGCTCCGAGAAATATTCCTGTGATCACGATTTCCCTATGTCCTGCTCGCACAAGCGCTTGTGCTTCTGTGAGGACCGCGTCGGCCGGCTTACTGCGAACAAAAGGGCGCGTTTGGGGTACAATACAATAGCTACAATAGCCGTCACAGCCGTCCTGGATCTTTAGAAAAGCTCTGGTTTGGCCGTCGAAGCGCGTTAACAGGGGTAACGTGGGGCCGTGGGTCAACTCGTTTTTATGCTTGATTTTAGGGCCGTTTTTTGCTTTAATGGGTATGTTCGGGCAGGGTCGAGGGCTTTGGGTATCCAAGGCAGCCGCTTTGCCGTGGGCTATCCGGCTGAGTGTAGCAGCCAGATCACCTCGATTCCTGATCGGATGAACGTTTGCAGCCGGGGCGCCTAATTCGCCGATCTGTATAGTTGGCAAACAACCGCAGACAACGACAACGGCATCAGGACTTTGCCTTTGGGCCTTTCGGATGCATCGTCGGCTCTTGGCTGAGGCCGTGTGAGTTACGCAACAGGTGTTGACAATGATCAGGTCGGGCTGTTCAGGCGGCTCGACTTTGTGGAGTCCGAATTGCCCGAGCAACTCGTGAATCTGCCGGGTCTCGTATTGATTGACCTTGCAGCCGAGAGTATTGATGGCAAAAGTCCTCATAATATGGTACAATGTATCGTTGTTGGAATGGATTGACAAGACGAATTGAAAACTGAGCGAGAGGTTGGTTATGGCTGCGGAAACCGGTACGGTTTGGGCAATCGACATAGGGAATAATTCTCTAAAAGCGTTGTACTTGAGCACCGAGCGCGGCGTGGTTGAAGTCATCGGCTTTGACAATATCCGGCACGGCAAAATTCTCAGCGGAAGCGGCGTGACAAGCGCCGAGAGAGATGAGCTTATTGCGTTGAGTTTGCGGAAGTTTGTCAACAAGTATGACTTGAGCTTGGACGAGATCGCTGTTTCGGTGCCGAGCCAGAACAGTTTTGCACGGTTCGTGAATCTGCCGCCTGTGGAGCAGAAGCGCATTCCCGAAATGGTCAAGTTCGAAGCGGTTCAGCAAATTCCTTTTGGCATTAACGATGTCCAGTGGGATTGGCAGCAGATGACCGAGCCCGACAGTCCTGAGATCAAGGTAGGCATTTTCGCGATTAAGAATGAAGTCGTCAACTCGACGCTGGAGCATTTCAATCGGGAGGATGTACAGGTCAGTTATGTACAAATGGCCCCGATGGCGCTGTACAACTGCTTGCTGCACGACCGTCCTGACCTGGTCAATTCCGATACCCAGGCGACGGTCATTCTTAACATCGGAGCTGAAAATACTGATTTGGTTGTGTGCACAAAGTCAGCCGTCTGGCAACGATGTATTCTTATCGGCGGCAATGCCTTTACCAAGGCGATAGCGGATACATTCAGGCTTAATTTCGAAAAAGCTGAAAAACTCAAGCGTACCGCGCCGGTGAGCAAGTATGCCCGGCAGATATTCCAGGCGATGAGGCCGGTTTTCACCGACTTGGCCTCTGAAGTACAGCGGTCGCTGAATTTCTATAGCAGCTCCGAGCCCAACACAAGAATAGCGAGGGTGGTTGCCTTGGGCGGCGGAACAAAGCTGCGAGGACTGCTCAAGTATCTGCAACAGACGCTGCAGGTGCCCGTCGAAAGGCCTGATTCGTTCAAGAGGCTGGCGATGGGGCCGGGTGTCTCGCCGGCAAAATTCCACGAGAATGTCTGTGATTTTGGTATTGTTTACGGTCTTGCCTTGCAGGGTTTGGGCCTGGCCAGGATAGAGAGCAATTTGCTGCCGAGCAATATCGCCAGGTCAAGAGCCTGGGCGGGTAAGGGCAGGTACTTTATCGCCGCAGCGTGTATCCTGCTTGCCGTCTCTCTTTTGTGCTTCGCGAAAACCGGTTGGGAGAGAATGAATTACACGAAGAACAGTCACGTGCGACAAAAAATTGGGGGCATTCTTGATACTGTCGAGGATGCCAAAAAGAGACTCGAAGACGAAAAGCGTAAAGGTTCCGAGTCTGAAGCGATAATAGATAAGGAGTTTGAACCTTTCCAGTACCGTGAAGTGATTCCGCTATTGCACGAGACCATCGTTTCGGCGCTGCCGAATGAGCAGCACCATCCGGACCAAGCGAAGCTCTATCAGGCTTTTGCCGGTGGTGATGTGAAGGGGATCATGGGTTATCCCCGCAAGGAACGAAAGCAGATCTTTGTCACAAATATGTCCGTTTATTTTTCGAACAATCTTGCCGCTGCGGAGTTCGGCGGCGCAGATCTGTGGCGGAGGACACGTGGCACTCCCGGAGCCGGTGCCGGGTACGACGACGAGATCGACGAGTACGAATACGAAATGATGATGGAGGCGGAGAGTGCAGGATTATATAGCCCTGTGGGTTTCGGGTTCGGCGTCCAACCGGCAGAGGAAAAGGAGCAGGGATTTGTCGTCACGATGACCGGCTACAGCCCTTATGGTGAAAGCATCACCAAATTGGGCCAATTGATGGACCCCCACGGCATTGAACGTGATCAGAGCAAATGGGGATTTGTCACTCGATTGGAGCATCTCGACGATTTCTTTGAGGACAGCAATAGTCCCTTCGAGCTGTTCAAGAAAGATGATCCGAAGCATTTCAAGTTGGAAATGAAGGAAGTAAGCTGGGATGTTGAAATGCCGCCGGGTATCGGCGTTTCAGAGCTCAGATACACAACGGCGACGACTGCGCCGGGGCAGAGTGACGCTGGTGAGTGGGTTCTGATTGACCCGATGACAAGGGAGGTTATTAACAAGGTTGCCGTGCTGGAGGAGGACGGAAAACAGAAACTTTCCGACGGTAAACCTCTCTATAAAGTCAACGACCATTGGTTTGTGTTAAGTCTTAAGTTCATCTGGAAGGATGCGCCTGAGCCTCCCGCCCCGCCTGCAGGTCCTCAATTGTACGGGCAGCCGACAGCAAGCCCGCGTCCGAGCGCGCCGACTCCGGCGCCGAGTTCCGGATCCACCCGGGGAAGAACATTACCTGACTTAGATTTTTGAGCAAAGAGTGAAGATGCCGAGTTTCAAAGAGATTTTGCAGAAGTTAAGCGTTTTTAAGAACAATTTGTCGCTATTGGTGCCGGTGATCATCGTGCTGGTCAGCGTACTGATCTTTGTCCCGACCCTGCTCATGGGCCGTAGGCTCAGGGAGGACGTACAGCAGGAGAGCATCAGCAAGGCAGGCAATCGAATTAACGATCTGAGCGACAGTGCCGTTTCGCGTACGCAATGGGAAAAAGAGGCGGCGCTTCAAAAGGAGCACGCCAACGACGCCAACGAGATAGCCAATTTAGCCGTGCAAAGCACTCAGAGAGCACTGTTAAGCTATGATATATTTCCAGAG
>Ga0209636_10008939_pt1 | contig 10208 bp, 10 predicted proteins | sample DeeMarSWOR152_54_FD_187464 | JGI IMG/M metagenome (GOLD analysis project Ga0209636, IMG submission 187464) | Marine sediment microbial communities from White Oak River estuary, North Carolina - WOR-1-52-54 (SPAdes) (version 2) | ecosystem: Environmental > Aquatic > Marine > Intertidal zone >... | reverse complement strand
GACGACCCATTTGATGATTCTATCCAAAGTGTAAGCAATGTGTTCTTCCATCCTCTTCTGATTCTCTAGCCTTGTGATTCCTCTAGCAATAACTCTGTAGAGAACATATCCTACAACAATGGCGACAACCGAAACCAAGACTTTATCAAGGTTTGATAATGCCCATTCGCCTAGAGCGTTAATGGCATCTAGTAGGCTCATATGGAAGAATACCCCCTGATCCGGGCGGAGAGGCCCTTATAAAATGTTTCTGGGAAGATGCCGCCGTCCTCCTTGAGACCCTTCTTCATCTTACCTCCCTCCTTAACTACTTCAACCATCTCGTCAGTTACGCAGTCGGACACCCCAATTATAAATTTCCATTCATCTGGAGAAGGGGCATCGGCGATATTAGTTATTTCGAGATCATCCCACTGCCAGAAACCATCAAAAAGGATAACGGTGAAGTTCCTCCCTCCCTAGGCATTGCCTCTGATCTGGAGATTGTATGCGACGGAATAGAGAGCATTTATACTTTATGTCTTTAAAATAAACATAAAGGGTTTACACTAAATAATAGCTATGAAGATGTTTTTAAAGAGGCGTGTTCTTCATAAAGGTGAGGCAGAGGCTTCATGTCTAACCTAATTTTCAGAGCCTTACTTTCAGGACTAAGCTGGGAATCTATCGTTCGTGATTTGGAGTTAAGTCAACGAGTTAGGGGTATTGGGGACGGAAACATCGAAGACCATCGATACACGATCATTCAGCGCGGAGACGAAATTTTGATAGTACTGCCTGACTACAAACCTATGGAAAAGTGCATCGAAGTGGCGAGGAATATCCTGTTAAAGCTCTCCCCGAAGTCAAAGATTCGAGTGGCGAAGATGGGTTATGCCTCATCTCACTGCAACTATTGCCTGAAGCCAACTCCGCTACCTTACCGATGCTACCGATGCGAGGGATGGTACTGTGAGAGCCACCGCCTTCCAGAGGAGCACAATTGCCCGGGAGGAGAAAGAAGGACAAAAGAAGTTGTTGAACCGATCAAACCTAAAAAAGAGGAAAAGAAAGGGGAGATCGTTATTACTGAGATCCCCTGTGGTTAAAACTTGGGGAAAGGAGGAGATGATCCCTCAGAGTGTAAGAGAAAGCACATTAACTTTGTGTATGGACATTGCTGGATCCAGTAGCATCGTTGCTGTAAGTCTATATGGTTCCTGGGTTTGTGGATATGCCGATGAGAAAAGTGATGTAAACGTTTTACTTGTGCTCAGCAACTACAGGCCTAGACTAAAGGGTTATCTTAAGCCTTTGGAAGGGATTAAAGCCTTCATTCTGGTTGTTGATCAGGGGATCTTTGAAAGGGATGTAGAAAAAGGCTGGCTAGGTGAATTTGTTGCTGAAAAGATCACGGTTCCTTACGAACCCTTAATCAATGAGGAGTATTTGAAACAGCAAGAGGTTAAGGTGAAAAAGAGAATCATCTGGGAGCTTTTAGAAAACATCATTTCGGAATTTCCTGAGTTGTCGCATGAGCTTAATATTAAGACGGAGTATTTCATGTATGAGGCTATGATGCGGAGGTCCCGGGTGTTCCCTCCAATAACCTACACTTTTCTAAACATGATAAGAAGCGACGTAAAGAGAAAGAACACTAAATTAATGATGGAGGGGTACCTGAGAGCCCTCAGCGAGTTAGCGGAAGAGGATCAGGTAGCCTTTTCCAACGGATACATCAAGATCACACAGGGCTTTATTCAAGCCATCAGAAGCCGGAAGCTTCGAATCTCTATTCTCCTCAGGTCAGTTCAGAGGTCGGCTTTCCTCCATATTCTCGGCGTTTTTCCTAAAATGATGAACCACCTCGTACACGAAGAAGAGATCTTCATGAGAACCCATCAAAAAGTTGAAGCCGAGAGGTTGGTTTCCCAACTTGAGGACCCAAGGGAATACTTGCTGATACCAACATCCTTGGGATTCGCATCACTTTCAGACAAAACCACCATCGAAGACTTCGTGAAAAAAGCTTTTCCTAGTGAAGAGGTTTTAGGCATGGAAATCGAAGAGATAGGAGGGGTCTTAAACGCTGTCTACCTCCTCAAGTTCCGAAGGGATCATGATGAACAGAGAGTTGTGGTTAAAAAGTTCAAGAATTGGCTTGGCGTTAAGTGGTTTCCTCTAGCCTTATGGACTCTGGGCACCAAGGCCTTTGCCGTGCTGGGGAGGTCCAGGCTTGAGAGGGAATACGCCATAAACCAGTTCCTACAGAGCCAAGGGTTTTTGGTTCCAAGGATTCTCTACGTAAGCCCTCAAGAATGCCTAATCTTTGAGGATTTCATTGAGGGAGAGAACCTGATCGAGATCATCAAACGCATCATTTCATCTGAACAAGAGACCAAGGGGGAAGTCGCCCTAGTAAAGGAGGTGGGAAGAAAAATCTCTGAGGCTCACCGGCTCGGTGTTTCCTTGGGAGACTGCAAACCAGAGAACATCATCGTCACAGAGGACGGGAAAACGTGTTTCGTAGACCTTGAGCAAGCATCAAGAAACGGAAACCAAGCTTGGGACATAGCAGAGTTCCTCTACTATTCTGGCCATTACATTTCTCCCATCTCTTCAGCGATAGCCGCGACGGTGATTGCCAAAAACTTTATTGAAGGGTACTTGGAAGCTGGGGGAAGAAAGGAAACCATAAAGAAGGCAGGATCAGCACGATACATAAAGGTTTTCAGCGTCTTCACCCCACCCCATGTCATCGTAGCCATTTCTGACCTATGCCAAAAAATAGGGAAGGGCTAGGGAAAAAATTTGAAGAATAACGAGGTTTACAAGATTAACAATTTATGGTTGTGCTAACGAGGAAGGGAAATGACAGAAACGTTTCTCACCTTTTATGGCGGAGTAAACGAAATTGGCGGAAATATGGTTCTTTTGGAAGATAAAAAAGTTAGAATTTTTCTGGATTTTGGGCAGTCCTTCACTGCGGGTGCAGACTATTTCACAGGCTGGCTTGTACCCCGGGCCATAAACGGTTTGGGAGACTATTTTGAGTTCAATCTATTGCCAAAGATAGGAGGAATGTATCGTATAGAACCGCTGGTTTCCACCGACCTTCAATACACTAAACCAAAAATTGACGCCGTGTTTTTGTCTCACGCCCATATAGACCATATTGGACACATAAAATTTATTGACAAAAAAATCCCAGTACATTGCGGCTACGGAACAAAGATTTTCCTTAAATCAATGGAGGAAACCAGCTCTGTTGATTTTGGAGAACATGAATATGAAGCCTTCAGAACGGGAGACACATTAGAAATTGGTCATTTAGTGGTAGAACCTATCCACGTTGACCACTCTATTCCCGCTTCCTACGGCTTCATAATTGACACATCCAAGGGAGCAGTCGTGTACACTGGAGATCTTAGAGCGCATGGACCTAGAAAAGAGATGACGAAAGAATTTGCGGAAAAGGCGTGCGAATCTGAGCCAGTAGCGATGATAAGTGACAGAACAAGGATGGTTGAGGTGGAAAGAAGGAAGAACTACTCTGAATCAAGAGTAAAGAAGTTAAGCAAAGAGATTGTTTCTAAAACGAATAAGATAGCGTTCATCACCCATTATGGCCGAGATATAGATAGATTTAGAACGTTTTACGAAGTGGCTAAAGAGAATAACAGAAAATTTGTTATATCACCCAAAACCGCCCATCTGCTAAACAGACTTGTGCAGGACAAACGACTTCTCAACCCAGATCCGATGAAAGACGAGAACATCCTAGTATACTACAAGAGGAAAAAAACCGGAAGGTTTCAAGAGAAAGACTATTACATTTGGGAAAGGAAGTTCATGGAAAAAATGGTAAACCACAAGTTTGTTCACGAACATCAAAGCGAAATAGTTATGGACCTAGATTTCTATCAATTCGCAGAACTCATCGACATAAGGCCAGATTCAGGCAGCCATTTCATTCACAGCATGAGCGAACCCTACAGTGAAGAAGATATCGAAGATGAAGTCATGCACAATTGGCTAAGGCCAATATTAAATTTCATCAACTCCACGCTTCCGGCCACCTGAACCGACACCAACTAACAGACCTCATCAACTATATAAGACCTAAACAAATCTTCCCAATACACACAGAACACACAAAAATGTTCAAAAAAATAAGTAAAAACACACACCTGATCCGATACGGAAAAAAGTATATAGTCTAGAAAAACGGTATCTCTGCCGAACTTTAATCCACAGAATACTCCTTTAAGTATACCACGTAACGTGAGGCTCCGTAACGTTATTATTTCGCCAGCAAATTTAGTGAAACGGTAGGCTTCACCTTGTCTATAACTATTGATGAAGGAGACAGCGTTTTGCTTTATCTCGACCGGAAGAGAACCTATCTGGTTACAGTAGAGAGGGAAAAGAATCTCCACACCCACAAGGGCTTTATTCAACTGGACGAGCTGATTGGTAAAGATTATGGGACGAGAATTGCTAGCAGCATGGGAGTAGAGTTCGTGGCGTTGAGGCCCACAGTGCGAGACCACGTTTTCAAGATGCTAAGAAGGACGCAGATAACCTATCCGAAGGACATCGCTCTTATCGTTGTGTTCAGCGGTATCGGTCCAAGCAGCCACGTGGTAGAGGCCGGAACAGGAACCGGCGCCCTCACCAGTGCCCTAGCATTCTATGTTAAACCCACGGGACGCGTATACAGCTACGAGATTCGTAAAGATTTCGTTGAGACAGCCCTCAAAAACCTTAAGAAAGCCGGTGTTTCTGAATATGTAGACCTTAGAAATAAGGATATCACTGAGGGCATCGACGAGAAGGGGGTGGATGCCGTCTTTTTAGACATGGCAACCCCTTGGCTGGCGGTTCCTCACGCCTACCCGGCGCTGAAGGGAAGCGGGACCATCGTTTCTTTCAGCCCCACCATCGACCAGGTTGTAAAGACGGTTGAGGCTCTGAAGGAAAACGGGTTTGTTGGCATAGACACAGTCGAGTGCCTCATGCGGAGAATGCAGATCGAGAGGGGAAAGACCCGACCACAAACACTAATGACCGGGCACACAGGCTACATCACCGTTGCCCGCAAAGCCCTCAACCAATAAGCTTGTTCTACTATATGTTATCTCTTCTCTAAGACAGAAGTGAAAGGACGATACCTAGTAATTCTGAGTTCTCATACAAATGGAACGCATTAAAGAAGTTTTCTCTTATAGTATCGTGAAACGCCCAGCCCAACCACGAAGCCAAGCATAAGAATGAAACCAGCGTACGCCAAGCTCAAAGGGAAAGGTGCCAAGCCCTTTATCTCTGCCTCAATAGTAACTTTCTGCACATCCTCTAAAGTCTCAGGGGTGGGAGAAGGTTTGGGAGTTGGTAGAGGAACCATACCCCGCATGGTAGATATCTGTGATGGATAAAGCATTAGAACTGGAAAAAGCATGACTACGATGCCTAGCAGAATGGCCGTCACTACATAGGGTAAGCTTTTCTTCATGCTTTTGTCGCTCCATCATAATTATGGAAGGTCATGACGGATATTTAATACTATGTTTTAGAATGGTGGGAGGTATTCTTTGGATTATTATATACAGGTTATCTTTTTGGATCTTGGAGACTTTCCAGCCTTTCTCGCACACCATCTCAGTGCAGGACCGTGCACACAGTAAAATCCCTGCTAAACTCCGAAGCTTCGCATGAGAATAATTATAACGTTAGAAATCTTTTTGCTTATCTTCTCATTCTTCGGTAATCATACTATACTCAGTAAGAAGGAAAAAGGCGAGTTCATAGATTTAATATGTGAGTCACGCGACGCGAAATCAGAGAAACACTTGAACTGGGTCGTTTCTCCGACTAAAAGGGTTAAAGCGAGTTAACAAAAATTGCGCACGTATGTATATCTTTTCTTAACATTTTATATTTCCTAATTTAGCAATTGAACACCTCTTCTCACATTTAGCCGCCTCAAATCATAAAGTTAAAGCAGTTCCGACCGCCTCTCCCCCCTCCTTCTCTTCTTTGGTGAAGACTTCTTTTGGAGCCTCCCTTTCTGGTCGCGAAGCTCCCTTCTTAGGAGATCCCTAACAGCGAGCCTTATGACCGCGCTTCTAGATGGATACCTACCCATCCCAACCAATTTGTCCAGTCCCTCTAAATAAGCTTCAGGCAGAAGAAACGTCACCAACTTCAACTTGATCACCTCTAACATATCCACTAACCATGAAAGCCACATTAAAACTCTCTCATCCAGACCTAAAAACCTTGACTCTCCGTCCCCAAGACGCCTTCGATTGTGGCTTTGTCTGCCATTTTTTTTAAAGAAAATACAGTAATGATGGCATGCGCGTTTCTAGATGTTATATCTTTCGTCTTCTGATTTTTATTCTGCCAAGGAAAGCCCCAGTCTATCTCCCCCCTATACTGGCCAGCCTTTTAGATTGTATGGGGGTAGTAGACTCCGCCTTTCCGCTTCCCTCCTCCTACTCTTTCTTTAGGGGGAAACACGCGTTAACATGATTTCGATAGTTGAAACGTTTCTCGTTCCGCCTTCTTCTTGCTGTATTTCTTCTGTTCCTATCGTTATCGCGCTTATGTCCAAATCTTTCATGAACCTACGTCTGATTATCTCAGCCGTGTCAACAGCAGTTGTTATTGATCGTCCCCTTGCCTTCAAGGTAACGTCTTTAGCGTTGGATCCGGAGAAACTTGTAATTATCGCCATTACATAACTCATTGGAGGTTTTCTTCCAATGTAAACGACGTTTGATTTTTCAGACAAGTCTACAGACCTCTTTAGCATTCAGGATATAGAAGGTTGCATATTAGCCTATTTAAAGGTGTCTAGGAATAAAAATTATCTTAAGAGTAGAGTATAACTCGTTTTGGGCTTAGAACGGTTTTTCCCTCCAAAGCCTCAGAGTTTCAAACCATAACACGAGGCACGCGGCTAGGCCGAAGATGATTGCTACAACATTATGAATACTGCCGCTTTGCCCGTAGACTATTAGGTAAACGATCAGCATGGTTGAAAACCAAACTGAATAGAAAAGGTAACGGGGAATGAGAAAGCGACCCAACCTAGTGAAGAACCTTAGGATGCCTACCTTCACCTCCTGAACCAAGAAGTATTCGCCTGTACCAGTTTTATCCACCACCCCAAGCGAGAGAAGTTTATCCAGATGGTGGGCGGCGACACTGGGGCTTGAAAAGCCAAGTGTACGCTGAACCTCACGAACACCCACAGAGGAGCTTGGGGACCTCAGCAGATACCAGTACACGAGGAGGGTTTTACCCTTAAGCGCAGACTCAATCGCCGCCAAATCTAATGGAGAAACTTCTGACATGAATCTCGCCGAAAATACATTATCAACACCTATATTAAAGTCTAATACAGGGGAACAGCGCTATCCCCCTTAAAAACGTTGACATCCCTTCCTACTGGATTTAGCAGGCAATCCAGTCCACCAAGAGGGTAGATAGCTTAAAAATAACTGTAGGATAAATTCTGTTGAGGGGCTATCCAATAAGGTTTAACCTAACCTTTTTTAGGATTTAGCCTCACATCGGGTAGGCACGTGATCACAAGTAGTAAAAAGAGACAATGTACAAAATATGATTATTAAAGTGAAACGTAACCTTAATAGGGAGGCTTCAATATCACTCTACACACTGGAAGGATACGCGGTGCATCACCACCAAACAAAATAGTCATCAAAACATCTGCCACAACCGCCAACCTAGGTAAAAGCCTCGTTTTCGGTAGGGATCTTGAAAATCCAATCAACAAAGTCACAATGGGTCCCCTCTCAAAAGGCATCAAAATCAAAGTTTCAGGCCTACCTACGGGTATGATACCCATAGATCCCGAGATGAATACAGCAGGAGTTGTCACTAAACAAGTTTTAGAAGAATTATCGTTAAAAAAAGGACTCCTGAACAAGCTTCAAAAGGGAATCTTATCAAGCGTTGGTTTGAAAGCTGGTGTATGTGGCTTAGCCATTAGCGGCATAGATATATATATTATAGCTGTATCTAACACCAATAAGGCTGAGGCTTCCAAGGTTGCCGAAGCTATGGAAGAAGGGTTTAAATCAGCCGGCGTAGGCGACCTTATACCAACATCCTCACAAAACCTGGAAAAGGAGTTTCTCTACTAGAGGTGAAGTAATGATACACCAAGCCTGTATATCCTGCGGCGAAAAATACAACGCAGACGAAATCCTCTACTCATGCAAGCGATGTGGAGATTTACTCGAAATCAAGTGCGACTACGACATCATCAAGGCAAAACTTGAAAAGAGCGACTGGCAATCCATTCCACTATCGGTGTGGCGATACAAAGACTTCATTCCGATTCGCGATCACTTAAAAATAGTTTCGTTAAATGAAGGCGGAACCGGTCTTCACTTGTGCCCGCGTCTGGGCAACCTTCTGGGAGTTAGGCACCTCTATGTGAAAAATGAAGGTGAAAATCCAACAGGCTCCTTTAAAGATAGGGGTATGACCGTTGGAACAACAAAGGCTGTGGAACTTAACATGAAAACCGTCATCTGCGCCTCCACCGGTAACACCTCTGCTTCTTTGGCCGCCTATGCCGCGAGGGCAGGGCTTCAATGCATCGTCCTCGTACCATCCGGCAAAATTGCCTACGGAAAACTAGCGCAAGCCATGGTTTACGGAGGAAAAGTTGTGCAGATTCGAGGAGATTTTGACCAAGCTCTGAAAATGGTGTTAGAACTGTCAGAAAAGCATAAGGAAGTTTACCTCCTCAACTCCATCAATCCCTACAGGCTAGAGGGACAAAAATCCCTAGCCTACGAAATTTGCGACCAGCTGAACAGAGAGGCTCCAGATAGAGTAGTATTACCCGTTGGCAACGCCGGTAACATAAGCGCTATATGGAAAGGTTTCAACGAATTTCGTAAACTTGGCTTAACCGCCAAGCTTCCGAAAATGACCGGAATTCAAGCCGAAGGTGCAGCGCCCATAGTAAAGGCAATAAAAAATGGAAGCAACGAAATCGTGCCCATAGATCAACCTGAAACCATCGCAACAGCCATACGAATCGGAGCTCCAGTAAGCTGGAAAAAAGCCCTAAGGGCGATAAGGGGGTCTAAAGGCACAGCGGAAACCGTGACCGACGAAGAAATATTGGAAGCACAAAAAATGCTTGCTAAATATGAAGGTTTATTCGTGGAGCCAGCAAGCGCCTCTTCTTTTGCTGGCCTAAAGAAACTATTTGAATCAGGAAAAATCGATAAAGACGAGGTTATAGTGTGCGTGACCACGGGTCATGGACTAAAAGACCCAGACATCGCAATCAAAATAAGTGAAGAACCCTTTGAGGTTGAAGCGGAAATGGAATCTCTTGAAAAACTTTTAGGATTTTCCAAACTTATTACAGCTACTTTGGTTTCCAGGTGTTTACGATGAGAATAATTTTGATAGGGATTGGAGTTGTCGGCCAAAGCTTAGCACAAGTACTCATACAACGAGAAGCAGAGCTTGTCAAAAATTATGGTTTCCATCCAAGGATTGTGGCTATAGCAGATATGGGAGGAGCCGTCGTAAACCCGAAGGGACTAAATTTGGAGAAAATATTATCTCTGAAGGCTGAAAAGGGGACGGTGGCGTTTAGTTCTGAAAATGGGCATCCCGACATGTCAGCGTTAGATGTGATAGAGTCTGTTGAGGCTGAGGTCATGGTTGAAGCAACGCCCACCAACATTAAAGACGGGGAACCAGCCCTGGCTCACATTAAAACCGCGTTTAAAAGCGGAAAACATGTTGTTACCTCGAACAAGGGACCCCTCGCCCTAGCCCTACCAGCTTTAACCGAGCTAGCCGACTACAACAAGGTTTATCTAAGGTTCAGCGGAACCGTTGGTGCAGGAACGCCCGTTCTAGATCTAGCTAAAAAATGCCTGTTAGGAGACAGAATACTCTCCATTCGGGGAATACTAAACGGAACAACAAACTACATTCTGACAGAGATGGATGAAAAACATATCACATTTCAGAAAGCCCTTGAGAACGCCCAAAAACTTGGATACGCTGAAGCTGATCCATCAATGGACATCGACGGATTGGACGCCGCTTGCAAACTGGTCATCATGGCAAACTGGATAATGGATAAAAAAGCAACCTTAAGAAATGTGAAAATTCAAGGTATACGCAATATTACCCCACAAGCCTTAAAAAAAGCTGCTAAG